>Ga0105164_10000099_pt1 | contig 61489 bp, 72 predicted proteins | sample VDWuncwatermetaG_FD_89674 | JGI IMG/M metagenome (GOLD analysis project Ga0105164, IMG submission 89674) | Wastewater microbial communities from Netherlands to study Microbial Dark Matter (Phase II) - VDW unchlorinated drinking water | ecosystem: Environmental > Aquatic > Freshwater > Drinking...
ATCCTGGGCATCAATTCATCAAGGTCCAGGGTCGAACTTATAAGCCTGTGGACTGTGTGTATGGTGGACAAAGCGATCGCGCGCGGCCTTATGGTATCATAAAGCTTGGTCAATTCCATGTCTTTCTGTACTTCGCGCATAACTGTTTCGATGAAAACGGTAAAAACCGACATAAGCTCGTCTGTGACCGGATACTTAAAACCCCTGGCTGTTACGTAGCCGTAGAATTGGTTTCCCTGCTTTAACGGAACGGAAAATCCGTATCCGCTGTCAACAGAAAACCTGTCTGGATTTTTGTCTTTCGCCGTTTTAATAGGCAAAACCTCCCAGGCAGCTTTTCCCAGCATATTCTCAAATACCTGCTCCTGTCTCTTTAAGTTCAGATTTTCAGCGATTCTTCTTAAGAAATCCTGTGTATATCCGTCTTTCATAGCTTTTTATCCTCTACCGTTAACACCGCGTAGGTGTAGCTACTTTTCTACCGTTAACACCTACGCGGTGTTAACGGTCCTAGACCCTTTCGTATGGTTGAAATAATTTTTTGTATTCATCCTGGGCGTATCTGTCGGTCATACCGGCTATGTAATCGCAGACAACCCTGTGAGGGCCGTCCTTTTTTATCCTTGAATAAAAAACAGGCGGCAACTGGTCAGGCCTGTCGAGGTATACCCTGAAAAGTTCTTTTATAAACATGCGCGCCTTGTTTGACATGCGCACCACCTTATAATGTTTATACAAATTGTTTATTAAAAACTCTCTTAAAGGTTTTCTTTTTTCCTGAATACGTTTGCTGAAAGCTATAAGCCTGCTTTTATGCTTTCGAACATCATCAACGCAGGCGATGCCTGCTTTTTTCAGATTCCTCCCTGACTCTTCTATAATATCAGATACCTGCAGATTTATAAGCTGCCTGATAATCTGATATTTGCGCATATAATCGCTGATCGAAGGATATTTTTTATTTACCTCATGCGCCAGGGATCCCCACAGTTCTACTTTCTCTAAATCGTCTTCTTTTAAAAACCTGCTTGTCAGGCCGTCGTCAATATCATGATTGTCGTACGCGATCTCATCCGCTATATCAACCACCTGCGCCTCTAACGGGGGCGCATGCTTTGGGTCAAGAGATATAACCTGCGGAGGATTATCATATCTAGTGGAATGCTTTACAATGCCTTCCCTTACTTCCCAGCTAAGATTCAAACCCTTGAATTCAGGGTACCTTTCCTCGAGTACGTCGACGACCCTTAAGCCGTGTATGTTGTGGTCAAATCCACCGTGCCCTTTCATCAGCTCTCTTAAAGTGTCTTCGCCTGAATGGCCGAAAGGCGTATGCCCTAAATCATGCGCAAGGGCTATTGCCTCTGTCAAATCTTCATTAAGCAGCAACACCCTGGCAATTGACCTGGCTATCTGCGCGACTTCAAGCGTATGGGTAAGGCGCGTCCTGTAATAATCGCCTTCGTGATTTACAAAGACCTGCGTTTTATACTCGAGGCGCCTGAAGGCAGTGCTGTGCACTATGCGGTCCCGGTCCCTTTGATAACAGGACCTGTAAGGGTGTTCCTTTTCAGGATAAACGCGGCCGCGGCTGGCCTTACATTTAAAGGCATACGGCGCCAGATTTTCTTCTAACGCGTCGATATTGTAACTTTTCATGTAACTTTTCAAACGTTTCCCTTTTCCGCCAAGAGTTTCTTCTTGGCATCTTCAAAAAAAGATTTCGCAAAATCGCTGGTCCATGTCCTGTCTTTAAAACTTCTTTTCGAAATTAGGTTTAAGAAACTCTTAAAGTCATTGTAATATGCGCCGTATATGTGGAAGCTGTCTGTGATATCCGCGTACCTGCCTACGGAAATTTCTTTTTTTGTGAGCCTGGAAATCCTTTCCGCTATGGACCTCTGCAGGTCTGTGAGAGCGAATATGTTCATAAACGCGGCCTTGTAGGCGTCTCTTGAGCGCCAGTGCGTATTCATATTAAGCGCCCAGCCTCCGCTTTCATCCTGCGTTATCCTGCACCATAAACGCTGCAGGCACGGGGGATCGTCGGTAAAACAGTCCTCGGCAGGGCTCCAGGTGATTGCCTGCGCCCTGCGCGAATAAGGCTTTTGGGCAAGTTTTTCCACAATATAATTTACCTGGTCCACTACCTTATTATCCGCTTCGAACGCGAAAAATCTTTTGTGATACGTGTAAGTCCATTTCCCCTCCTCGGGGTTAATCCAATGGTCATGGACGCCGTCAACAACCTCCTGACGGTAAACCTCCAGGTCCTCAAGGCCGCCGGGAAATGCCCTGTGTATGCGCGGCTCTTCCATAGGCTTATTCGCCACCATTATCATGGTGCAATCCTTGCTCGGAGGGTCATTCGGTTTATCATATTCTGTTTTTATAACAAGGCCTTTTTCCCATACAGCCAAAACAGCTTTTTCCCAGGCCTCCGGAAGAGTATCGCCTTCAATCAATAAGACAGGTATCTGCATAATTAAAATCCCAAATCCAAATGACAAAATCCAAATGAATATTTTAAATCCAAATAATTTAATAACTTGGATTTTGATGATTGATTTGAAATTTGGATTTTGGATTTTGTCATTGTAATTTTATAACCTTATGTTTCCCGTAAAGATCCAGTAAAGTGTTGAGCGTCTTGAGATTCCACGACCACACATTGGCGCCCTTTGCCAGCAGTTTCGCGTTGTCGTCCATGCCGTCAATAACAATCAAAACTTTGCGCTGAAATTTATACTTTCCCGCCCTGGCGTCCTTTATAAAATCCAGCACCTGTTTTTCCGTAACCCTTCTTTCCCTTATCTGGCATATCCAATTTTTGCCTTTGGAATGGCAGATGATATACGGGCCGTTTTCCCCTATAACCCTTGCGGCCACATCGGCAAATGTAGGCAGCACATATTTCTTCTGATCCACTTCTACCAGGTCATCGCTGAACGACTTAAAAAGATTTACTATCTTCTCGTACAGGTCCTCTTTTGACGAACGCGTAAAGTCAGCAGACGCTTTCTTAAGATTAGATATAAACGCTTTTTTTCTGTAAACAGGATCCGAGGTAAAATCTACCCTTCTTTTATGGCAGACTGTTTTCAGCCAGAAGCGCAGCACTGAATCATCTATCTTGTTAAAGACGCCGATTTTTTCGATAAGCCCTGCGGACTCTAAATCAGAGATAGCGTGGTTTATGCTCTTCGAAGAACTGTTCAGGTTGCTGACAAGGTCTCTTGTCCTGGTATTGCCTTCCGATATGAGAGTCAGGATTGACAATATATCCACGCCGTTTGTGTTCCGGCAGTTCACATTTATAATATTGGTAAAGTGCTGGTAAAGCTCCCCGCTTGTGTAAAATAAAATTTCGTCAAGCGCTGTCTCCAGAAGCTCTGTGGTAACCCGCTGCTTTTTATTCTGCAATAAAAGGCTTTTTAATTTATTGGTTATCACATCAAGATAAAAAGGGTGCCCGTTTGTGAAATTTATCAGAAATTTCGCGTATTGTTCCGCTATGTTAAACCCGCTAAGCCTGTCCAACAGAAAATTCCTGCTTGTTGAAAAATCGAATTCCTCAAGCTCGATTATCTCGAAATTCCCGAATAAAAGCTGCAGCTTTTCCGCCAGGATATGCCTTGCCTGCAAAACCGAGGATGAACTTAAAATATAAAATGTATAACGCTGGGCCATTATCTTTTTGCCGAGCACGGAAAAAGCGCTCATCAGCTTATAGCCGGGAAGGTTGTTAAACTCCTCAAGTATTATGGCGCAGCTGATCCCGGACTCTGACTGTAAAAAACGCGGCAGGTCCAGCAGTAAATCATACGCCTGGTCAAAATCTTTTTTTCTGACCAGTTCATCTATTTTTCCCGCTGCCTCAACGGTCTTGGGAAGCTGCCTTCTGCATTCTTTAACAAGGCCCTTTAAATCGTCTTTTTGCGCTGAACTGCTTTTAAGCCCAAGGTATTGGTACAACAAAGAACCGATAAACCTGTGGCAGAAAAAATCAAAAGGCTCATCCCGCACATCCGCGTATACGGCTATTATTTTCTGCGAGATTATATCAGGCAGTATGCTTTCAATCAGGCAGGTCTTCCCTATGTAAGGCCTGCCTATTATGGCTATGTTCTGCCTGAAACCTGACGCAAAAGCCTTTATACGCTCTTTCAGGATTGTTTTTTCTTTTGTCCTTTCGAAGAAATATTTATTTGTGGCTGTTTCTGTAAGCATATTTTTTAGCGCGGCAGATAGTAAAACGGATTCTCTGGCTTCTCGCCTTTTCTTATCTCGAAATGCAAACAGGGCCTGTCTGCCCTGCCTGTTTTGCCTGCTTTAGCGATAACCTGCCCCTGCCTTACATTATCGCCTGTTTTTACCAAAACCATCGAATTTTGGGCATAAAGGGTTGAAAACCCGTCAAGATGGTCTATGATTATCGTCTCGCCCCAGCCCTTTAATTTGGAATCGCAAAATACAACCTTGCCGGGCCTTGAGGCAACAATGTCAGTACCTTCCCTTACGCAGATGTCTATACCCTTGTTCAGGACCCCGTCTTTTTTGGAACCGTAAAAAGAAATTATTTTACCTTTGACAGGCCAGATGAAATCCGTCACTGATTCAGCCGGCTTCCCAGGTTTTGGATTCGGTATAAAAAGAAGCTGGCCCACGCTTATCTGGGTAATATCAGGTATCCTGTTGGCTGTTACGATATCGTCGATACTGACATTGTAAAATTTTGCTATGCGCCATAATGTCTGGCCTTTTTCGACTTTGTGATACGCGCCAGGGGTCTTAGGCCTTTCAATGGGCGCAGGTTTATATCCGGTACCAACAGGGCCTGTCGTAGCGCAGCCGGCGATAACAAATACCATTGTCATTGCGAGAAGTAGCGCTTTTATTTCTTTCATAATTATCCTTTCGTTGGAGCGGGTGATGGGAATCGAACCCACATACCCAGCTTGGGAAGCTGATATTCTACCACTGAATTACACCCGCGAAATTTTTACTTTGTCAAAATTTTGTTAACTTGACGAATTCGTCATACCGCTTCCGTATGTCCTGTTTCCTTAAACCTGCCAGCCTTTCCACGCTGAATGACTCGACGCTGAATGATGCCATTATTGTGCCGTAAACAACGGCCTTTCTCAAGATATTGCTGTTTAGACGGCCCTGGGAAGAAAGATAACCCATAAAACCGCCGGCAAACGTGTCGCCTGCGCCTGTCGGATCAATAACATCTTCCAATAAATACGCCGGCACGATAAAAGACGGATGCGTCCTGGAAGAAAAAAGAACGCCGTGTTCGCCTTTTTTAATTATAACTATTTCGGGCCCCAGGTTTATTATTTCTTTTGCCGCTTTTAGAAGATTATCCTGCCCGGTCAAAAGGCGCGCCTCGGAATCGTTTACAAAATAAATATCCACTTTTTTCAGCAGGCGCTTGAGCGGTTCAGGTTTTGTTTTTATCCAATAATTCATGGAATCGCAAGCAATAACCTTAGGCCCGGGTATCTGGCTAAGTATACTGTATTGCAAATCGGGGTCTATATTGGCCAAAAACAAATAATCGTTTTTTTTGTAGCTTTCCGGGATGAACGGCCTAAACTCCGCAAACACATTAAGCTGCGTATCAAGCGTCTGGGGATTGTTGATATCGCAGGCGTAGCTTGCCTTCCAGCGGAATGTCTTGCCTTCTTTTATCTCGAGGCCTTCAAGGTCAATATTTTTTCTGCTCTGTAAAAAATCTATGTGCTTTTGCGGAAAATCTTTTCCCACAACAGCCACGATATTTACAGGTGAAAAGAAACTGGCGCTTAATGAAAAAAATACCGCCGAGCCGCCCAGGCAGTCTGTTATTTCGGCCGAAGAAGTCTTTATGGAATCAAGGGCTATGGAACCGACAACCAGAATGGGCATTACGCGACCTCTGTTAATTTCATCGAACAAAATTCACCGCACATCGTGCAGTTATCCTTAATCTCGGATTTTTTTCTGATTTCCTTAAAACGTTTCGGCGCTATCGACAGCCTCTCCTGGGTGAGCCAGTCTCTTTTCTTCCTTGCCTCGGAAATCTCTTTGTCCCAACTTAAGGCGCCTTTTACGCCTTTTGCCAGATCGCCTGCGTGAGCTGCTATGCGGGCCGCTATAACACCGTCATAAACGTCCCTGGCATTCGGCAGGCCAAGGTGCTCGGAAGGCGTTACATAACACAGAAAATCCGCGCCGCTTGCCGCGGCTATAGCCCCGCCTATCGCCGATGTTATGTGGTCAAAGCCCGGCGCCACATCTGTAACCAAAGGCCCTAATACATAAAAAGGCCTGTTATTACAAATCCTTTTTTGCAGTATGATATTTGCCTTCACCTGATCCAAAGGCACATGCCCGGGCCCTTCAATGATAACCTGAACCCCGCTTTCGTGCGCCCGTTCAGCAAGTTCTCCAAGCAAAATAAGCTCCTGCACTTGCGGCCTGTCTGTTGCATCAATTATTGTGCCAGGCCGCATGCCGTCGCCAAGGCTTAGGATAATGTCATATTTTTTTGCGATTTTCAAAACTTCGTCAAAATTTTCATATAAAGGATTTTCTTTTTTATTTTTCTTTATCCATTCCGCAAGAAAAGCGCCCCCCCTTGAAACAAGGTCTATTACGCGCTCCTGTTTTAAGAGACAAGCCAGGGATTCCCTGGTAATCCCGCAGTGGATGGTAAAAAAATCGACTCCGTCTTTTGCCTGATTTTCAAGCACTTTAAAAATGCCCTCTTCGGTCATCTTTACGACTGTGCCGTATTTTTTGTAAGCCGCTACCGCAGCCTCATATATAGGCACTGTCCCTACAGGCAGGCAGGATTTTTCTATAATTTCCTTTCTTATACCAGACAGATCGCCGCCTGTGGACAAATCCATTACGGCATCAGCGCCTGCCTCTATGGCAATTTCAAGTTTTTCTATCTCATCAGCTATGCTGGCGTGGCCGCTTGATGTGCCGATATTGGCGTTCACCTTTGTCTTTAGGCCTGTGCCGACACCGCAGGCCTTCATGATGACTATTTCACCGCAGGCTATTTTTTTCAAAATATACGATACAGCTACGCCTTCTTTTTCGGCAACAGCCTTTATAAGGTCATTGGGTTTATTCTGTTTGGCTAGCTCTATGAGAGTCATAAGGTTTGCAGTTTCTTCAGCGCTTTCTTTTCTAAAGCGTAAATTTTAAATCTTAAGGCTTTAAATTTGCTCGATAATCGTAGGGGCACGGTGCACCGTGCCCCTACGAGTTTTGAAAATTCCTCGAGCGCCCTCATTGATTCTTCGGCGCGATGAATGTTGTTATAAAAAAGTGATTTTATATTCTTTGGCTTACTTTTGTCGAAAGAACTTTTCTTGCCGATGTCGGATGTTATGTTTCTCGATTGCGCAATATTTCCGAATTGCAGGGGCAAGGCATGCCTTGCCCCTACGCCGGCCCTGCTAATTTTATGCCTGATATCTTTTAACGATTTCGTTAAAACTTTGTCGTCTAAAACAAATCGCGTTATGTCTTCGCAGACGCGCAGCGCCTCGCGCGACCTATTCAAATTTGCGTCAACTACGCGCTGCAATCGACTTGCCGCGTCTTTGCGAGCCCTGAACGAAGTGAAGGGCGAAGCAATCTCCTCGGAACGCGGAGATTGCCTGCCTAGCGGCAAGGCCGCTGGCTTCGTCGCCCCTTCGGGGCTTCTCGCAATGACGTACTTTTCAATGCCCACAACCCCTGCCTATCTTTTCAATCAATACACTAGTCGAATAACCCCTGACAAACGGTATCGATACAACTTTTTTCACGATATCGTTTCCGACGATATCCTTCGGTTTCCAGTCGCCGCCTTTGACCAAAACATCGGGTTTTACTACTTTTATCAATTCGTAGGGCGTATCTTCCCTGAAAATCGTTATGTAATCAACAGATTCAAGGCCTGACAAAACCGCTGCCCTGTCTTTTTCGTTATTCACGGGCCTATTAGGCCCCTTTATGCATTTTATCGAAGAGTCTGAATTGAGGCCGACCACAAGGATATCTCCCAGCTTCTTTGCCTTTGCCATGTACTCGACATGCCCCCGGTGCAGGATATCAAAACAGCCGTTGGTAAAAACAATCCGTTTATTGCCGGATTTCAGTTTCGCGGCTATTGTTTTAATCTGGGATTGCGTTTTGATTTTATCGCGCATATTCATTTTCTATCAGTTCACAAAGCGTATGATATATCACCATATGCGATTCCTGGATGCGCGGCGTATCGCCGGACGGCGCAATTATGGAAAATTTCGCGATCTTTGCCAGGGCGCCGCCGGTTCCACCTGTCAATGCTATTGTCTTTACGCCTATCTTGTCAGCAAACTTAACTGCCTCTAAAACGTTTTTCGCATTGCCGCTGGTGGATATAGCCAAGAGCACATCGCCTTTTTTTGCCAATGCCTCAACCTGGCGCTTAAAGGTAACGTCATAGCCATAATCATTACTAACGGCAGTTAAAATTGACGTGTTCGTCGTCAGCGCTATCGCAGGCAGGGCCTTTCGTTCCTTTTTAAACCTCGCGACCAGCTCCGCAGCGATATGCTGGGCATCGGCAGCGCTGCCGCCGTTACCGCAAATCATAAGCTTGCCGCCTTTTTCAAATGAGTCAATTATTATCTTTGCGGCCTTTTCAATCTTGTCCCACATTTGGCTTATCATACGCAAATGGTTTTTATCAAATCAAACCACTCTTTGTCTTCGACGATCTTAAGCTTTGCTACCGCCTTCTCTATGGGGACTGCCACAATTTTGTTTGCCTGCAAGCAGGCCATATAGCCGAATTTTTTCTCGTTCACCATCTCTACGGCCTTTACGCCGAAACGCGTTCCGAGAACCCTGTCAAAAGCAGTAGGCGCTCCGCCGCGCTGCGTATGGCCCAGGACAACAGAACGAGTTTCAAGCTTTGTCATTTCTTCGATCTTTTTGGCAAGAGTATCGCCTATTCCGCCGAGACGGACATGGCCGAACACATCAAGCTCTTTCTGCTGGAGCACCATATCGCCTTCTTTAAACTGCGCGCCTTCCGCGACCGCTATAATACTGAATAATTTTCCTCTTTTGCGCCTTGCGTTTATCGTATCACAAACCTTCTTTAAATCCATAGGCACTTCAGGCATGAGTATCGCGTCAGCGCCGCCTGCAATCCCTGCGTGAAGCGTTATCCAACCCGCATGCCTGCCCATTATCTCAACAACAAGCACCCTGTGATGGCTGTCAGCAGTTGTGTGAAGCCTGTCTATTGCCTCCATGGCGATATTTACCGCTGTGTCAAAACCGAAAGTGTATTCAGTCTGGTCCAAATCATTATCTATCGTCTTGGGCACGCCCACGACATTTAAACCTTCTTTTACAAGTTTGCTGGCCACGCCTAACGTATCCTCGCCGCCTATCGCAATAAGCGCATCTAGCTTCAATAGTTTAAAAGTTTCTTTTACTTTTCCGACGCCGCCTTCTTTTTTATACGGATTGGTCCTGGAGGTGCCCAGTATAGTACCGCCTCTATTTAGAATACCCGACGTATTGTCAAGATTTAACGGCATCGTATCATTTTCAATCATGCCATTCCAGCCGTTTTTAACGCCGATTATTTCATGTTTGTCAACCAATGCCCTTCTTACAACCGCCCTTATTACCGGGTTTAATCCCGGGCAATCGCCGCCTCCTGTCAAAATCCCGATCCTCATGTTACTTTTTCCTCCCTTCTATCCCGTATTCAATTGCGCCATGAAACGATTCGTCAGATGTTTCCTTATCCGATGACCTTCTTTTTTTAAAATCCTCGCGGTGCACAATCTTAGATATGTGAACAGCGCAGGTTACCGTCTCTTCCAGCCCTAACATATCCTGCACCTTTGTCTTGACGAGATTCTGCACTTTTTCCGTTGCCTCAGGTATATTCGCGTCTGACCACAGAGTAACCCTTGCTATTATCTGTATCGCGCCTTTTTTATTTGCCTTTACATCGCAGCGCAAATCCTTGATCTCCGGTATAAGTTTTGCTATTTTTCTTATAAGGTCCTCGATAGCCGACAATGATATGGTAACCTGGCCTTCCGGATTGGTAAACGCTATTGTCTTTTCGCGCTGGAAACGGCCCAGCATAATCCTGCTGATCGAAAGCGTAATGACAAACATGAGTAAGCCGGTAAACCCGGACACAAGCCACAGGTCCGGCTGATTCTTGAAATATGTAAAAAGAAAATCGATGTTGATCCAGCCCCTAAGGTGTGCCGCGAAAATCAAAAGCATGGCGCTGAACAAGTAAAATATTATCGTGCACACAAACCAGACTATCCAGTTGAATACCCTCATTTTGTTCTCCTTTCTACGCTTTTAACCTTCACGTCTATCGCTACAGGATTAAGGCCTGTCATTTTCTCTACGGAATGCTTTATGTTTTCCTGAACATTATTGGCAACCCTGGGAAGATCCTGCCCGTACTCAACGACGATGGAGACGGCAATGCCCACTTCATTCGTTTCCTTCAGGTCGACTTTTATCGCAGCGGCATTTTTATCCTTGCCCAGGATCTCCAAAAGCCTTCCTACCGCGCCGGAATATATCCTCAATACGCCTTCCACTTCCATGGTAGCGATAGCAGATATCGACCTTATCGCCTTAATATGTATTTTTATTTTGCCCAAATCAGTTTTAGCCTGTTTCTCGCCTATCATATAAAACCTCCCGGCGTTGATTATTTCTTCTGCGCCTTCTCCTCTTCCATCATCTTTTCTACAAAATCAGTGTAAAATTTGCCCTGCAAAAATTTCTGATTGCTGAAAACTTTTTTGTGAAACGGTATGGTTGTTTTTATCGGTTCAACTATAAATTCGTCCAGGGCGCGCCTGACAATACTGATAACCTCCTGCCTTGTCTTGCCGTAGCAAATGAGTTTGCCGATCATGGAATCGTAGTAAGGCGGGATCGAATACCCCTGATATACATGCGTATCGACCCGCACACCCGGGCCGCCCGGTACGTGAAAAGTTGTTACCTTGCCGGGCGACGGCATAAAATCCCTGCCAGGGTCTTCAGCGTTAATCCTGCATTCGATAGCGCAGCCTTTTACCTCTACGGTATCCTGGTTAATCCTTAGTTTTTCGCCTGACGCTATACGGATTTGTTCTTTTACGATATCTATGCCTGTGACCATCTCGGTAACAGGATGCTCGACCTGTATCCTTGTATTCATTTCCATAAAATAAAAACTGCCGTCGGAATCAAGCAGAAATTCAACTGTCCCTACATTCTGGTAGCCTGCGCTCTTCGCCCCGCGCACCGCCGCTTCGCCCATTCGCTTGCGCAGCTTTGAATCAACGGCAGGCGAAGGGCTTTCTTCGATCAATTTCTGATGACGCCTCTGCACCGTACAATCCCGCTCGCCCAGATAAACAACACTGCCGTGTTCGTCAGCCATAATCTGTATCTCGACATGCCTGGGATGCTCTACATATTTTTCTATATATACGTCCGGATTGCCGAACGCAACCTCTGCCTCTGCCTGCGCTGTCATAAACGCGCTTATGAGCCGGACGTCATTGTGGGCAACGCGCATGCCTCTGCCGCCGCCGCCTGCGGACGCCTTTATAATTACGGGATATTTTATCTTCTGCGCTATCTTCAGCGCTTCGTCTTTTGTTTTAATTGTAGTGGGCGAGCCCGGTATTATGGGAATACCGGCTTTACGCATTGTATCTTTCGCTGCCATTTTATCGCCCATCAGGCGGATATTTTCAGGAGTAGGCCCTATGAATTTTATCTTGCATGATTGGCATATCTCGGCGAAATGGGCGTTTTCAGCTAAAAACCCATACCCTGGATGGATCGCCTCAACATCTGTAATTTCCGCGGCGCTTATTATCGCGGGAATATTCAGATAACTGTTGGCGCTCTGCGCAGGCCCTATACATACTGCCTCGTCAGCCATGTGCGTGTGCATTGATTCAGCATCAGCTTCCGAATAGACGGCAACTGTTTTTATGCCGAGCTCCTTGCACGCGCGGATAACCCTCAGCGCCACTTCTCCCCTGTTAGCAATTAATATTTTGGAAAACATATATCCTCACGTTTATTGTTCGAGCGAGGCGCCGAAGGCGCCGAGTCGAGAACCTCGACTTCGCCTTCTCGACTCGGCAAAATTTTTATTCTTCGAGTGCAATCGAGAAGATAAAAATTTTGCCTCGCTCGAAGAGTAAAACTATTTGCTCGGCTCGATTAAGAACATAACCTGCCCGAATTCGATAGGATCTGCGTTTTCAATCGATATTTTGGTTATCTTGCCTCTTATCTCTGATTTGATTTCGTTCATGAGTTTCATGGCCTCTATGATGCAGACAACCTGTCCGACCTCGATATTCTGGCCTTCCTGCACGTAAGGCGGCGCGTCCGGCGCAGGCGCCCTGTAGAATGTGCCGACCATAGGCGATTTTATCTCAACAAGGCCTTTTGTCGACGGCTCTGTCTCATTTGCCGGCGCTGCCGGCGCCTGTTCAGCTGTTACAACGTGCGGGACAGGCGCCACGGTAAATTCGCTTGTAATCGCGCCGTTGGATTTGCGCAGGCGCAGCTTAAGCCCGTCTTTTTCGATCTCCAATTCCGTAAGCCCGTTTTCATTCATAAGAGTTATCATTTCTTTTATTTCCTTCACATTCATTGCACCCTCCCGGCGTACTCATGGGTACGCGTGTCTATCCTGATAATATCACCTTCATTTACAAACAGCGGAACCTGCACAACAGCCCCGGTCTCAAGCGTGGCAGGCTTAACCGACTGGCGCGCCGTATCGCCTTTCACGCCCGGCTCTGTGTATGTTACTTTAAGATCTATAGTGGTAGGCAATTTTATATCTATAACCTTTCCTTCATAAAGGCTGCCTGTTATCTCCATGTCTTCTTTTAAAAAATCTGCAGAGTCGCCGAGAATCTGTTTGGATAACATACAGTCCTCGTAAGTTTCCATGTCCATAAAATGATACATATTATCCGCATGATACTGATACTGAAGCTGCCTGTCTTCTATATACGCCTCTTCGATGTTGTCTTCTGATTTAAAATTTCTTTCCAGCACCGAGCCGTCTTTCAGGGATTTAAGCTTTGTGCGGACAAAACCGCCGCCCTTTGCGGGCTTGACCGGCTGAAACCAGGCCACAGCATACAAATTACCGTCTAAAACAATTGTCATTCCGTTTTTAAATTGATTTGGCGAGATCATCGGGATAAAACCTGTGATCCTTTCTGTGTAACCAATACCATGTCCTCAATCCTTATACCGCCTATATTCGGCAGGTATATCGCGGGCTCTACTGTAAAAATCATTCCGGGCTTCAGGATGTCTTTTGATTTTGAAGATATGGACGGCGCTTCATGGACCTCTCTGCCCACCCCGTGGCCCAGCGAATGCCCAAAATAATCTCCGTAGCCGTTGCTTTTGATATAATCTCTCGCTATTGCGTCGACAACCGAAGCGGATACGCCAGGCCGGACTGCCTTTAAAGCCATCTCCTGGGCCTTTTTTACTATGCCGTATACCTTTTGGACAGTATCAGGTATTTTACCTAAGAAAAACATCCTTGTCAAATCAGATTTATACCCATTGAAGCTTGCGCCTGCGTCTATTAAAACAGCCTCATTGCATCCTATTTTTCTGTCTGATGGCCGGCCATGCGGCATGGTGGAGTTTTTTCCTGATAACACTATAATGTCAAATGAAGCGCCTTCAGCGCCTTTGATGCGCATCTGGTATTCCACAAAGCCTGCCAGCTCTTTTTCCCTGATGCCGGGCTTGATTTTAAAGGCAACATCATTAAAGACAGACAGGCAAATCCCGGTTGCCTTTTTAATGTTTTTTATTTCTTCCTGTGTTTTAACGACCCTTAAACTTTCCACAAGATCATGCATAGGCAGAAATTCCTGCTTTGTCAGATTGTCCCTGATCTTGCTTACTTCGGCATAGGTTATGTGCCTGGCCTCGAACCCTACGCGCTTCAGGTTATTTTTTTTGATAAGATGAACGATGAGGTCGAAGTGGTTATGTAGGGGCAGGCCCCTGTGCCTGCCCTGTTGTGGGCGGCCACAGGGGGCCGCCCCTACAACCTCGATTTCAAACCCCTTCGCCTCTTTCTTCGCCTGCTGTTCATACCTGAAGTCGGTGATAAAGAAATCTTTTTTCTCGGTAATCAACAGGTACGATTCATCGCCGCTAAAGCCACTTAAGTAAGATACATTCGCCGGCTTTGAGACAAGCAGCCCGTCAAGCTTTTCTTTTTTCAGGCGGTTTTTCAATAATGAAATATTTGCCATTATGCGTAATTGTAGGGGCAAGGCATGCCTTGCCCCTACATGCATTTATTTTTTCTTCGCTATGTTTATCGCTGCTTCCAGCCCCAGAAAATAACTTTCGGCCCCGAATCCGCTGACCTGGCCTACGGCAACAGGCGAAATAAGCGATGTATGCCTGAATTCCTCTCTGGCGTAAATATTAGACAGATGCACCTCTACAGTCGGTACGTTCACAGCAGCAATAGCGTCTCTTATAGCTACGCTTGTATGCGTGTACGCGGCCGGATTAATCAGAATGACGTCAAATTTGCCATTTGCCTTTTGAATCAAATCAACGATCTCTCCTTCATGATTTGACTGTTCGATTTTAATCTGCACCTTGCTCTTCTTTGCGATTTCAGCCATTTCACGGTTTATCTTTGCGATGCTTACCTTGCCGTAAACGCCAGGCTCCCTTGTGCCGAGCAGGTTTAAATTAGGGCCGTGAATTATTAATATTTTATGCATGTTATTTCTCCGGTTTTTGCGCCTCGTCAATCAACATTATCGGAATGCCGTCTCTTACGGGATATATCAAACCGCATTTCGGATTCTGACAAACCAGTTTATCTCCTGCCTCTTTTATGTCAGCCTTGCACGCCGGGCACGCCAATATCTCCAACAATTCTTTGTCTATCATTTTATGGTTACCTCACTCTTTGTTATGTGTTTGAACTCCCTTTTAAAAAGAAATACCACTCCACCTATCAAACTTACCGTCAGAGTAACCGCGAGATACAATAAAGATAAGGCAAAGGCGTTTTCCTTGCCCATGACAGAACCTAAAAAATATACAAATCCGCTTTCGCGTATCCCCAGGCCGTTCAAGGAAGGCAGCATGCTTAATGTGCATACCGCAGGCAGGGTAAGCATCAAAAAAACAAATGAAACGCCGGAATAAATACTTCTGGTCAATAGATAGGACATATAAAAGAAAATAAGTTGCGCTGTTATGGAAAGCCACAAGGCGTGAAAAATAAGAATCTTGTGGTGCCTGTATTTATTAGTCGCCTCATAAAGCCGCTGCAGCTGATCTTTTGTTTTCTGCTGTCTTGTCAGTTTTTTGAAGAAAAGAATAATTTTAGCCGCTCTTTTATTGAAGATCACGGCCATGAAAAACGTGCCGATAACAGTCATCAGGGCTATTATAAAAAAAATCGCCTTGTTTGCCATTTCATCAGGCCTCATAATCAGCGCTGCCACGGCAACCCACATAAGCGTTATAACCCCCAGCATCCTGTCTATGGCAACCGATGTAAACGTTTCGAGTTTCCTCTCTGTCCCGTGCGACGCGTAATACGCTTTTACGACATCTCCGCCTATGGATGTCGGCATAAAATTATTGAAAAATTGGCCTATAAGTGTAAGAAACGTAACATCTTTTATGGTCAGATGTATGCTCTGGGCGTCCAGCAAAAATTTCAGCCTGTACGACTGCATAAACAAAGCCACAAGCATCAGGCCAAGGCTGGAAACGATCAGAAGCTTATTGGCGCCTGCCAGTATGCCGCCTATGCCTGCGAGCTTATCCCTCATTATCCAGACAAGGGCAGTTAAAAGCGCTATGCTTATCAATACCTTGATATAATTAAATATGTTTTTCATTGCTTGAGCTGATAAGTTTTTCCTGAAATTTATCCAGTTTTATTTTTGCCTCGTCGAATTTCGCCCTTGCGTTCTGAATATGGCCGCCGACAAGCCTGAAGTCCTCGGTAAACCTGAACAGATCCTGCTGCATACGGCTTAGGTTCGCCAAAATATCCTTGGCGTTACGCTCCACCTGCATGCCTTTTAACCCGAGCAGGATTACCTCAAGATACGCGTAAAACGTATTCGGCGATACAGGCACAACCTTTTTGCTTAACGCAAACGACAAAAGGTCCTGCTTTATCGTGGTTTCGTAATAAACGTTTTCCGCGGGAATATACATCATGGCAAAATCAAATGTCTTTTCATCAGGCAAAATGTATTTGGCGGAAATTTCGTTAATACGGTTTTTTACGTCTGTTACAAATTTCTTTCTGAATACATTCTTTTCGTCTTCGTTCACGGAATTTACCAGGCCCTGGAAATTTTCAAGCGGAAATTTGGCGTCAATCGGCACTATGTTGGCGCCCAGGATTATTACCGCGTCCACTGTGTCACCGTTTTTGAACTGGTATTGAAGCCTGTAATGCTCTTTCGGCAGGACCTGCTCAAGCAGGTTTCCTAAAAGAGTTTCGCCCATTTCGCCGCGGAATTTCGGGGCACGCATTAAATTCTGCAGGCCGGATATATCTTTGCTTATTGCTACTATCTGTTCGTTGGTTTTTTCCAGTTTGCCTAAAGTATTGTGCAGGTTATTGATCACGCTTGCCGCGTTATCAAGCCGTTGGCCTACGCCTGTATGCGTTTCCTGCAGCCTGACTGATAATTCTTTCAGGCGTTCGCTTATCAATACAAATATCGCGATGCCCAGGCCTATTACTATTAAAGATAAAACTATGCTGATCCAAATCATAAATACACCTTAACTTCGCCTTCTCGACTCGAAGAATAAACCGTTACCACCTACGCGGTGGTAACGGTTTATTTCGCCTTGCTTACGTATAACATCCTTAATTGGTATAAAAGGCCTTCCATCATTTGAGTTTCCTCGTAAGATAAATTGCCCTTTGTCCGCTCCTGAAGCATCTCTATGATATCTATCATATATTGCGCCTGTTCCAAGTCCGTTTCCTTCTTTTTGGTGATGGGATTTTCCATTTCTCCGAGCGCTGCCAGCGCCTGCATGCCCAGGCTTGAAACAAATATCGGGAAGGTCATCTTGAAGCCTACCGGCGTCTTGCCAACGTCTTCCACCTTTTTTTCCTTATCCGCCCTGTCTTTCCAGCTTTCGTCCACTGTTTTATCCATATTAGCTACCTCTCACTCAAAATCCCAAATCCAAATGACAAATTTCAAATGAATCATTTAAATCCCAATAATTCAATGATTTGGATTTTGAAATTTGGATTTTGTCATTTAACTTACAATCATCCCCGCATACCCCACCACAGCCGAAAAATCGCCTGACGCATCCCCGCTTGTCTGATACTTTACCAATTCAGCCTTTTTCGCGCCGAGCTTTTTTGCCGCCACAAGCATCACAACCACAGGCGCATAGCCGCACATCGTAATATCAAATTCGTTTATCTTTTTTAAGAGCTTTTCTTCATCCAACTCCAGGATCGCTTTAATTGCCTCCTGGTCTTTCGCCATGGTTATTTTTTGCTCTTCATAATGCGTCATATCAGAAGAGGCTATTATCAAAATATCTTTCCCTGATTCTCTGATTGAATCCGCGATATTATTGCCTATCTCGCGGTATGTGGCCAGGTTTGCGTTCGACAAGATTATCGGCACAAATTTAAAATCGCCTTTAAAAAACTGGATAAACGGCAGCTGCACCTCTATTGAGTGCTCAAAGGCATGCGCAGTCGCATCGCTCTGAAGCAGGCGGGAACGTTTTAAAAGATCAGCTGCGAGCTCTTTATCGATATCAACCTCGCCGATCGGAGTCGCCCAACTGCCGTCTTTCATTATGCTAAACGGCCTGCCGCGGCCTGTATGATTAGGGCCTATAATTATATATGTACCGGTAAGCTCTATCTTTGAAAATACTTCACCAGCAACCGAACCGGAGTACATAAAGCCCGCATGCGGGCTGACAATGCCCAAGGCAGGCGCACGCCGCGCGCCTTTTATTATCAAACTTTCTAAATTTTCTTTAAGTTCAAGGCCGTTTCCGGGATAAAATTGGCCTGCGACCGCTGGCTCTCTTATCATGAGTTATTTCTCCGGTAAAATGCTTACAGAGGCAAAACCTTCTGTATTCAAATATTTATTTGCCGCCTTTAACACATCCAGCGCGCTAACAGCCCGCACATTGGCCTCATATCTGGTGTAATCGTCAAATCCCAGGCCATAAAGCTCATCCACAGATGCCACAAACGACAAACTCGTCTCTGTCTGGAGGCCCATCTTTTCCCTGCCGATTAATTCTTCTTTGGCTTGGGCCAGCTCTTTTTCGTTTAAGGGTTTTTTGCAAAGGAGCCTGATCTGCTCCAGTATTTTTGATTTTACGCGTCCCAGGTTCTTTTGCGATGTCGCGGCATATGCCAAAAAATATCCTGACTCAATACCTTCCACTGTATAAGAGCCTGTAGTATACGCCATCGCGCCTTTTTCCCTTATCTCGGTAAACAGCCTGCCTTTTTCACCGGAGAGAACTGAATTTATAATATCAAAAACATACCTGTCTTTATCATGAATTGTAGGCCCGAGAAATCCAAGCATAACAACCGCCTGTTCTTTCGCGGCCATTTTGGTCATTTCGCGCGTTTCTTTAAAAACCGGTTCGGCGGGGACTTTTTCTTTTAAAATATCGCGATTAGTTGTTTTTAAGCCCCGAAAACATGCTTCTATCTTTTTAACGGCATCTTCTGTTTTTACGTCGCCGAAAACGGAAATAACCATATTCCCCGGGTTAAAATTTCTGCGATAAAAATCCGCGACTTCTTTTCTTGTCAGGCTGTCAACCGATTCCTCTGTCCCCTGCGGCTGAAATTTAAACGGATTAACTTTAAACAAGGTTTCCTTTAAAGCCCTGGCGGAAACGGCGAATATATCATCTTTCTCATCGCGCAACGCGGCCAGGACTCTTTCCTTCTCTTTTTGAAACTCATTTTTATCGAAAGACGGCGAAGAAATACAATCAAATAGAATCCCAATGCTTTCATTAAAATCCTGCGAGAGCGCCTTCATGCTCAAGCCAAACGCGTTATTGCCGCTATAAGCGTGCAATACCGTTCCGCGCGAATCAAAAAACAACGCTATCTGGCCGGCTGTTTTTGATTTTGTGCCCTTGGTCAGCATATTGCTCATAAGGGCTGATATGCCGTTATTTTCTTCGCTTTCGATGCGCAGCCCACCCGGCATGCACACATTTACCGAAACTATCGGTAGATTGTGGTCTTCTTTGATTAAAAGCCTGATGCCGTTTTTAAGCGTAAATTTCTTGATTTCCGCGGCCTGCTGTGTAGGGGCAAACCCATGTGTTTGCCCTCGTGGGCTTTGATTGCCCTGCAAGAGGGCGGACACGTTGGCCCGCCCCTACAGGTTCTAAACTTACGATTGTCAAATTATTGTCATTCAAATATTTATTCGCGACGCGCATAATATCCTTGCCGGAAACAGAATTTATTCCGGCGATGTATTTTTTTGAAAAATTCGCATCAGAACAAATAACTTCGTCAGTGGCTATGTCTTCAGCTTGGCCGTCAACGGATTCAAGGTTAAATAAATAATCTGAAAGCACCTGTTTCTTTGCCTTCGCGAGCTCTGCCGCGCCTGGCGCTGCGGTTTTCATCTGTTTTATCGCGCCGAGAATCGCCTTTTTTGCCTGCGCTTCTTTTTCTCTTTCCAGGACGCACATTATGCCGAAAAACCCCTGGTACTTAGGCGTATAATTAAAGCTGTCAACCGAATAAACAGTATCGGCCTCTTCTTTCAGTTTTTTATACAGCCTCGAACTGTTGCCATGGCCAAGTATGATTGACAGGGCATCCAGCGCAAACAGATCCTCGCTGTTTACCGGAATGGTTTTAAAACACAAAGCAAGACGGGTGAGGGAAACCCTAGCCTGCTCCTTGATTTCTTTTACAGCAGCCTGCTCCGGTTCTTGCGGTAAAACAGATGTATCCTGCCAGCCCATTTTGATATTCTTGAAATAGGTTTTAACCAGCGTAAAAACTTCCGGTTGTTTCACCGGGCCAACTGCCACGAAAACCATGTTATTCGGCGTGTATTTTTTATCGTGGTACTTTTTCAGATCATCAGCGGTTAATTTTTCAAAAAGATCCTGAAAACCTATAACAGGGTATTTATACGGATGGACCGTGTACACGCTCGACCACACCAGGTTGGAAAAAAGTTTATCAGGGTCGTCGTCATTCATCTTGATTTCGCGCAATATCACGTCGCGCTCTTTTTTCAGCTCTCTCTTGTCAAAGACCGGGTTTACTACAGCATCCAGCAGGATATCCGCGCCTTCGTAAAATCTTTCTCCAGGCACATCAACCTCAAAATCAGTATAATCATAAGAAGTCGCGGCGTTCATATAGCCGCCTATTGCCTTGATATCCTCCTGTATCCTGCCGACAGGCCTGGACTTCGTGCCTTTAAAAATCATATGCTCTGTAAAATGAGATATGCCGGAGCCAACGAAATGGCCTTCCATCGAGCTTCCGGTTTTAACATAAAGCCGCAACGCCTCTATCTTCGCGTCCGGCGCCTCTTTTACTATTATTACCAGGCCGTCATCTAGCGCCTGCCTGTAAACAGGCTCATCGCCTGCGACAGACATCTTGCAGGCAAATAACGGCAATAGCGCGGCTATGGCAAGAAATATTATGGTTCTTTTGAGTATCATTATGGATTTAGGGAGGTTATCTTCGTTTTCTTCTTGCTTCCTGCATTTTTCTTTTTCTGCGCACGCTTGGTTTCTCGTAATGCTTGCGGGCGCGCAGCTGCTTCAATATGCCTTCGCGCTCGATCTTTTTCTTGAACCTGCGCAAGGCCTTTTCCAACGGCTCATTCGGGCCGATTTCAACTGTTGGCATGTATTGTTCACACTCCTCTCGGTGGTGGGGACACTCTGCAGCCAGGTAATTATTTCCCGTAGCAGAGTGTCCCCATCGTCATTATTGTATATAATATAACATATATATTATTATAATGTCAATGTTTAAAACAAACACCGTGCAAGCAAAAAACGTAGGGGCGGGTTACAAACCCGCCCCTACATCATCGCTACAAATTCGCCGGATTTTCTTCATCGCTATCCCACATGGCGGGGTTGTTTATAATATATTCCCTGATTTTCCGCAGCGCTATTTCATCGCGGATAACATGGTCGTAAAATGATTTTTGCCAACCGAAATAAATTTTATCGCCATGCATATTAATGAATTTCGTAACCGCCGATTTATACGAACCAACAACGGTGGGTAATTTTTGATATTGTCGTTTGGTATGTTGTAGGGCACAGGCATGCCTGTGCCCTACGTCATGATTGTCATTATCGCCAATGATTATTATGCCATGCACGTGGTTTGGCATAATAACATATTCGTCCAATTGTATATTTTCAAAATGTTGCGGTATTTCCAGCCATATTTTTTCGGCAATTTTGCCATATTCGTTTAAAATCATTTCATTGTTGTTTATTTTCCCGAACAATTCGACATGTTCATATACGCATACCGTAACAAAATAATACCCTGGCTGCGAATAATCATATTCGCGTAATCGTAACGATTGCCGGTGGTGGATATATTGGTCGTAGCGCATACATGTGCCCTCGGTGTAGGGAACAGGCATGCCTGTTCCCTACTATATAAGACACATGTTTTGGCTGAATTTATTCAAAATATTTTCGACAAAAAAATGTAGGGGCGAGGTAACCCCGCCCCTACAGATATCGTTTCTCGTTATCGTGGTTATTAAATCGACAATAACGGCTCTACGGCCGCTTTAAGCTGCGGCCTAAGCTGCTGAACCGATGCAGCTGACAATTCCATGCTTTCCTTGAATAGCCTGCCACTAAGTATATACCTACCATCCTTCGTTATTTGAATAATCAAATCATACTGCCCAGCGAGAACCTTTAATTCATCGGCAGTTGCGCTTTCTTTTGTATCAACCCCGACTTTACCATCCCAGTCTAAAAATCCCATCTCTCTTGTCAAAATTTCTTTAAGCTCACCTGTTATTACTGTTTCACCGACAAGAAGCACGCGCTGCTTTGCGGCGATGGCCGCTACATCACGGTGCCATGTAACAGGCCGGACTTTCACTGTCACAAGATCATGGCCGGTTCTTTGAACTTCCAACAATGCCGATTTCTTGTCTGTGGAAAAATTAGCTACCTTCTGTATAAAATCTGTAAACTCACTATTATTTGTTGCTTTAAGTTCTTCCATTGACAATTTTTTTGTAACAACCTGACCTAATGTCTCTGCATAAAATTCAACTTCCATTTGAGATGGGCTGCCTACAATAGAAACAATGTACGTAATAGGATGGCTTATTTCAAACTTGAAACAATTTGGTATTGCGTTAGTAGCTTGAGTACTATCATCATAGACTTCTTCTCTTCCTGTCGCAGCGGTGGCAGCCGACGCCAGGCCTTCTTTAACAGCTGTTGCCTTGTCAGGAAATAGGTAAATATTTTCTTCCTTTTCATTCACCTCATGCACAACATAAACAGTAGGTATATCTCCAAAGCTTGATTTGATATCCTTTAATACAAAAGCAGCAGCTGCATAACGCCCGGTATGAACATCATATCTGGCTCCATTAACGGAATTATAATAATTTATCCATACGACGGGCGGTTTAACATCCCAGATGCGGTAACTTGCTATTCTTTCAGCAGCAGTTTGAACCGGCATCTGTTCGCCGCCTGGTTGCGCTATTGGCTTGCCCTCATTCATCTCAAACAAAATCTGCTCCGCGCGGCGAAGCGTCGTGACGCTTTCATATCTGTTCGAGTTGCTGAAATAATTGCTGTAGTCACTGCTTAAGTTATTAAAGGATGGGCCCTGCAATCCAAGTACGGTCTCTGCGACATACTCTTCGATTCTCGGCCTTTTCCAAATTACAACCACTTTATTCGGCCCTGTTTCTCTAGGCGCATATAAAACAGCAAATAGTTCATAGCCCTGTCGCTCGGATTCTCTTATAACCGGCACCCCGAGTTTATTCGCGATTTCCTTAAGATTCCCCGCCGCCGCTGCGGCGCCGGGCCATTGGCCAACCGATGCTGCTTGCGCAAATCTGGCCTTGTTTATTTCTTCAGCGCGCGCTTCAGTCCTTACCAATTCATACTTATCGCCATATTTAGCAGCGAATTCGCCTTCGGTCAGAACTTCTTCTTCAGTTTTCTCGTCAATCGATATTCTGAAATTTCTAATCAAAAAGTTACCTTTATTTCCTTTTGCACCGTGATAAAGAACGTGATAAAAATAACCATCCTGAAGCGGGTGCAGCAAAGCATGCAGATACCAATCGCTGCCATGTTCTTCTGAAACGTATTGTTCGCTCATCTCAAGTCTGAAACCCAATTCCGCTCCTGCCTTGCAAGCCTCTTTCGCGGGTAATACGTTGTTAATGGCATAATCTATGGCTGCGATAGATGCATCTAAAGCTGCGATTACGCCCTCATTCTGCGTTTTTCTTTTAAAATCGCTGTCCAAAAACTTATAAACTTCCTGTTGAGCCAAAGCTGGATAAGTTTTATCTAAAAATTTTACAGTCCACCTTATTACAAGACGCACCGGCCGTGTATTTCCTGCAAGATCAGGAAAATGTATTCGAAAATTCGGGCCTAAATCAATTAACTCATTTACGCCAACAAGCCATTTTATACTATCCCTCGCATCTATAAGCAGTACTCTGTATTCCTCCAAATCCTTGGCTGTAAGCTTCATACCACCCACGCAGGTTGCGCCCAAAGGATCATTAAGCCGATCCTTTTCTACTAATAATTTATACGCCAGATCAGCCCCTGATAATATCGAAGTCACTATTACTTTTTTTGTCAATTGATCCTGCGACACCACATCAACAAAATAATTTCTCATCAAGTCCTTAATTCTTACTTCGCCTGCCGCAGCAGCGCCGGCGGCGCGGGCAGGGGCGCCAAGGGCACGCACCATTTCTCCCGTACCATTGCCTTCGACTGTAGGCTGGCGTAAAGCGTAACCGAGCCCGCATTGCGTTAATAAGAATGCCGCAATTATCATTGCCGAGATTGAACGTTTTAACATAATTAGTCTCCCATGAAATGTCGTAGGGGCGGGTTTAAAACCCGCCCCTACATATTAAATATTTTTAATATAAACAAAAAACCCCGCCAGCCTTGGCTGATGAGGCAATAATTCGATTTTCTCTTCCTAAAACATATGATTTTGTTTGGTTGTCCTTGGCAGGTTGAATCAATATCTAATGTACTCTACCATATATAACAACTGAAGTCAAGAAATATTCCCGATTTTTTTATAACTTTCGATTTTCCTAATCACATGACACCAATTTTTTTAAAAACTTTCTTTACAAAATCCAAGTACTCACGGCTGTCTTTATCAGCAACAAAGAACCCGCCGTCATAAAGATTAAAATTGCGCTCCTGCCTCATTTTATTGCCAAGCGCAAGTATGTCTTCGTTATCAAGCAGCTGGCTCAATTTTTCCAATATCCTGATATGATGGCCTGTTGCGCTTCTTACTTTATATCCATTCTTGGCGATTAAAACTATGCCTAATTTTAGGAGGGCGTCATAACTGAATTTAAAAATAACATCTGGTATGCCTGACTTTTCAGCGATATCAAGGTCGTGAAGAGCTGACTTTGAAAATTGCTCAATTTGGCCTTTTTTGAAAACCAACTTTTGAAAATATTGCCTTTCAAAATTAATCATACTAGCCTTATCATCTTGGTTTTAAAAACTTGGCTTATAAAATTATCTTTATCTTTCATTTTTGACGCAAATTCCCGCGGGGCCATATTTGTTACATTAAATTCTCTACCTGTATCCTTCTGTAATTTAACAACGAAGCGCTGTAATTCCAAAACCGAGTGCGATCCGACTGCCAATACATCAATATCGCTTAAAGAATCCATCGTATTATTTGCGTATGAACCAAAAATATATGCTTCTTTAATGCCCTTTATATTACTCAATATATCCTTAAGCCTATGCTCTATGCCGTATGTTTTAAGGAAGATCTGGCGATAATGCTCTAAAAAAGGGCTGTCCTTCGCTAATGAGAAATACCTCTCTTTGCCGCGAAATTCGCTTTTAAAAAGGCCATTTTTCTCAAATTCCTTAAGCTTGGTTTCGGTATTTTTAGGATCAAGCCCTAAAATCCGCGCCAGTTCATTAATATAATGCTTGGCATCGGGATTAAGAAAATAATAATCCAATAATTTTATCGTTACCTTTGAACGAAATGATATCATATCTTCACCATGTTTATGGTAATATGTTACCATAAACCATACTCTTGTCAAGTAAATTCAAAGGATACCGAGATGGCCGCTCAATTACTCAAATGATATCACGACGCTGAAGGAAAGCTGCTTGTAATCGAGGTCCTGCGGAAAAGTGTCGAAAGGCGAGGCGTACTCTATGGCATCTCTGGCGAGTTGGCGCAGCTTTTCGTCAGGGCACGAACGATCATTTACGATTTTTACCACTGACAGGCTGCCGTCTGAAAGCAGCACAAAATGCAAAAACACCTCGCCGCCAGAGGACGGCTGCCTGTACCGTGAACTTGCGGTTCTTTTAATCTTCTCGCGCACTGCCTGAACATAATCCAGGTACGCCGGCGTCTTTTCTATGCCTTTAGGCAAAGGCGGTATGACTATATCCGCGTCTTTGTCTTTGGTGTCATGCAATACAATTTCATTCTTTTTCGGCGCCTGCTGGACTTTCGCTGTTTTGGCCCTTTGTATATTTTTCTGCGCCCGGGCCAGGGACCGCTCCTTTTCCGCGCTGCGCGCTATTTTTACAGAGGCCTTTGCGCCTTCAGGAACTTTCACCGCAAGCGCCTTGTATTCTTTTATGCGACTGTAAGTAATTTCGAATTGTTTTGCCGGCGGTTTCTGCATCAGCAAATTTATCACAGGCCCGCCAACAATAATGGTATGAAACGCGAGAGAAACAACGAAAGCGATTTTTATCGTGTTGTTGGACTCCATAGTGAGGATTTTTCTCTGATTATTTTATATATTTTTTTAACAACGCTTTTCTTGTGTATCCAGGAGCATTTATCGCATGCCCAGGTCTTCTTGACGTAGTAGCCGAATTTTTTATTAAGGCAGGGATAAAACGGGCACCAGCAGAATGTGCAGTCCTCTAGCCCTTTGTGGCATGGATAATATTTGCAGAATTTATTCGGTTTGCTCACAAAACATTCCAGAAATAATTAATCGCGATCATTATTGCCATTAGAATCGCGGAAGATGCATACATAAGCTTCAGCGCCTTTTGCACATGCGCCTGATTAGGCTCATTAACCGGCTCGCCGGTATACGGCTTATGCACAGGCAAGCCATAATGATAAACCAGGCCGCCAAGCTGTATCCTGAGGGCGCCTGCAAACGCCGCTTGCCATGAAGTTTTAAAACTTTTCTTAAAACCCATTTTACAGGCGTATGAGGCAAGCGGCACAAGAAAAATGCATATTCTCGAAGGTATATAATCGAACAGCCAGAATAGCTTTAATGCAAGCCATCCCTCTTTTTCTTTAAGGATATTCAACGCCTTGTAAATCCACACAAGCGCAGGCCCGCCTAAAAACGCGTAAAATAAAACGCCTGCTATATCTGTTGCGGTGTTTTCAGCTATGATCTCAACCCTGCTTCGTATCAGCTGTTCGTTATCCGCTTCGCCTAATATATTTTTCAGCTCATCCAGTTTGCGCTTTACATCCTTTATCGATAACGCGAAATAAATAAATAACGCTTCGGCAAGAAGTTCCAAACCGGGCCCTAACAGGCTGAAATCCCAGATAATAAATTTTACCGATAAATAAACAAACGCGATTACGGATAAAACCAGTGCCGCGCCTGCTGTCTTGGGATTCTTAAACCTGCGCCTGAAGTAAGGCTCTGCCTTTTTTATAACCGCGCTTAAACCAACGGCAGGATTAGGCAGCCATTTCGGCTTGGCGAATGCAATTTCTAAAAGATAGGCAATAAAAATCGGCAGCATAAAACAATTATACGCCGGCTAAAAGGCATAGTCAACCTTCAGGTTAAAATTTCTTGCAGGGCTCGGGAAATAGCATTTATCATTAACAAAACCATTACTGGAATCGCTGCCGTATACCGCGTATTCCGAATATTTTTTGTTGAAAATGTTTCCGACGCCTAATGACACCTGCAGGCCTTTACTGCGCCAGGCTATATTCGTGTCGGTAATCATATAACCGTTTAGCCGCGAAACCGCGTTGGCCTCATCATTGATCAAGTATCTCCTGCCGACATAAGTATCGTTTATATTAAACGTGATATTGCCCGGCAAAAGAAATTTCAGGCCTGCGCCTGCCTTATGCCGCGCGACCATCGGAATCTCGTTACTGCCGTAAATCCCGCCGATAAAACGGGCGTCGGTAAATGTGTAATTACCCGTTAAAGTGACTGAATCACTCAGCTTCGCCTCTGCGCTGGATTCCACGCCTTGATGAACGCTTTTATCGTAATTTTCATTTTCTCCAAACCCTGTTGCCCCGCCTACGGGATTATAATAAATATAATCCTTGACATTCATCCTGAACAGAGAAAAACTGCCGTTAAGAACGCCGTTAAATTTATGCCGCAAACCGGCCTGATAATTTAAAGAAGATTGCGGCTTCAGGTTCGTATTCAGAAACTGGTGAAAGTTGATGTCGTACAGGCCTGTAAACTCATCGACTTCCGGGAAGCGAAAACTCCTCCCGAAGTTAAAAAACGCGCTCGAATCGTCTTTATAATTATAGACAAGGCCTGTGTTAAACGCCTGCATGTTAGGCCGCAATTTAGAGTCCTGCGGAGGGTTAGCGCCTGTAAGGTCATTGTAATTAAACGCGTAACGCGCGGCCTCATAACGGTAGCCGCCTACAAGGTTTAATTTCTGCGATAAAGATAATTCGTCCTGGGCATAAGCGCCTATTGAATTTTTGTATATGTTTGTATAATTTTTCAGATTGGTGTTATTCGGGCTTGTATAGTTATCGGAGGCATAAAAAACCCTGTAAGAATCAACACCTGTGATAAATTTATTGTCGCGGCTGAAGATACTGTTACTTAAGGTGTATTTCGGGGTTATCCCGATTGTCTGGGTTACGTTTCGCCTGGTATCATTATGCGATGACGGAAAAATCGAATCCGCGTTTTTGTGCCTGTAGCTGAAATCTACGCCGAGATCGCCTGAACCCACAAAAGCAGCCTTATTGCCCAGGACTAAGTAATAGTCCCTATAATCAGCGTGGTCTTCTCCGTATCTTGCCCATTGGCTGCCGTTTGCGTTTATATGGTGCTGGAAAAGCCCGCTTGGCATCCCGTAGCTGGAGGCGTAATAGCCATAGTCAAGATGCGAGGATAAAATATCCGTTAAATTATATTCGATTTTAGACGCGAAATTATCGGCTTTATCAAACGTGTTCCTGCGGTAGCCGTTGGTGGATTCATGCCCGCCGTAAAGCCAGTATGAAAATTTATCTTTAACGCCCCAGCCAAGCGAAAGGTTCTGCTTAAAAGTAGCGAAGCTGCCGGCTTGCGTCTGGCCGCTAAACTTCGGCGTTTCGCTGTAGCTCTTTTTAGTAATGATATTGATAACGCCACTTGAGGCGTTATCTCCGTAAAGCACGCTCGCTGCGCCGCCGCGTATGATCTCTACGCGCTCCACCTGGTCCAGCGGGATCTGATTCCAGTCAACCCCGCTTAAGTCAACATCGTTGACGCGCCTGCCGTCGACCAGCACTAAAACGTTAAGCGCCGCCTGTTCTCCGAAACCTGCTATATCCACCGCTGACGTGGCGCCGTTTCCGTAGTAATCGCGCACAGCTACGCCTGTCGCCGGCCTGATTACATCAATTAATTTCCCTGCATTTGATTCCTGTATGTCTTCCTGCGTGATGATATCCACGCTCGAGTCTGTTTTGGCGAGAATTTCTTCATAGCGGTAGGGTGTTACTGTAATTTTACCCAAATCGTATTTTTTCGTTTCTTCTTCTGCTCTTGCCTGTCCGGCTAAAATCAATATGAATATTGCTGCTAAAATTCTGTGTCTCATTTTTCTCCTCCCGAGAGAATACTTTCCGCATAATCAATAGTCCGGGCTAGCGTTTTTCGCATTACCGTTGCCGGGCAGCGCTCCGAATCTCACGGAGACTTCCTTTGCTTACGCGGGAGTTTGCTTCTGTTTTGAAACCAAAAATATACATGGTTTCCCTGTTATCGGATTTTTTTCGACAATTACCTGCGTTTTATAAACCTCTTCTATCGTTTCTTTGTTAAGTATCTCGTCTCTACCCCCTTTCTTATAAATTTTACCTTCATTCAGTAAAATAATATCATCGCAGTATCCGCTTGCCAGATTCAGATCATGCAGTATAACCACCACTGTCAGCCCTTGCTCTTTATTTAATTTTTTGAGCACATCCATTATTGCCGCCTGATGGCGTATGTCAAGATGCGCTGTCGGCTCGTCTAAAAGCAGGATTTCAGGCGTCTGCGCGAAGCCCTGGGCAAGATACGCCTGCTGCCTTTCGCCGCCTGAAAGCTCGCGGATATTCCTGTTTTTAAGATGGGCAATGCCTGCCAGATCCATTGCCTTATTTACCGCGTCATAATCAACGCCTCTTGGCGCTGAAAACCTGTCAATATGCGCAAATCTCGCCATAAAAACAAATTCCTCTACTGTAAATGAAAAAGGCGTAAGAATAACCTGCGGTATAACAGCCATATTTCTCGCAAGCTGCGTTGTTGAAATTTTAGATATATCAACACCGTTATATAATACAGAACCTTTCCTAATGGCCAGGCTGCGCGTAACAGCCCTGAAAAGCGTGGTCTTTCCCGCGCCGTTCGGCCCGATTATGCCCAGAAACCCGCCTTTGGCTACGGAAAAAGACACGTTTTTGATTATATCCGCGCTATCGTATCCGCAGCTGATTTCTTTTACGTCAAGAAGGTTCATTTTAAAGAGAACTCCACCTTTTCGCCTTTACCAGCAGCCCGAGAAAAAATAATCCGCCGCATATGCCTGTCACAACGCCCACAGGCAGCTCAAGCGGCAATATAATAGTCCGCGAAACCGTATCGCATATAATAAGGAACGCCGCGCCCAAAATAGCTGACGTTACAAGCAATCTCCTGTGATTGACGCCGAACAGAAAACGCGCTATATGCGGGATTATTAAGCCGACAAAACCTATTATGCCTGCCGCTGATATGGCTGCGCCTGTTATTATCGAAGCTACTACAAAAAGAATACGCTTTGTTAAAATTACATTAAGCCCCAGATGGCCTGCCTTTTCATCGCCGAGGCAGATTATATCCAAGTCCCTTGCGAACGCAATAAGCGTAAATATCCCTGCTAAGATAAAAAACGCTACTGCCTTAATAACCTCCGGCCGGGCAGAAGACAAGTCTCCCATTAGCCATATAACGGCGCTATGCACGCCTTCCTTCCTGGCAACAGCGAATACCAGAAGCACAAGGGATGAAAATAACAAACTTAAGGCAACGCCTGCGAGTATCATTGTATTATTGTCAAAATGCTTGCGCGAGGCAATTGCGTACAGGACAAAAATAGTTACTAAGCTGCCTAAAAATGAGGAAGTGGTTATAAAAAATACTCCGAGATTAAACATTATAGCAAGCGCAGCGCCAAGTGCTGCGCCGCTGGATACGCCCAACGTGTACGGCTCTGCAAGGGCGTTACGCAGCATTGCCTGAAACACGACACCGCAACAGCTTAGGCCGGCGCCGACTAAGAATGCCAAAAATATCCTTGGCACGCGCAGCTGCCATATAATTGTAGATGCCTGTGAATCGATTTTGGGGAAATACACGGCAAAGATTATAGCCGCGGATAAGAATACTATTAAACCAACAAAGGATAATATTTTTTTATTCATAATAAAAGTTATCCACAGCAGCAGGGGAGGTTTAAACCTCCCCTATGTTCACAATTCTCTTAAGCGATTCCAGAAACTTTAGAGGCGTGGGCTGACATACCTCATATGGATCTACGATAAAGATACGGTTATTTTTTGCGGCACTCATCTCTTTGAATTTAAGCCAGAATGCCATCTCGTCTTCCGCCGGCTTGCCTAAGGCCGCGATTACAATAATATCAGGGTTTCTTTTAATAACCTCTTCGCGGCTTACGCGCGAATACGGCGCCTTAAGCCCGGAAAAAATGTTGACTCCGCCTGAAAACTTTATCAGATCCGCGGTAAAGGTGCTGTTATTAATCGTAACGAGAGGCACTGCGTCTATCTGCCAGAATACTTTTTTTAAAGGGAGCTTTTTTGCTTTTGAATAAATCAGGACTATTTGCGCATTCACGCCTTTTATGATATTATCCGCCTCTTTTTCTTTTTTTACGAGGCGCGCAAGTTCGGTGAAATTATCGCATATCTTTTTGAAACTATCCGGATTGCCAAACGCCACAACGTTTAACCCCAGGCTCTTCAATTTATCGATAGTCGCAGGATTGTTCCATTCCTGCCCTGCCAACACCAGATCAGGCTTAAGAAAAACAATCCGCTCTACATTAATGTCAAGCATTGTGCCGACAACTTCTTTTTTCTTCAGTTGGCAGTAAAGCGTGACTCCGACTACTTTATCCTGCGCGTTCAATTCACAAAGGCTGCTCGTAATGGCAGGCGCGAGCGAGACTATGCGCGAATAATCAGCATAGCCAAGAGAAGGAACTAAAATGACAAATGACAAAATCCAAATGACAAATAAATATTTAAATGACAAATATTTAAATATTGAATATTGGGATTTTGAAGATTGATTTGAAATTTGAGATTGGGATTTTGTCATCAATAAAAAATCAGCCCTCTTCCCCTTCGGAAGAACGCATCAGTTTCTTTATGGCAGTTTAAGGTATCCTGGCTTCCCGAAACGGGATTCACAGTGGCGGGGCCGCGCTGGATTCAAACCAGCTTCCCCTTAAATCTGCACGCTATTTAATTGTTTTGCGGAAAATAATGAACTAACGCCTTTTATAAGAAATCAAAAGCGCAAAATCTATAATAATAATCGCAATCGCAATAATATAAAGAAATATGTCATTCATATCGATTATTTTTTACCTATCCTTATCCATACCAATACTATCAAAGCGAATATTCCCGCAAGAATGTAAAAATTTAAAAGATTCATAATTTTTTATATTCCATTTTTGACAATTTGGCCGCTATGCTCAAAAATAAAACTGTTGTAACTATCCCTATTAAAAACGTAAGCCATGGCATCTGGCTTACCGCGCCTGGAACGAAAACACCTACCACTAATGAAGCAAATATGATTTTTGCGCCATCAAGAAAAAAATCAGATACTACATTTAATTCGTCTTTGTCGTGCATTTATATAAAGCTTACTATACAATTGTTTTTCTGTCAATCAAAAAAATGTAGGGGCGGGTTTGAAACCCGCCCCTACGACATTCGACTCAAAACCCTACGCGGAAATTACACTGCTGATAAAAACTGCAATGCATCAACGATGCCCTTGTCGGTGATATCCTCAAATTTAACCCCTGTTACGCCTGTTAACAGGTCTCTGTTTGCTTTGTTGCCAAAATAAACATAAACCTCATCAGGATTTTGATGTTTTATTTCCTCTTGAATAATCCCTAAGTCAGTCAAGCTCCCATCTCCTGACAATCTTTTTGACAAATCAACAGATATCACCTCTACATTACTGCTAGGATGTTGTGACCTTTTAACACCAAGATCAAATGTAGGGCTATCAGTGAGCACCAGTATTTTCCTCGCCGCAACCTCGCGCGCGCTGGAAGCAGCGCCCGTATGCACCGGCGCCTCGCCTGCGGCTAAGGCCTCGGGGGCTTCCACCATTATTGTTTTGCTGCCGGGCATAAGGCGATAGGAAACGGCTCCATCCGGAGATTCGCCAGCAAGTTTTGTAACTGCAGCTAAAATTCCGCCTCTTGTGGCTGCTTGAACTGGTAAACCTTCAGGAACAGTTTCATTTCCGACAATTACTCTATAACCATTGTCCGCATAACTCATTATGAAACCCATCACATTATCAAATGTTATTGGCACATTACTGGCATAGAATTCCAAACTGTCGCCCATTCGCCTATAGAGATTTCTCTCTAAATATTCACCGGCTACCAACGCAGTAACGCCGGCTTGTTTAGCTAAACTTCCGGCATTAATATAACCTTGGTCACTAGTCAATTCCTTTACCATGGCAGGCGTAATCCCTACAGCACCAGCTTGAGCTTGCGCTGACTCTTGTGCTTGATAGGCTTCTGGATTTTCTGCATATTTATGCTCTTCGCTAATAGTGCCTACAAATTTTAGCTCGTTCTTAAGATTCTTGGTAAGCAAAGATAATCTCTTATGATGAGCAGATTCTTCAAATTCAAAGCCAGTGCCATTTATATGCTTCCAAATGATTTCGGCATATACAGTTCGACCATTAGCATATACTATGGCAAATTGATAATTTTGAGCACTGACAAAACTACTCAGCGCATCATAAAATCTGTCAGGATTACTGGTGCTGATAAATCCCGCTGCGCCGGCAACAGCTTTGATGGTAACGCCACAGACATTTGTGCCTAACCACGAATTCTCGCGCCATGCGATAGTTGCCAGGTTGACAGGCGTTTCATGGCCGGGCTCTCTATAGCTGGTATAGTCGCCTTTTCCTCCGGGCAAATCCTGCTTTGATTGCGGCAGATGATTCAAAAGTCCGCCGAGTTCAGCAAAGCAGGCTTCGTTTTTCAAAACGCCTGGCTCTATAACTACCGTATATTCCTGGCCTTGGTCTATTTTTTTAAACGCAGATCTCAATGCCGCGTCTTCTGATAATTCTGATTCAGGAATTATAACGTCACTTTTATCCTTACTTAATATACGTAGCTGACGTTTGCCATAATCGATCAAAAAACTACTGACATCATTAAGCTGAATACCCTGGGTTTTCAATTCATATTCTATATTCTGCGCGATATCCGCGCCGGTTGCCTGCGCAATGGCTGCTGTGCCGACAGCTGTAAGCTGTCCTACCAATGTCGAACGCCTTGTTGTTAATTTTTTAATGCTTGCCTTTGCTTGAGCTAAAGCTTGTTCAGCTTCTTGTTTTTCAGGCCGCGGCAGATTAGGCGAAACATCATCATAGTGCTGTGGCGGCTCAACAGCTCGTCTTTCTAAATATGTCAGACTACTTTCTAATTGTGCTAACTGTTTATCTATGCTTGCAATTTCTGCCTTAATCTTTTTAGCGCCGTTTACCTGCGCTGTTGCGCCTGCTGCCTTGGCGGCTTTTTGCGCTTCAAGGCTCTCTAATGTCAAGAGTGTTCCGGCTCGCCTGCTGTCAACCTTACTTTCATCAAATCTAGATTTTGCAGGATTGCGCTGCTTATCTGCAACTCTGCTAGCATCTTCCTCTATAATTGCAAGATTCGCTTTAACGGCTGCAATCTGCTCATCCAAATTTTTCCCGCCTGCGGCACCGGCTGCGCCGGCCACAGCGTTAAAACCATCTCCACCGCGATCAATTTCAGCAACACCGACGGCATTTATTGGCCTGTATTTATATTTTTCTACTATTATTAATAACCTGTCTTTTGGATTATTACTGGTCGTTAATACTTTTAAACATCTGTTAACAGTGCGGTTTAAAACATTTTTCTCCCACCATGTTGAAACCTTATATGTTTTCTCTAAGCGGGCCTTTATTTCATCTGAGGAAACATATGGGCTTCCGGCTGCAACTAAATTTGTCACTACATTGACTATGTTATGCCTAACTTCGATATCAGCCGGTATCTTACCTGCCGACGCGGCTTCAGCCGGCGCGGCGGCTTTAGGCGCAAGCTTTACCTGCTCCACTTGCACTTCTGCCAAAGTTAAAGTAGGTTGTAATCCGAATAAATAATTCAATTTAAATCCTCTCAAAGCATACAGAAGCGCGTTTGAAAGCAGCTTTACAGCTGGAACAGGGCTATTTAATGAAGCAGAAAAATGCCCTCTTGCTATTACCTCATTTTCCAGCTCCGGAGGAATAAAGCTTTCCCCTTGAGCTTGCGCCAGCCACATTTCAAGTTCTCCCAAGCCATATGGCTTGGAGCTTTCGCTTGCGCTTGCAGCTGCTGCATTGGTTTTCCCAGGCGCAGTGCCTGCGGCTCTGGCAGGCGTGCCGACTGCATAAGCAGGAACGTAATTAACGCTTGCAATATCATCATACGCTATCCTAAATGTTTTCTTATCTTGCTTAACTGTTGCGGAATCATCTGTAATAACCACAATTTCATTATAAGGTACTTCTTGCCTTCTATTATTGCCGACTTTTATTCCACCGAAAGGCTGCAACCCTAGATATTTATCTATCGAAGCGGGTTTCAACGTAAAAGTCAGGCGAGATTCTCTTGCCCCTCTCGGGCCGCCTAATGTTAACATAATGTGAGGTGTCTTTGTTGTTTTAAGTATTCCAAAGGCTTCTTTAAACCTGTCAGGATTAGTGATGGTGCTGGTTAAAACGCCCATAGAATTAGCAGTTGCGCCTGCCGGCACGCCGATTGCGCGGGCGAGTTCGCCTGTTGCACGGCCTTCAGACGTAGGCCTTAAGGCATAGCTTAGTCCGCATTGCGTGAATAAAAATGCCGCTGTTACCATTGCCGAAATTGTGCGTTTTAACATATCAAACCTCCGATTTTTCCATTGTCTTCCGATTTGAAAAATCGTCCCGAGCCGCCTCATATCCCGTTTAGCGGCGAGGGACTTCCTTAAAACTTTTAATATAAATAAAAAGCCCTGACAGCCTTGGCTGGCAGGGTAACAATTCGATTTTCTTTCCAGGAAACATATTGTCGGTGTCTTTAATCCTTGGCAGGTTAAACGATTTAGCTATTGTATTCTACCATATATAACAACTGAAATCAACAAATATTCCCGATTTTTTTCTGGCTTTCGATTTTTCTAACTTTGCCAACCTTCTTTACCCACCAGCGGCACGAACATGCAGCCGCAAATCTGCTTGCTTTCTATCCTGCTGCCTACCTTATTATATACAGTGAGCGTCTGACTTAAATTCGGGCCTATGGGTATGACGAGCCTGCCGCCATCGGCAAGCTGATCCAGCAGCGGCTTTGGCGCAGACGGCGCGCCTGCGGTAACAATAATAGCGTCGAAAGGCGCGCGTTCTTCCCATCCCAATGTGCCGTCGCCGGTTTTAAAACATATATTTTTATACCCTAATTCATTCAGGATCTTTTCTGCGCTGCCGGATAACTCCGCGAATCTCTCTACAGTATAAACCTCTTTCGCTATTTCAGCCAATATTGCTGTTTGATAACCGCTGCCTGTGCCTATCTCTAAAACTTTCTCTTTGCCTTTTAATTCAAGGCACTGCGTCATTAACGCGGCCATATACGGCTGCGAAATCGTTTGACCGCTGGCTATCGGCAGCGGAAAATCGCTGTACGCGCTTGGCTGGTCTTTTTGGGAAACGAATCTGTGGCGCGGCACCTTAAGAAATGCCTCGAGCACTTTTCTGTCAGTGATATCTCCCCGCGCGATAAGCTGCTGCTCGACCATATTTTTGCGTAGCGAATTAAGGTCCATAGTTAAAATCCCAAATCCAAATGGCAAATTTCAAATCAATCTTCCAAATCCCAATAATTTAATGATTTGGATTTTAGTGATTGATTTGCCATTGGGATTTTGTCATTTGTCATTTAAGTGTCATTATTAATTTTATAAATCGCAGCGTATCAACAATCGGATTAATATGGCTCTTCTGGCCTGAATATATACTTGATACAACTACTGAATCAATTTTTGCCCCTGCTTTGCCTGCTTTTATAAGCATCTCTGACTCTATTTCGTAATGGTTAGCGCAAAGCTTTAACTTAGCCAGCAAATCCTTCCTTATCAATTTGTACCCGCACTGCGTATCAGGCACACGCTGGCCTATTTTTTTTGACAAAAGCCATGACATAAACCTGTTTGTCTGGACCCTTATCCACGGCATCCCCGCGGTGTCAAGCAATCTATTGCCGACTATAATCGACGCGCCGCTTTTCTCGGCCTTGCCGATAAAATCTTTTATCGACAAAGGGTCATTCTGGCCGTCAGCATCCAATGTTACAATATAATCATAACCGCCTTTTAAAATGTAATCAAATCCTGTGCGAAGCGCGGCGCCCTTGCCCATATTTTTTTCATGTTTCAGCACGATAACGCCTGCTGATGAGGCATTTTTGTAAGTATCGTCTGTGGACCCGTCATCAACCACAACGCAGAAAAACCCCAGCTCTTTTACTTTTTTAACCAAGGCACCTATTGTATCAGCCGCGTTATATGCGGGTATTAGAACAACTATGTTCATATTTTTTAACCTAAAGTTGCGAGCGCATTTGCTCTAACATGGCGGCCACAAGGGGTTGGTGTCACAGCGAGCGCAAGCGAGCGAGACACCAACCCCGCGATGGCCGCCTGAAGCGAGCGAACCGCGAACTACACCTTATTAGCGTCCTCTTTCCAGAATTCCCTGAACATAAACCACTGTTCAGGATATTGCCTTATCATGTTTTCTATGACAGACACGCCTTTTTGGGCCAGGCATAATAAATCTTCTTCTTCGTTGCCGGTTTTCGCGCATTCAACAGGCGCCTGATAAATCATCTTATAACTATCGTCATCCTGCCTCATAAGAAATGTGGGGATTATAGGCGTATTTGTCTTCAGCGAAAATAACGCAGGGCCTTTGGGCATTTTTACCTGTTTGCCTAAAAATTCAACGGTTATACCCGAGCCGCTGAAATCCCTGTCTCCTAAAAGCCCTATCAGCTCATTATTTTTTAACGCGGTGAAACATTTTCTGACAGCGATGCCTAACGGCACAACCTTTATGCCTTTTGACTCTCTCTGCCTTATGAAAAATTCATTTATGCGTTTGTCTTTGTGGTTTAAAGCCACGGCGTTTACCGAATAGCCCAGATAAGCCGTAACAACAGCTGAAAGTTCCCAGTTGCCTGTATGGCCTGTAAACGCTATTATGCCGTTACCTTTTTTTGCGGCATCCTCAAGGTACTGGCTGCCCTCGATTTTTATGAATCTTTCTATGAATTTACGGTCTACGAGGGAAAATCTGAAAAAATCCACCAGGTATTTCGCGAAATTTATAAATACTTTTTTTGCCGTTATGTCAAGCAGGCGCCGGTCTTCTGTATTCAATATAATTCTGATGTTACTTATAACCGCATCCCTGTCATTTTTGCAAAATTTATATTGCAGAATAGCAATAAAAGAAGCTATTTTATACGCAAACTTGCGGGGCAGGCTGACAGCTAACCATGTGCCTATTCTATAAAGGATGTATTGAATCATATATAAGCTTTGCCAGCTTCGTAGCGGAATCAGGGTGGCCGTGTTTTAAGGCGGCTTCTCTCATTGACTTTAGTTTCAGCGGATTGCTTAACAGCTCGGCTGTCTTATTGCCGACCAGCGCTACGTCATCCACTTCTTCCGCGGCGCCTGCAGAGGTAAGAAACTGCGCGTTTTTTGCCTCCTGGCCCGGAATAGGACTGGTCACTATCATGGGCAGCCCCTTTGCAAGAGCTTCTGCTGTCGTTAAGCCGCCTGGTTTTGTAATTATTATATCCGCTATGTCCATCAGTTCATTTACGTTTTCCACAAATTCAAGAGGGATAATCGTTTTTTTAAATTGCGGCCTTTCTCTTTCCAACCATTTAAAGAGCCTGGCGTTTATGCCGGTGATAACTATTAATTGAAAATTCCCGCCTGCCTCATCAAGATTAAGGACTATATCTTTTATCGGGCCGTAGCCGTGCCCGCCGCCCATAACAAGGACAACCGGCTTTTTCTCGTCTATGCCTAACTGCATCCTGACTATCTTTTTATCAACCTTATTGTTAAATTTCGGGTCTATCGGTATGCCGAAAACCTTTATCTTTTCTCTTTCCACGCCCTGCTCTATAAATCTTTCTTGGGCCTTTTGGGAAGGCACTATAAAATAATCTACCGTAGGGTATATCCAGTACATATGAGGGGCGTGGTCTGTAAGGACGCCGAACAGTTTTGTTTTTATAGACGGGTTTCTGGATTTTAAATCGGCCACCATGCCGCATGGCAAGGCCTGGGTGCAGGCAACCGCATCGGGCTTAAAATCCATAAAAAGACCCTGCAGTTTTTCGCAATTCATATTGTGCAAAAAATCCCGCAAAGCCTGCGCTTTTTTAAAAACCTTCGGGTTGTCATAGAGATAATCCCACACCTGAGGCTGTCTCTTTATGACAGCCATATAGGTTTTATTTATAATACGTTCAAGGATAGGGTTTGTATAATTGAAGCCGTTTATATTTAGAATCTGTATATCAGGCGCCAGGGTTTTAAGCGAATTTTCAATAGCAATACTGGAACGTTGATGGCCTGAATTGTAGTTGACATACATCAACAGAACGCGTTTTGGCATAAAAGCCCCTCGTCATTGCGAGGAGCCCGCCACTGTTTCAATGGCGGGCGACGAAGCAAACTCCGATTTTAGCAAGGAGATTGCTTCGCCCTCACTTCGTTCGGGCTCGCAATGACGTGTTGGTTGCTAAAAAGTTCTCTATGCGGGCAATAGCTTCTTTTAATTTATCCATACTTGATGCGTATGAAATGCGGATAAACCCCTCGCAGTTTGCCCCGAAAGCAGTACCAGGCACAACCGCAACTTTTTGCTGCTCTAAAAGTTTTTTCGCAAAATCTATCGAGGATAAGCCTGTCTTTTTTATTGACGTAAAAGCGTAAAAAGCGCCTTGAGGCATAGCGCAATCCAGGCCCAAACGGTTCAGTTCGCTGACAATAAACTGCCTGCGCCTGTTGTATTCGCGTTTCATATCAAGAATAGAACGCTGGCTTGCATACATAAGCGCTTCGCATGCAGCCATCTGGCTGGTTATTGAAACACACATTATTGTATACTGGTGTATCTTTGTCATAGCAGCTATTAAATCCTTGGGCCCGCACGCGAAACCCACACGCCAGCCGGTCATCGCGTATGACTTGGAAAACCCGTTAAGATACAGCGTATTATCCCTTGCCTTATTTAAGGAAGGAAACGCGGTGTGGTTAAAATCATACGTTAAATCCGCATATATCTCGTCGGAAATACACAGAATATTATTTTTAAGCAAAGTTTTATTTATATCTTCCAGCTCTTTTTTTGTATATGAAACGCCTGTCGGGTTTGTAGGATAATTCAGCACGAGCGCCTTGCACCTATTATCCGCAAATCTTTTAATCAGCTGCGGTGTCACCTTAAAACCGCTGCCTTTCGTATCCATATAAACAGGCACTCCGCCTGCCAATTCAACAAGCGGGCCGTATGAAACATAGCCGGGGCTCGGCACTAAAATCCTATCGCCGGGATTTATAATCGCGCGAAGGCACAGATCATACGCCTCACTTACGCCTACGGTTATAAGTATCTCATCATCAGGCGAATACTCAAGGCCGTATCTGGACTTAAGAAACCTGCTGATGCTTAATCTAAGCTTCATCAGGCCTTTATTGGATGTGTATGAGGTAAAGCCCTGCTCTAAGGAATATATCCCTGCCTCGCGTATAGGCCACGGTGTCACAAAATCCGGCTCGCCTACGCCTAAGGAGATAACATCCTTCATGCCAAGGACTAGGTCAAAAAATGCCCTTATGCCTGACGGCTGCATCTGTTCTACTTTGTTAGAAATAATACTTTTCATAGTTAAAATCCCAAATCCAAATGACAAATTTCAAATTAATATTCCAAATCCCAATAATTCAATGATTTGAATTTTGTTGATTTATTTGACATTGGGATTTTGTCATTTGTCATTTATGTCAGTACGATATTGCTATCCTCTTATTATCTTCTCTGTGTTTTAAAAACACCCCGTCCTCTTTATACTTCTTTAGCATAAAATGCGTAACCACGCCTTTTATATTAGGCATAGGCGACAGCTTCTCCGCCACAAACCTCGCCACCGTATGCAAATCTTTTCCTTCTATCACAAGCAGCAAATCGTATGTGCCTGATATCAGATAACAGCTCGCGACTTCGGGAAACTGGTAAATACGTTCCGCAATATGGTCAAAACCCACATCTTTCTGCGGAGTGATATTAACCTCTATCAGCGCCCTAATCTCGCAATCGGTATCATGTATAAGCTCTTTATTGATGACCGCTTTATACTTCAATATGACTCCATCTTTCTCGTATTTTTTAATACTCTGTTTGACTGCCGCCGCGCTTTTTTTTGTAAGTTTCGCGATCTCTTTCGGCGTTGTCCTCGCGTCGCTTTCCAAAATCTTCAGTATCTCGTCCATTGAAATTTCCTCCGATTTTTCTATTGTCTTCCGATTTGAAAAATCGTCCCGAGCCACCTCTTATCCCGTTTAGCGGCGAGGGACTACCTTTCAGCTCAAATCGAGTTTCCGTATCATCGCCTTTATCGACTCTGCCGCCTTAGCCAGCGCCTCTGTCTCGTTGCGTTCCAGTTTCAGCTCAATAACCCTCTCTATGCCGTTCTTGCCGAGTACGCACGGCACGCCTATGTAGACATCGCGCAAACCGTATTCACCCTGCATATAGGAACATACGCAATGCGTTGTTTTCTGATCCAACAGAATCGCCTTCACCATTTCAACCACAGACGCCGCAGGGCCGTAATACGCGCTTCCTGTGCCAAGCATAGAAACTATCTCCGCTCCTGCATTCTTTGTCAGCTCCGCGATTACATTCAGGTCCTTTTGCGATAAAAATTCGCTTAAAGGCTTGCCGTTCAGTTTTGTCTGGCTGAACACAGGCACCATCAGGTCGCCGTGGCTGCCAAGCACAGTGGCGTTAATATCAGACCTTTTCGCGTTTAATCTCTTTGCTATAAAATCAATAAGCCTAGCTGAATCCAAAACGCCAGCCATACCTAAAACCCTTTCATGCTTAAACCCTGTTGTTTTATACGCCATATACGCCATCACGTCAAGCGGGTTAGTTACAACAATTACTATGGCAGACTGGGCGTGATCTTTGATTTTTTTCGAAACTGATTTGATAATGTCTGCGTTTGCCTTAAGCAGGTCATCCCGTGACATACCGGGCTTCCTGGGAAAACCCGCCGTAACAATAACAATTTCGGAACCAGCGATCTCCTTAAAATCCTTTATGGGATTAATCTGAATATTTGAATTTCCCGCAGCCAAGGCATGCGACATATCAATGGCTTTAGCCTTAGCGATATTTTCCGCGACATCGAATATGGCAATATTGGCCAGTCCTGCCTGCGCTAACATAAAAGCTGTGGTTGCCCCAACATTGCCTGCGCCTATTACGGTTATCTTGGGAATACTTTTCATAGTTAAAATCCCAAATCCAAATGACAAATTTCAAATGAATCATTTAAATCCCAATAATTCAATGATTTGGATTTCGAAGATTGATTTGCCTGCCTGCCGGTCAGGCAGGGATTTTGAAATTTGGATTTTGTCATTTAAGTTTTTTTATTATAGCGTCAGCCATTTGGCTCGTCCCTACCGCAGACGGATCATTTTTGTTCGGCTTTAGATCATAGGTTACAAATTTACCTTCTTTTATAACATCTGCGACCGCCTTTTCCAATCTCTGCCCTGCGTCAGGCTCGCCTATATGTTTAAGCATTAAAACGCCTGAAAGTATCATGGCAGCCGGATTAGCCTTGTTAAGCCCTTTATATTTAGGCGCGCTGCCGTGCGTTGCCTCAAAGACCGCCGCGGCCTCGCCTATATTGGCGCCCGGAGCCACGCCAAGGCCGCCTACCAGGCCTGCGCATAAATCAGATAAAATATCGCCGTAAAGATTCGGAAGCACCAAAACATCATAATCTTCAGGCTTCTGCACAAGCTGCATGCACATATTATCAACTATCTTGTCTTCAAATTCTATTTTACCTCGGTACTTCTCGGCAACTTTTCTGGCTGTTTCCAGAAATAATCCGTCGGTAAATTTCATTATATTAGCCTTGTGAACTGCTGTAATTTTTCTTCTTTTGTTCGCCACCGCATAGTCAAAGGCAAATTTTACTATTCTTTCAGTTGCCTTTTCGGAAATCGGCTTTATGGTTATGGCTGAATCGGGATTTATTTTCTTGCCGTTCAGTTTCACGATGTGCTCGATAATCTCCCTTGCTTCAGGCGTTTTGTCTTTAAATTCTATGCCTGCGTATAAATCCTCTGTGTTTTCCCTGACAATAACCAGGTCAATGTTTTTGTATCTTGACTTAACGCCTTCGTAAGATTTGCACGGCCGAAGGCACGCGTATAAATCCAGCGTGTGCCTTAGCAATACGTTTACGCTTCTAAAACCCTTGCCTACAGGCGTGGTAATCGGGCCTTTTATGGCGACCTTGTTTTTCTTTATTGAGTTGATTGTCTCATCCGGTAAAGGCGTGCCGAATTTATCCATCACGTCAACGCCTGCCTGCTTCTCTTCCCACTCGATATTGACACCTGTAGCGTCAATGCAGCGCCTTGCTGCCAGGGCCACTTCAGGCCCAATGCCGTCACCCGGTATAAATGTAATAGTATGTTTTGTCATATTTCACTCCATCGTCATTGCGAGGAGTCCCGACGAAGTCGGGACGACGAAGCAATCTCCTTGGTTCGGAGTTTGCTTCGGTCGCCCGCCATTGAAACAGTGGCGGGCTCCCTCGCAAAGACGGATTCCTTTAAATACTCGACAGCGCCGCCGAATTTTAAAAAATTCAGCAGCATCTGCGGCAGTTTTATTATATTAATTTTCTGCTGCTTGGTTTTATTGAAAAGTACTGCTTTGTCAAAATCTATCTCGAGTTCATCGCCTGCCTGTAGATTTTTTGTGTCGCACTCCACCAGCGGCAGGCCTATATTGAATGAGTTCCTGTAAAATATCCTCGCAAATGATACGGCGACAACCGCTTTTATGCCTGCTGCCTTTAATGAAACAGGGGCCTGCTCGCGTGATGAGCCCATGCCGAAATTCCTGCCTGCCACAAGGATATCTCCCGGTTTTAAATTCTTGGCAAAATCCGCATCTATATCTTCAAATATGTGTTTTGCCAGCTCCTTAGGGTCTGAAATCGCGAATTTGTACCTGCCTGAAATAATGTAATCTGTATTGATATCGTCTGCCTGTTTAAGCCGTATCGCCCTGCCTGCTATCCTCATTTAAGAAATCTCCTAGGATCTGTAATATGCCCTGTTAATGCCGATGCCGCGACTGTCGCAGGCGAGCCAAGATAAATAAATGCATTGGGATTACCCATCCTGCCTTTAAAATTCCTGTTCGCGGTTGATATGCAAACCTCCCCATCCGCTAAAATGCCCTGATGCGTGCCTACGCAGGGCCCGCAGCCAGGGTTCAATACAACCCCGCCGGCATTGATAAAAATCTCTATCAGGCCCTTCTTCAGCGCCTGCATGTAAATCTTTGTTGAGGCAGGGCCGATAATTAATTTAACATCGCCTGCAATTTTTTTGCCTTTTAATATCTTGGCAGCGATTTGAAGGTCTTCCAGCCTGCCGTTAGTGCAGGTACCCAAAAACGCCTGATTTATTTTAGTATCTTTCAATTCCTGCGCGCTTACCCCTGTATCAACCGAATGGGGCTTTGCCACCTGGGGCGCTAATTTTGATATGTCATATTCTCTTATGTCAGCGTATTTCGCGTCCTTATCAGCAAAAACCGGAGACCCGCGTTTCTTCAACCAAGCAAATGTTTTTTTATCCGCGTTCATGATGCCGCACTTGGCTCCTATTTCAACTGCCATATTACTTATCGTAAATCTCGCGTCAACGCTTAAGGCGTCTATCGCAGGGCCTGTGAATTCAACTGACTTATACGTACAGCCGTCAGCGCCTAAATCTTTCGCTATGTATAAAATTATGTCTTTTGAATAAACGCCTTTCGGCAACTTACCTTTAACAATGACTTTTATCGTTTCCGGAACCTTAAACCAGTTCTGGCCTGTCGCAAGAGTGATAGCCAGATCAGTAGAGCCAACGCCTGTTGAAAGGGCGTTCAACGCGCCGTATGTGCACGTATGAGAATCAGCTCCGATAACAAGGTCTCCCGGGCCTACAAACCCTTCTTCCATAGCCAGTTGATGGCATATGCCGCACCCGATATCGTATAATTTAACGCCGTATTTATCCGCGAATCCGCGCATTTTTTTATGGACCGCGGCTGTACCCTGATTGGGCGCGGGACTGTTATGGTCGACAATCATACAAAATTTCTTCTTATCGAATACTCCGGGTTTTCCGATTTTCTCAAACGCGTCAATGATAAGCCCGCTTGTCCCGTCTTGCCCCAGGCAAAAATCCACTTTGCACACAGCGACATCGCCTGCCTTAACTGTCTTACCCGAATGCCTGCTTAATATTTTTTCCGCTATTGTCTGTCCAGTCGCCATTGAATCCTCAGCGACTGTCCGCCGACGTCTTAGTGGCGGACAGCCATTTTTCTATCCTGTCTAAACCTTTTTTGATTGATTCTAAGCTTGCCGCGAAACTCAACCTTACGCAGTCATCCCATCCAAAAGGCTCGCCAGGAATAACCGCTACATGTTCAACCTCCAAAAGCCTTTTGGCCAATTCCATTGATTTTAAACCTGTTTTCGATATATCCACAAATATATAAAACGCCCCTTCGGGCCTGACATAAGAAACATTTTTCATCTTATCGAAGCGCCGGCACACGTAATCGCGGCGCTTCGCGAATTCAACGCGCATACTGGCAACAGATTCCTGACCGCCGATTAAAGCCTCCAAGGCGGCCTTTTGAGATATCGAAGCAGGATTGGATGTTGAATGGTCCTGCAGGTTTGATATTGCATCCATCGCATCCTTCGGCCCTGCTGCAAAACCAATCCTCCACCCTGTCATAGAATAGCTTTTCGAAACACCGTTTACGACAAATGTCCTTTTAAAAATTTCATCGCCTAATGAAGCTATGGAAACGTGTTTTAATCCGTCATAGATTAAATTCTCGTAAATCTCATCGCTTATAACGCAGGCTTGTGAATCTAAAATGACTTTTGTCAATTCCTTTAGCTCATCTGATGAAAAAACAGCCCCTGTGGGGTTGGAAGGACTGTTTATTATTACGGCTTTAGTCTTTTTGTTAATAGCTGCCTTAAGCTGCTTTGGCGTTATCTTAAGGCCGTTTTTAATTTCTGCTTTCAAAATTACCGGCTTCGCGCCTGCCAACAAAACCATTTCAGGATAGCTTACCCAGTACGGAGACGGTACTATAACCTCATCATTATCATTACATATTGCCTGGAATATATTATAAAGGCTGTGTTTTGCGCCGCACGATATAACTATTTGAGACAGATCATATGACAGCCCGTTATCTTTCTTAAACTTATCCCTTACGGCTTCTTTTAGCGGGATAATCCCGGTTGACGGGGTATACCTTGTAAAGCCTTTTTCTATTGCCTCTATGCCTGCCTTTGATATTGCATGCGGGGTAGGAAAATCAGGCTCTCCTGCGCCGAAGCTGACAACGTCAATGCCGTCAGACTTCATCTTATTTGCCCTGGCAGTAATCCCCAGCGTTGCTGAAGGGTGTATTTTAGTTATCTTTGCCGAAAGCTCCATAAAATTTCTCCTAGACCACGTCGTCCCGCAATGACGAGTTTATCTGTATATAATAATATAATACTAAAAAAAGCCGTATTTGTAAAGACAAAAAAACCCAGCCGTAACAATTGGCTGGGTTTCGGTGCTGCGTAGGGGCGGAACATTGTTCCGCCCCTACATTATTTATCTTTCTCTTTTATTCTTATCGCCAAAAAGCTTTCTCAACCCTCCAATAAAGCCCTTCTTTTGCTTATGGCCTTCTGTCTGCTTAGGCGCTTCAGGCCTTTTTACTTCATGCTTCAGATGGTCTTTCGGCTTTTCAGTATGTTTTTCAACATCTTTTTCTCTCTTTACTTCAGGTTTTACCTCTTCAGTCTTTATTTTTTCCTTTTTACTTTTTACTTTTTCCTTAGCGGCTGCTTCTGTCTCTTTCTTCTCTGTCCATTCCAATATCGCAAGCTGCGCCCCGTCGCCTTGCCTCATGCGCGTATGCATTACTCTTGTATAACCGCCGTTTCTTTTGGCAAAAAGCGGGGCAAGGTCCTTGAATACAATAGTTACCAATTTTTTGTCACGTAATAAAGAAAACACCATACGCCTGGCTTGCAGGGTATCTTTTTTACCCCATGTAATAAGCCTGTCAGCAAGGCGCCGCGCCTCTTTGGCCTTAGTAAGCGTTGTCTCTATCCGCTTGTATTTGACCAGTGCAATAACTAAAGAGATTACGGTTGCTTTCCTGTGCGCACCGTGCCTGCCGAATCTGACATTCCTTTTTCCGTGTCTCATTTGTCCTCTTTCAGCCTCTTTAATGTTTCCTTATCGAATTTCATACCCAAAGAAAGATTCATATCCTTCAGGATAACGCCAATCTCGCTTAAGGATTTTTTGCCGAAGTTTCTGTATTTGAGCATTTCCGCTTCAGATCTTTTTACTAATTCGAATATGGTCTTTATATTTGCCTCACGCAGGCAATTCGCGCTCCTTACGGAAAGTTCAAGTTCCGAAACCGGCATCTTCAGCTTTTCTATAAGCTCTTCCTCGACGACAACTTCCTGCGCGGGTTCTTCTTCCGGCAGTTTTCCGTAATTAACAAACACGTCCAGGTGCCTCTGAAGTATGTTTGACGCGTACAAAAGCGCGTCTTTCGGCGACATGCTGCCGTTGGTCCAGATTTCCAGGATCAGTTTGTCGTAATCCGTCATCTGCCCGACCCTTGTGTTCTCAACCAAAAAATTAACCCTTTTAACGGGCCCGAATATTGAATCTATAGGTATTATGCCTATGGACTGATTTTCTTTTTTATTTCTTTCGGCAGGCACGTACCCGCGGCCTTTGCCGACTTCCATGTGGACTTCAAACGTTGTATTTTTAGTCAGAGTCGCGATGTGCAGATCCGGGTTTATGACCTCCAGAGTCTCATCGGTAACTATATCTCCGGCCTTTACCCCGCCTTTTTTATCGGCCTTTATGTAAATGGTTTTAGGCCCTTTCGCATGAGAACAAAGAACGACCTTTTTTATATTCAGTATAATATCCGATATATCCTCCAGAACGCCCGGAATTGTTGAAAATTCATGCTGCACGTTTTCGAATTTAACGGACGTAATTGCCCAGCCTTCGATGGATGATATCAGAACCCTGCGCAAAGAATTTGCTATTGTCATGCCGTAACCGCGCTCAAACGGCTCTGCTGTGAATTTGCCGTACATTTCGGTATACGTAGATTCATCGCATTCAAGCCTCTTCGGCATTTCAAAATCTTTCCAAGCAATACCCATATTTTTGCCTCCGATTTTTCCAGTAGAATATTTTTGCTTTAAAAATCGTCCCGAGCGACCAGCTATCGCGCTTAGTCGCGAGGGACTAAAATTATTTCGAATACAACTCGACGATCAACTGTTCTTTTATCGGGAATTGCACATCGTCTCTTTGCGGCAATTTAACGACAGTACCTTTTAATTCGTTCGCGTCCAGGCTAAGCCATGAAGGTATGCCCTGATCTTTCGTCTCCGCGATATATTCCTTTATCCTTTTTACGCCTGCCTCATCTGTCTTTACGCTGACCATATCGTTAAGCTCGACCTGATAAGACGAGATATCAACCTTCTGATCGTTTACAAAAACCAAACCATGGTATACCATTTGTCTTGCCTGACGCCTTGTGGATGCCAGCCGTAGCCTAAAAACAACATTATCCAGGCGCTGTTCCAATAAGCGCAGCAATATGTGGCCTGTAACGCCCTTAATCTGCGCGGCCTTCTTAAAATAAAGCCTGAACTGGCCTTCAAGCAGGCCGTAAATCTTTTTCACTTTCTGTTTTTCCCTTAATTGCACGCCGTAATCAGAGAGCTTTGACCGCCTCTGGCCGTGCTGGCCCGGAGAATAACTCCTTCTGGAAAACGCGCATTTCTCTGTCAGGCAGCGGGAACTTTTAAAAAATAATTTCGCGCCTTCTCTTCGGCAAATTTTACAAGTTGGACCGGTGCTTTTACCCATGTTAAATTATACCCTTCTGCGTTTAGGAGGACGGCAGCCGTTATGAGGAATGGGCGTTACGTCCTTTATAACGTTTATATTAAGCCCTGCGGCCTGAAGCGCCCTGATCGCGGATTCACGTCCTGCGCCCGGGCCCTTCACCCTTACTTCTACATCCTTCATCCCGCAGGAAACCGCTTTTTTTGCCGCGCTCTCTGCGACCAGTTGCGCGGCAAATGGCGTGGATTTTTTAGACCCTTTAAAACCGACATTTCCGCTGGACGACCAGCAGATTGTATTACCCTGCCTGTCAGTTATCGTGACTATTGTATTGTTAAAAGTTGCTACCACATGGGCTATGCCGCTGGGCACGTGCCTTGTGGATTTTTTCTTTGGTTTCAACCCGGGTTTTTTCTGAACCACTGTGTCGGCGGTCATAAATTATTTTCCCTTCTCTTCTGTTTTTGTCAGCGTTTTACCTTTACGGGTAACGCCGACTGTCTTTCTCGGGCCCTTTCTTGTGCGGGCATTCGTATGAGTCCTCTGCCCTCTGGCTGGCAGGCCTTTTTTATGCCTTGAACCCCTGTAACAGCCTATATCTATCAAACGTTTTATATTTGTGGATATTTCCCGACGAAGATCTCCCTCCACTTTATAATCGTTCTGTATAATAGCGGACAGCTTGGAAACCTCTTCCTCTGTCAAATCCTTGGCCCTTTTGTCAGGGCTGATATTGGCCATCTTTAAAATCTTATTGGATAAAGTGCGGCCTATCCCGTACACATAGGTAAGCGCCACCTCTATTCTTTTGCCTTTCGGCAAATCTACACCACAAATTCTCGGCATCTTCTCACCCCTGCTTTTGCTTATGTTTCGGGTCCTGACAAATAACCCTTAAGATTCCTTTTCTCTTTATTATCTTGCATTTCTGGCACATCTTTTTTATGCTTGAACGGACTTTCATTTTATTTTGCCCTGTAAATAATCCTTCCTCTTGTTAAATCATACGGCGATAATTCCATCTTTACCTTGTCGCCGGGTAAAATCCTTATAAAATTCATGCGCATCTTGCCTGAAACATGCGCCAGTACCTTGTGGCCGTTTTCAAGTTCTACCCTGAACATTGCGTTCGGCAGTGTCTCTGTAATCGTTCCTTCGACTTCTATGGATTCTTCTTTCATAAAATAGTTAAAATCTCCGGGCCTTTGTCGCCAACCGCGATCGTATGCTCAAAATGCGCTGACGGTTCTTTGTCAACTGTAACCGCTGTCCAACCGTCGTCAAGCAGCTTAACCCGCCAATCACCCAGGTTTACCATCGTCTCTATCGCAAGCACCATGCCTGCTTTAAGGCGAAGGCCTGCGCCGGGCGAGCCGAAATTCGGAATGCTTGGCTCCTCGTGCACAGCTGTCCCTACGCCGTGGCCTACGTAATCGCGGACAACCGAAAAACCGTTTTTCTCAACGTGTGCCTGAATCGCGCTTGATATATCGCCAATGCGATTGCCAACCACAGCCTTTTCAATAGCCTTATACAGCGCTTCACTGGTAACTTTAACAAGTTTTTCTATTACAGGCTTTACGTTACCTAAGGAAACGGTTACAGCGCCGTCGCCGTAATATCCGTTGAGTTTCACTCCGACGTCAATGCCTATTATGTCGCCTTCTTTAAGCCTGTACGCGCCGGGTATCCCGTGCACAACCTGTTCATTGACAGAGGTGCATATAAATCCGGGGTACCCCCTGTAACCCTTAAACGCTGATTCGGCATTTTCCTTTTCAATAAGCTGTACTGCCCTTACCTCTAAATCCTTCGTCGTACAACCCGGTTTTACAAAACCCTTCAGGTCCTCTAAAACCAGCGCTACTATACGGGATGCTTTTTTTATGTTAGCTATTTCTGTTTGTGACCTTAATTGAATCATACGTCTCGTCAGCTTCTAGGTCGCCTGAAATAGTTTTCAAAATATTTTTGCTTTTATAATAATCAATAAGTTCGGCTGTTTCTTTTTTGTAAACAGCGAGCCTGTTCTTTACGGTTGCTTCCTTATCATCTTCCCGCTGAACAAGCGCCGAACCGCATACATCGCATATATCGGCTTTTTTCGGCGGTATATTTTTTATGTGGTATGTCGCGCCGCATTTTTTGCAAACACGCCTGCCCGATAGCCGCTTTATGACCACGCTATCCGATGTTTCAAAATACAGAACCATGTCCAGCGGCATCTTCGACGATCTTAACGCCACGTCGAGATTTTCCGCCTGCGACTTTGTCCTGGGAAACCCGTCCAGTATAAAACCGTTTTTTATATCCGGTTTGTTAAGACGCTCCTTGACTATTTCAATAACTATCCGGTCAGGCACTAGTTCGCCTTTGACCATAAATGAATTCGCTTTTTTACCTATTTCTGAATTATTTTTTACCGCTTCTCTCAACATGCCGCCAGTGGAAATGTGCGGCAATTTGTATTCTTTCGAAAGCCTGTCTGCCTGCGTTCCCTTTCCTGCTCCCGGAGGGCCTAGTAAAACTAACCTCATAGTTAAAATCCCAAATCCAAATGACAAAATCCAAATGAATCATTCAAATCCAAATAATTTAATGATTTGGATTTTGAAGATTGATTTGAAATTTGGATTTTGGATTTTGTCATTTATTTATCTTCTTCCTTTAAGGTGTCCTTTTTTCATAAAACCTTCGTAATGCCTCATCAAAAGCTGCGATTCAATCTGGCGCATTGTGTCCAGCATAACACCTACTATAATCAAAAGGCCTGTGCCTCCGAAAAAGCTCGCTACTAAGTACGGTATGTGCAGCCATCCGCCTACCATATCAGGCAGCACCGCAATGATCGCCAGGAAAATCGCGCCCGGCAGCGTAATCCTTGTCATTATATAATCGAAATATTCCGCGGTCGGTTTACCCGGCCGTATACCAGGGACAAATCCGCCGTACTTCTTCATATTCTCGGCGAGATCAACAGGATTCAGCGTAATTGCCGTATAAAAATATGCGAAAAATATTATAAAAAAACTGTATATCAGAGTGTAAACAATCTGGCCTCTTGTTAATTCTGTCGCCAGCTTCTGTATCATTGGATTAGGGATAAAACCGGCTATTGTCGCAGGGAACATTATTATTGACTGGGCAAATATAATCGGTATAACGCCTGCGTGATTAACTCGAAGCGGTATATAAGTTGCCTGGCCGCCGTAAACTTTTCTTCCGACAATTCGCTTGGCGTATTGCACGGGTATTTTAAGCTGGCCCTGTGTTATCAGGATAACCGCGACAATTACAGCCACCATCATCGCTGCCATAAAAACTATTGTGAGCGGCCGTATCCTTAAATCTGCCGCCGTAGCCGGCGAAGCCAGCACAAATAATTGCACCAATGCCTGCGGGATCCTTGATATGATACTTGCCGTAATTAAAATCGACATGCCGTTTCCGATGCCGCGCTCTGTTATCTGCTCGCCGAGGTACATTATGAACGCTGTTCCGCTTGTAAGCGTAATGACGGTAAGTATTAAAAATCCCGGCCCGGGATTAGGCACTATCTTCAACCCCTGAAAATGCGCCGGGTTCTGGACCCACATGGCTATAAACAGAGACTGTATTATACCGAGCCCTACTGTCAGATACCTCGAATATTGGTTAATCTGGCGCATGCCCTGCGCGCCGCCCTCTTTGGCCAGCTTTTCAAGTGAAGGTATGACAACAGTCAATAACTGCATAATGATCGAGGCTGATATAGCTGGCATAATACCTAAAGCGAAAACAGTCAAACGCTCTATGGCGCCGCCTGTGAACATGCTCATGATGCCAAAGAGCGTGCCGCTTTGGGCTCTCGATAGATTATCAAAGAACTGCGCTAATGCCGCGCCGTTTATTCCCGGTGTAGGTATATGCGAACCGAATCTGTATATACCTATAATTGCAAGAGATATAATTACTTTTTTCCTAAGATCCGGTATTTTGAAGATATTAGCTAACGCTTGAAGCATTAATTACCTCTGCTTTACCGCCTGCTTTCTGAATCTTTTCTATCGCGCTTTTTGAAAAACCGTGCGCGCGTATCGTCAGCGCCTTCTTTATCTGGCCGTCACCCAGTATCTTTACCTGCTTTAAGGAACTATTTATTAAATTCTTTTCTTTTAATGCCTTTGGGTCAACAATATCCTTGTCCTTAAAACCTTTCAGCTGGTCGAGATTAACTATTTCAAACAAAACAGGAAATTTGCTGTTAAAACCTCTTTTAGGGACTCTTCTCATAAGCGGCATCTGCCCGCCTTCAAAACCGAAACGCCTGTTCGTGCCTGAACGCGCCCCTGCTCCTTTATTGCCCCTGCCTGATGTGCCGCCGTGGCCTGAACCTTGGCCGCGGCCTTTTCTTTTATTAGCTTTATTAGCGCCTTTTTTCGGCTTTAAATCTGATAGTATCATCCCGTTATACCTTTTCTTCTTCTGCAAGCTGTCTGGCGCGCACATCTTTTACAGCCACCTGTTTTTTTAAATTTTCCAGGCCTGCTAAAGTTGCCTTAACAACATTAATAGCGTTATTTGAACCCAATGATTTCGTCAGTATATCCTTTATGCCTGCGGCCTCACACACAGCCCTGACAGAGCCGCCTGCTATTATACCCGTTCCTGGAGAGGCTGGTTTCAACAAAACGTTCGCAGAACCAAACTGGCCCATGACCTCATATTTGATGGTTGAACCCTCGAGAGGCACGGAAAACATATCCTTTTTCGCGCTGTTTAAACCTTTTTTAATGGCTTCCGCGACTTCCTTTGCCTTACCGATAGAGTATCCCACAGAACCCTTACCATTTCCTACCACTACAAGCGCGGCAAAAGAAAAATGCCTTCCGCCTTTTACAACCTTCGCGCACCTGTTTACGGTAATTACCTTTTCTATAAATTCAGATGTTTCTCTTTCTCTGGCCATCAGAACTTCAAACCTGCCTTTCTTGCGCTGTCGGCAAATGCCTTTACCCTGCCGTGATATAAATACCCGCCCCTGTCAAATACCACATCGGTTATCCCTTTTTCAAGGGCTTTTTTCGCCAGCAATCCACCCAAGGCTATCGCGCTTTTAACATTGCCGCCTTTAGGATTTGATTTTTTAAAATCCTTGTCCAGCGTAGATACGGAACATACGGTTTTATTCTCCATATCGTCTACCAGCTGCGCGTTCAGGTTATTCAGGCTCCTGAAAATACAAAGCCTGGGCCTTTGGGCTGTGCCGCTTAAATTTTTTCTTATTCTTTCGTGTTTTCTTATCCTTGCTTCTCTTCGTGCGTCTGTCTTCATTTTTTAATGTCCTATTTCATCGTCTATCCCCCGAAGCAAAACCCTAAATCTACACAGAAGCTGCGTAGGGGGATTACGCTACTTTCTTTCCGACTTTACGCCTTACATATTCACCGACGTACCTGACGCCTTTGCCTTTATAAGGCTCGGGCCTGTAAAAATCCCTTATCTCTGCCGCTGTCTGCCCCACTAATCTCTTGTCAATCCCGCTTACCACTATATTGGTCGGCTTGGGAGCCTGTATTATAATGCCTTCCGGGATATTGTAATTTATCGGATGCGTGAAACCCAGATTCAACACAAGCTGCTTACCCTGCACAGCCGCCTTAAAACCGACGCCGATTATCTCAAGCTCTTTTTTATAACCCTCTGTAACGCCTTTTATCATGTTATTCACAAGGCTTCTTGTCAGGCCGTGCAGAGATTTATCCAGTTTCATATCGGATTTTCTCTTTGCAACAACCTTATTGTTCTCAATGACAAGATCTATGCGCGGATGAAAATTAAAGCTTAATTTCCCCTTGGGGCCGTCAACCTTTATTTCGCGCCCGTCTATCGCCACTTTTACATTTGCCGGTATATCTACCGGCCTTTTACCTACTCTTGACATCTCTACTCCTGCGTCATTGCGAGGAGCCCGCCACTGTTTCAATGGCGGGCGACGAAGCAATCTCCAAGCGGAGTTTGCTTCGGCTGCCTTCGGCAGCCTCGCAAAGACGAGTATTTACCATATGTAAAGCAAAACCTCGCCGCCAACACCGGCCTCTTTTGCTTCTGTATTTGTCATAATGCCTTTTGATGTTGAAATTACAGCTACTCCGAGCCCGCCGAATACATTCGGTATCTCATCCTTTGCCGCGTATTTTCTTAAACCGGGCTTCGAAATCTTTTTAATGTTGTTGATTGCCGGGGTCTTCTCATCAGCGTATTTGAGATAAACCTTGAAAAGCCCCTGGTTCTTGTGCTCCAACGGCTTAAAGTTTGCGATAAAACCTTCTTTTTTCATCAGAGTCAAAATTGCCTCTACCAGCTTGGATGCCTTCACATCCGCAGTGGCCTTTCTGGCCCTGTTGGCATTCCTTATTATAGTTATTACATCAGCAATCGGATCGCTTACGCTCATTGAAATTTCCCCATTTTTACATTATAAAATTTCACTACCAACTCGCCTTTGTCACTCCAGGTATCTGTCCTTTAGACGCCAGCTCCCTGAAACATATACGGCATATGCCGAAACGGCCGATGTAGCCGCGCGGCCTGCCGCATATCTGGCATCTGTGATATTTTCTCACCTTAAACTTCGGTTCTTTCTTGCATTTTAGAATCAGACACTGTTTTGCCATATAAATTTTACCTTTTTACTTTTGACTTTTTACTTTTCTTTAAAAGGCATACCGAACGATTTAAGTAATTCCTGCGCCTCTTCGTTATTTGGCGCTGTTGTAACTATCGTTATATTCATACCCTGCACCCTTGTTACATTGTCATACTCAACTTCGGGGAATATCAGCTGCTCGCTAAGGCCTATCGTATAATTTCCCGTTTTATCAAAAGATGTCCTTGAAAGGCCCCTGAAATCTTTTATCCTCGGTATGGCAACAGAAATAAGCCTGTCCAGAAACTCATACATATGATTGCGGCGCAATGTTACCATGCAGCCTATGGGGGAGTTTTGCTTTAATTTAAAATTTGATATGGATTTTTTCGCGCGCTTTATAACAGGCTTTTGGCCGGTTATTGAGGCGAGGTTTGCCATGGCAGATTCAAGGATCTTTATATCCGTCGCGCCTATTCCCACGCCCATATTTATGACGATCTTTACCAGCCTCGGCACACGCATCGCATTCTTGAACCCGAATTTCTGCATCATATGAGGAACTATTTCGCTGTTAAATCTTTCCTGCAGCCTTGGTTTCATATTTTTAAATTACTTCTCCGCATTTTTTACAGAATCTTGATTTTGTGCCGTCTGCCATTTCCCTTACCGCAGTCCTTACCTCTTTGCCGCACTTAGGGCAGGACACGGATAGATTTGACACATGTATAGGCATCTCTCTCTGGACGATACCGCCTTGCTGGTTCTTCTGCGATTTTCTCTCATGCTTTTTTACATAATTCACGCCTTCAACCAGCGCTTTGGACTTAAACGGAAATACCATAAGCACCCTGGCCTTCTTGCCTTTATCCCTGCCTGCGGTAACAACTACGGTATCATTCTTTTTAATATGCATCTTATATAACCTCTGGAGCTAACGATATGATCTTTGTAAAATCCTTTTCACGCAATTCCCTTGCGACAGGCCCAAAAACCCTGGTGCCTTTAGGATTTTTTGTATTATCGATTAAAACTGCGGCATTCCTGTCAAACCTCAAATAGGATCCGTCGCGCCTTGATATGAGATCCCTTGTCCTGACAATGACTGCCTTTGATACCTCGCCTTTTTTTACTATAGCTTCGGGAGTCGACTCTTTTATGTTCACAGTTATAATATCGCCTACGTCGGCAAAACGCCTGTCAGCGCGGCCCAGGACCCCTATGCAGGATGCGCGCCTTGCGCCTGTATTATCAGCTACATCCAATATACTGCGCATCTGTATCATTTTATCACCTCTAACAATCTCCAGCGTTTCTCTTTGGAAAGAGGCCTTGTCTCCTCAATCCTGACCTTGTCGCCTATCTTGGCTGCATTTTTTTCGTCATGGACCTTAAATTTTTTGGACTTTGATATCACTCTCTTATAAACAGGATGCGTAGTTGTCCTGGTAACCCTGACAACTATTGTCTTGGTCATTTTATCGCTTACGACTTCACCGATTCTGATTTTTCTTATCTTATCCATTTTTTGTTTTTGCCTTTTTGGATTTTATCTCTGATTTAATAGTCATTATTCTGGCTATATCTCTTCTTGTATTCCTTATAACAGCCGGCTTTTCCAACCTGCCGCTCGCAGCCAAAAGCCGGGATTCTATAAGTTTCTGTTTTAGGCTGATTAATTTCTCGCCTAATTCCGCCTCTGCTAAATTCTTGAGTTCTTCCATTTTCTTGCTCATGAAATTGAAATTTCCCTTAGGATCATACCTTTCTTCTGATTACAAATCTGGTCTTAAATGGGAGCTTGTGCGCAGCTATGCCGAACGCATCCCTTGCCAATTCCAAAGGAAGGCCTTCAAGCTCCATCAGGATTGTGCCACGCTTTATAACCGCTACCCAATGGTCCGGCATGCCTTTTCCTTTACCCATTCTCGTTTCTGCCGGCTTCTTTGTAACCGGCTTATCGGTAAATATCCTTATATATAACTTGCCGCCGCCCTGCGTTGTACGCATCACAGCAACCCGGGCCGCCTCAACCTGCGTATTTTTTATCCAGACATTTTCCAAGGCCTGCAGCCCGTATTCGCCAAAAGACACATTGCATCCGCGCGTCGCGATACCGCCGCGCCATCCGCGGTGCGCTTTTCTGTATTTAACTCTTTTCGGCATCATTGCCATTGAATTTTCCCTTGTTTAACGTGTTGAAAATTCATCCCGAGCGACCATACCCATTTACACCGCGTAGGTGTAAATAGTGTAAATACACCTACGCGGTGTAAATGGTCTACTAGTGGCGGGGGATAACGTCTTCAGTTTTTGTCTCTTTTACTTCTTTGTCTTCCATAGGTTTATTCTCGCCCATATAAACCCAAACTTTAATGCCTATAAGCCCGTATGTCGTAAGCGCCTCGGTAAAACCATAGTCGATATACGCGCGAAGAGTATGAAGCGGTATACTGCCCACCATATAGGTCTCGCGCCTGGCAATTTCAGCTCCGTCCAGCCTTCCGCGGCAGCGTATCTTAACGCCTTTTGCGCCGGAGTCCATTGCCTGCTGTATGGATTTTTTCATCGTGCGTTTTACCATAATCCTTTTTTCTATCTGAAAAGCGATGTTATCCGCTATAAGCTGCGCGTCGGCAGAAGGATTTTTAATCTCTTTTATGTCTACAAAAATTTCTTTCTGTGTCAGGCCCTGCAGGTCTTCCCTTAATCTGTCTATATCCGCGCCTCTGCGGCCTATTATGACGCCTGGCCTGGCGGAATGTATGGTAACCTTTAATTTATTTCCTGACCTGGTCAAGTCCACTTTTGAAATCTTTGCCTGCGCGAAATTTTTCTTTACATAATTGCGGATATTAAAATCCTCGTATACCAGGGCAGGAAATTCTTTTTTCTTGGCGAACCACTGAGACGACCAATCCCTGCATATTCCGATTCTTAAGCCTATTGGATTTACCTTATGACCCATTGTTTCCTCGTATGTTCTTGAAAGTTAAAAGTAAGAAGTTAAAAGTAAAAAGTTAAAAATCAGGAAACTTTTGACTTTTTACTTGAACTTTTGACTTTTTCCTTTTGAATTTTTACTTTACTGCTTACCAGCTTCCCTTGTTTCTTTTTCTCAGATGCAAGCGAAGCTACAGTATCCAACTCAATCGTAATGTGCGCGGTGCGCCTTAATATGGGGTTGGCCCTGCCCATAGACGCCGCTTTCCAGCGTTTTAATGTCGGGCCGCCGTCTGCGGTTGCCTTTGAAACGTATAGATTAGATGCATCAGCAGAACCTTTTGTTTTTTTAACTGCATTGGCTAATGCGGATTTTAATGCCTGCCTGATATAGAAAGTAGCGCCTTTATTCGTGTTATCAAGGATTGCGAACGCATCCTCAACGCCTCTTCCTCTTATAATATCGAGCACGTATCTTGTCTTTCTCGGCGAAACCCTTATGTACTTTGCAACCGCTCTGGCTATCATTCTTTTGCCTTTTTACTTTTGCCTTTTTACTTTCTATGTCTTATCCATTGATTGTTCTGTATGAGCGCCGTGTTTCCTGAATATGCGCGTAGGAGAAAATTCTCCGAGCTTATGGCCTACCATATTTTCCGTAATAAATACCGGTATGAATTTAATGCCGTTGTGAATAAGAAAGGTCAACCCTACAAATTCGGGAGTAACTGTTGAGCGCCTTGACCATGTCTTTATAGGCTTCTTGTCTCCCGAGGCCTTCATCTTTTTGACCTTTTCCATCAATTTTGGTTCTATATACGGACCTTTTGATAATGATCTACCCATTTTATATTGATTCCTTTGTTTGGACTCTTCTGTCTTTTATGATGTATTTATTGGAGTACTTTTTCGGTTTACGTGTTTTATAACCCTTTGTGGGCTTGCCCCAAGGCGTACAAGGATGCCTGCCGCCTGAAGACTTGCCTTCGCCGCCGCCCATAGGATGGTCATGCGGATTTTTGGCAACGCCTCGCGAAGCGGGCCTTTTACCGAGCCATATATTTCTTCCTGCCTTACCTATGGAAAGGCCTGAATGTTCGATATTGCTCACCTGCCCGATAGTCGCATAACAGTCAAGGCGCACCAGGCGTATTTCCCCTGAAGGCATCTTCACATGCGCGTACTCGCCTTCTTTTGCCATAATTATCGCCGAGCTTCCGGCTGAACGAACGAGCTGGCCGCCCTTGCCGGATACCAGTTCAATATTGTGAATCGGAGTTCCGGGAGGTATATTTGCCAAAGGCGCGCAATTACCCGGCTTGATCTCTACATCAGACCCTGCTATAAGGACTTCGCCTACTTTTAAATCTACCGGGCAAATTATGTAGCTCTTTACGCCGTCTTCATATTGTAAAAGAGCGATTCTTGACGTTCTGTTCGGGTCATATTCTATTGCAAGCACTTTCGCTGAAACGTTGCGCTTTAATCTCCTGAAATCAACCATTCTGTATCTTTGCTTGTGGCCGCCCCCGCGATGCCTTGATGTAACCCTGCCGCACAAATTTCTGCCGCCTGACTTTTTCATCGGGGCCAAGAGTGATTTCTCGGGATAGCCCTTAGTGATTTCCACAAAATCATTAATTGCCGTCCATCTATTTGAAGGTGTCGTTGGTTTGCGCTGCCTGATACCCATATTTCTTTCCCATTATTGTTCGAGCGAGGCGCCGAAGGCGCCGAGTCGAGAAGAAGAACGCTACGCCGTCATGTCTATTTTGCTGCCAGACTTTAAAGTAACTATTGCCTTTTTCCAATCAGAGGTATAACCGGCCCTGTATCTTACTCTTTTCAGCTTACCGCCCTGATTTATGGTATTTACATCCGCCACTTTCACTTTATAAATCTTTTCTACTGCGCGCTTGATCTCAATCTTTGTGGCATTTACGTCTACCTTAAATATGTATTTGTTCAAAGGCAGGATCTGTGTGCCTTTTTCCGTGCGCATCAGGTTTTTTATTACCGAATACAGGTCTTCCATTTTTTTAGGCTATTCTCTTATGAATCTTTTTTAACGCAGATTCGGAAATAATGAGATTTTTGTGAAGCAGGATATCCAACGCGTTAAAATTAGCCGTCTCTGCCACCAGCACCTTTGGCACATTTCTGGACGCGCGCTTCAGGTTCTCATCGATTTTATCCACAATAAACATCACGCTTGTATGCGATTTTAATAATTTATTAAGGCTGCTTGCGAAAACCTTTGTTTTCGGCTCGGCTAATTTAATCTCATCTATAAAAAGCAGTTCAGAGTCCGCCAGCTTGCCGTTTAATGCCGACTTTACAGCCTGCCTTTTTATCTTTTTGGGCACTTCGTACGAATAATCCCTTGGATGCGGCCCGAAAACAGCGCCGCCGCCTTTCCATAACGGGCTTCTTATGCTTCCTGCGCGCGCGCGGCCTGTGCCTTTTTGCTTCCAGGGTTTTTTGCCGCCGCCTGATACCTCGCCTCTTGTCCTTGTTGCCGCAGTACCTGCCCTTTTCGCTGCCTGATACATCAATACCACCTGGTGCAAAAGCGCCTTATTGACATTGCCGTCGAAAATCTTCTCGTCTAAATCTATCTCTCTGATCTTTTTTCCATCGAGAAAATTATATAC
>Ga0105164_10000100_pt1 | contig 61399 bp, 61 predicted proteins | sample VDWuncwatermetaG_FD_89674 | JGI IMG/M metagenome (GOLD analysis project Ga0105164, IMG submission 89674) | Wastewater microbial communities from Netherlands to study Microbial Dark Matter (Phase II) - VDW unchlorinated drinking water | ecosystem: Environmental > Aquatic > Freshwater > Drinking...
CTTATATAGGTATCTGTGATATATTTGGTAAGCCCGAGTGTATCAAAGCAAGACATCTCGCAATAGCCCGGGCCAATACAGCAGGCAAGTGTCCTCAATGCAGGGCCTGAGCCGCCGATATCCCAGCCATTCTCCATAAGCGCCTCTCCTGCCTCGTATGTCTTTTCATTATTGGAGCCGAGCATCAGGATATCGCCTGTCATTCCATGAAACTGAAGGATGCCAGCGCTGTATTTTTCACTGATATCGCAAAGCTGGCGCAGTGCAGCAGTGGAATAAACCCAGCCGGACGGTTCTATTACACGGATGGTGTGGAACTGCGAGGCCAGTGGAAATTTACCCGGCACATCTGAGTAGCGGGCAATAACTCCGCCTCCGTAGCCGTCAAGATTGAGCACTGTGCCCAGCCAGTGATTCGTACTGGTTTCATAAGAGTCCTCAAGCTGTTCCAGCGCCTGTTCAAGTTCCGGCTTCCTCTTTGCAAGTTGTTTCAGGTCCTTAACAAAACTCGGCCATGGGCCGGTTTCCAATTCATCTAACATTGGCGTTTTTGATTCTTTTTCCTTTGCCATTTTTAAACCTCCCTTATTATAGAATACAGGAGACAGTAGCCAGAAGTCAGAATAAAAATAATAGCTCTTCATTCTGTTTTCTGAATTCTGTATTCTGAATTCTTCTTTTATACACAGCCTGTCGGCTTTGGAAGACCTGCAATCTTACATGCCTGTTTTGCCGGTCCCCCAGGATAAAGCTCATACAGATACTTTGTATTGCCCTTCTCTGGTCCAAGCTTCTTGCCGACTGCCTTGACAAGTATCTTGATCATTGGCGCAATCTTATATTCCTCATAATACTCGCGCAGGAAATTAACAACCTCCCAATGCGCATCTGTCATCTCCACATTCTCTTCCTTTGCAAGATAATCTGCTGCCTCTTTGTTCCAGTCATCAATGTTTACAAGATAACCGTCTTCGTCAGTCTGATAAACCTTCCCACTTAATTCAAAGCTTCCCATGTTTTTTCTTCCTCCTTTATTTTTACTATTTATATTGTCATTGCGAGCCCGAAGCGCGTGACAATCTCATTCTATAAAAATTGCTTCGTCGCTAACGCTCCTCGCAATGGCTGCTGATTATATTGTAGGGTCTTAATATATTAAGCCCCTACTCCTTATCCATCAAAACCATGAAGATACCTTGTGCTGCTCAACAAGCCCGACAAAGCAGCTATAGTCGCAAAGGTATACACCCTCTAAGACCTTTGTTATGCCCCTTGCCTTGACATCTGCCTCAATTGCATAAACAGGATGCTTCTTTAATGCACCTTTCATTATAGATTCAATCTTTGTGCCTGCTGCTGCAGAATATACACCATCTTCATAGAGCATGATGGGGTCGCCGTCTTTTGCAAACCTCAGACAGCTCTCAAGATTATTAGAGAAAAACGGTGATTTATTAATTGTATGAAGCATCTTTCCCCCCCCCTAAAATGGAAACAGCACATCCTGCTCGTCCATTATTTTTGTTATCTCTCCTGCCTCAACGACTTTAACAGGAATAATTAGGTCATCAGCGCTAAGCCCCCTCTGCTCAAGTGACTCCCTGTCAGCATAGATGTTTGTAATATCATAATCCTCTAAGGTTCTAAATGTCCTTGAAAACTCCTTTACACCGAGAGGCTTGGTGTCCTGTTCCTTCTTTAATACAAAAACACCGTCATCAATAAACACAACGCTAATCTCCTGCTCAAATGCTCCCATTATCAATATAGCCTCAAGCCCCTCATAGGCAAGAATAGAGCCGTGCGGTGATTTTCTCATTATAAACATAATCTTGGTCTTTTCTTTTTCAGTCATAATCCCCCCCCCCTTTTAACCAGCGCCAAAGGTTATCAATCTGTCTGACTCAACTGCAATCTCTAATAATTGGCCCAAACCAGAGATGCGGACATTTGGAACTATAACATCTTTATTGATTCCGCGGCGCTTGGCAGCAGCTATACAAACAACAATATCAATTCCCTTTGCGCCAAGCTCTGACCACCTTTTGCTGATATGCCTGTCATCCTGAGGCGGATCCATCAATTTGTTTACATTGTGAACACCGTCATTATAGAAAAATATGCCCTGTATAGAATGTCCTCTTTCCAACGCTGCTGTTATGAAATTGTATGCACTGTCAGCAGCCTCATGATTGTACGGGCCGTCTTGAATGAGTATGCCAAATTTCATGTTTCCCCTCCCTGCTTATTTACACTGCTACCTTGTAACTTTGCTTCTCTCTCTTTGCCTCTCTTATCAGTTCTACAAACTCCTCTGCCCATTGCGGCGAGCCTATGGCATGTAAATGGGCATAGGATGCAATTACATTCTTATAGATTATGCCGTCATTCTTTCCATCAATACCTTTACCGCGTATAACTTTATATAGAAATTTTACATCACCTAAGTTTCTGACCCTTGAATAATGAAATTCGTGCCCTCTTAATTCTTCTTCATCTGCCTTCTGCAAAACAGTGTAGCCATGCGCCTGAACCTTTTTTGTCATTTCTATATCACAGGGAAGGACGCCAACCATCTTTTTTACATCTCCATTCCATGATATGCTTCGGGAGAGATACATCAGTCCTCCGCATTCAGCATAAACAGGCATTCCATTCTCTATAGCATTATGAATATCCCTGCGAAGAGATGCATTTGCTTCTAACTCATCCATAAACATCTCTGGAAACCCGCCGCCGATATATAGTCCATCCACATCAGTAAGATTCTTATCATTAATGGCATCAAAGAAGACTATCTCTGCGCCTGCATTACGGAGGGCATCAAAATTTTCAAGATAATAGAAAGAGAATGCCCTGTCAAGGGGAACGCCGATTTTTACATCAGGTGGGACATCTAATAATCCCCCTCTTTCCCCCTTTAGTAAAGGGGGATTAAGGGGGATTAATAACTGTGCTGTATTCCTTGCAATCTCTATTATCCTATCTATATTTACATTTGTTTCAACTATCTTGCGGATATTTTCTATGGCAGGTATTAAATCTGAATCTTCTTTTTGAGGGATAAGGCCGAGGTGTCTTTCAGGTATGTTTAATTGCGAGCTTCTCGGAAGGCAGCCTAAAACCTCAATCTGACAGTATCGCTCAAGCGCTGCCCTTAACTTTGCCTCGTGCCTGCTGCCTGAAACATTATTCAGGATTACGCCAGCTATATTGATATCAGGCTCAAAGTTTTTATAGCCATTAACAAGCGCTGCAATGCTTCGTGTCATTCTTGCTGAATCTATCACCAGGATAACAGGGGAATTTAATATCCTTGCAATATTTGCTGTGCTGTTCTCCCCTTCTATATCAATACTGTCATAAAGGCCTTTATTGCCTTCTATAATACTGATATCAGCGCTGCAGCTTCCAGCAACAAATGTATCCTTGATACCATCCTGACCCGTCATAAAAAGGTCAAGGTTGCGGCAGTAGTTTCCTGCAGCAGCAGTAAGCCAGCTCGGGTCTATATAGTCAGGCCCCTTTTTAAAGGGCTGAACATTTAAACCCTTTTTGGCTAATGCTGCGGCCAGGCCAATACTGACCGTGGTCTTGCCTGAACGGCCGTGTGCAGCAGAAATAATAATACGCGGCGCAATAATAAATTCAGACTGCATTTTTTGATTAGACTGCTCTTTAATGCACATACTCAAGCTGTCTTCTCCTATTTTTGCTCTTTGAAAAGTGGAAGATAAATAAAAAACCTAAGTTCCCTAAGATTTGTGGATATATTTTATATCAGAAATGTTATATACTGCAAGTTAATCTTCTAAAATTTAGATAAAAAGATTTTCTTGCATTTGGGGGTCAAGGAAGTTGTACTGCAGGGGTAATGCAATTATAAAAAATAAGAATTAAATATAAGTCCTAATAAATATCTTCCTAACCCTTATTAGCAAACTGATAAAAATATCCACTTATTCTTCAAAGAGCATATTCTATATTCATATATTCTAATTATCTTATAAACCTTTGTCAACTATTTTTTTACAAAAAATTTACAGCCTCTTAATCTACTGTTAATATTCAGGAAATAGAGAGAATTGCCTGCTCTCAGCAAAAAATTAATCAGACTGCAAAAAGGCAATCATGGTTTATAACTTAGATTATCATGGATATGGTAGGTATATGGCAGTTTGTTCTTCCAGCCATTTATATTCTTCGGCCCTGTTGGACCTGTTATCATATTATCGTGGCCTTCTACAAGGCTTGACTTGCCTTCAAAACCGTCTACTACATTATAAATATTCTTGAAACCTGCCTTTGCGAGTGCATTGGCAGCGCCAACACTCCTGAATGCGCTCCTGCATATTAGAAATATTGTATCATCCTCTTTAAATCTCTTCTTTACATTTTTAACAAACTGGCCTTCTGTTACCTGAACCTCTTTTCTGGCAAGAGAAGGATTCCCAAAGTCCAGCGTAGGAAAGGGAATGTTATATGCCATCTCAGGGTGGCCTACAAGTATATATTCATCAGCCGTCCTTACATCAATCAAAAACATTTTTTTATTGCCTGATGTGAGCATCTTATATGCCTCTTCAGGAGCGATATCATGGTCAGTTATAATACAGCTTCCCTTCATACTCTTTGCAACACACTTGCCATAGAGATGCTCCCCATGCTCTGTGTGATGGGCAAGGACAGGAGAAAAAAATATAACACTTAAAATAACTGTGAGAATGTATAACATAATTATCTCTTTTTTAAATCTATCTCTTTTCTATACAATGTATAAACAGATTTTTCAGTTGCCTTTAGCGCCTCTTTAATCAATCCTTTATTATATGCTCTCCTATCTTTTAAAACAGACTTGTAAAACTCATTATAAAACCTATCAGGAGAAACCTTTACCTCTATTATAAATCTATCTGCACCTTTATTCAAAATATTTTTGTATTCAAAGTTAAAAGCCCCCTTGGGAGGTATTCTGGTATCAAAATGCTCCTGTTCAAGGTCTAAAGAAACCTTTCTGCCAATATAGGACTCTTTTATAGTATCTTTAATCATCTTTCCTTTGCCATCAATTATAAATCCTTTTATGATTATCAAGGGAGTAGTATATGTGGGAAAGTAATGCCCAACGCCTATATTTGTTATAATAAAGCTGACCTTTATACTGTTTTTTCTAATCTCTTTTGCCGCTATCTCAAAACCGACTCCTTTTCTTACCATATCAGGGTCGTGTATGCCTCTGAAGAGATGCTGCCTGTCAGGCATATGGCATTTCTGGCATGTAATATTATTCCTGCTGTATTCACTCTCCTTCCATTCTCTGTATGTATTTGTCAAGACCTTGCCATTTAGCTCATATCCTTCATCCATCTGATGGCACGCAGCGCAGAACTCTGCCTTTTCAAAAAAATCCTTCTCTATAAAACCATTGTGGCCGCCTTGATTTTCGCTGACAGGAGGGACGTCTGCCCTGCCAGTAATTTCGGATTTTCCCCCTCTCCCTAACCCTCTCCCCTCAGGGGAGAGGGAAGGGTGAGGGGTCGGCGGGCCATAGACTTTCCCTTCCCTCAAATGGCAAACGCTGCAACTGACGCCAGAAAGTTTAAGTTTATTATCAAAGGAGAGGTTTTTCTGGGTTCTGACTTCTGGCTTCTGTATTCTGTATTCCGCCTGTTCTGATAATGGCGCATGGCAAAAATAGCAGGAGGCAGCGAATTCAGGTTTCTTGTCAGGATTTAACTGTCCCATTAAACCAGGACTCATGGCCTTGCTGTGCAATGAACCCTTCCATGTATCATACTGCGCCTTATGGCAGTTTTTGCAATTGTCTGGATGAAGAGATTGTTGAGGGGAAATCGGCCTCTGCCAATAGCTATCAGCAGAGGCTAATTCTGTTTGAGAGGAAAGGAAAATGAAAAAGGATAGAAAAAATATTTCACATAACCTTAACATACTCTATTCATAGTATATCAAATTCCTACATGCCCTTCATTAATTATTTTTTCTCTCCCTCTGGCCTTGTATCCTCTACTTTGGTGGTTTCTGAAATACTCCGCCTGAAACCGCTGATTGCCTTGCCCAACCCATCACCTATCTGAGGCAGCTTGTTCACGCCAAAGATTAAGAAGATTATCATGAAAATTATCAAAAGCTCGGTTACGCCCAGTCCAAACATAAAAATTCCTCCTTATATTACTTCTTCTTGCCGCAGGGATTTTTCATAGCACACGGGTTTTTCGCAGAACAAGGATTTTTTACAGCACAGGGATTTGCAGCCCCTCCCTCTTCTTTTGCATTTGCCTGTGCATAAGCAGCAAGGGCTGTAATTTCAATAGAGTTGCCTGGAAGCGGTTTTCCCTTCATAGGATTCAGCAGGCAAAAATTTATTGTCTGGTCAAGGGTAAGGATATCGTCTGCCATCTTTATATATTTTGGGAAGGGAGCCTTTTTTAGGCCCTTGCCCTCGGCATGGCAGGTTGCGCAGGAGGCGCCTGATGTGCCGAGCTTTTTGTCATTCCATAATTTCTCACCCTTTTCCATAAGCTTTGCACTGTCTTTAATGCCTGCTTTTCTTATGGGCTTTGGCTTCTCAGCGCATGGATTCTTCGCAGCGCAAGGGTTCTTTGCTGCACAAGGATTCTTAACAGCACAGGGGTTCTTTACTGCACAGGGGTTCTTTTTTGCAGCACACGGATTTTTTGCTGCACAGGGGTTCTTCTCAGCAGCCTGAATCCCTTCTTCAAAAGACCCTGCCATTATTAATGGTAATGCCAATAAAACTGCTAAAACAAACCTTTTCAAATTTTTATACATGATTTGTCCTCCTTTTATTTTGCCTGTCTGTCGCCTGCCTGCCGTCAGGCAGGGCAGACAGGAACGATTTTATCATCAATCTCTTAAGCTCGTCAACTTTTCTTTGAACCATTCTTCAACCTCCTTACAAACCAAAACTCACCAATAACTGCGGCAATAAGGCCGAGCAGGGAATACAGATAAACAGTTATCGGCGCAGCGGTTTCTATAATAACATAGTTCCATGTAGAAAGGGACATCAGCAGATTGTGCTCTCCGTTTGAACCGTCCCATGCATTAACAGAGAAAGGAATAAACTTCCCCATTTCAAACTGCACATCGTTTTTGTCTTCTGTTTTAAGAGGCCTTTTCATAACAACCCGCCAAACGCCCTCTTTCCAGACGCCTTTTCCCTTTATCTGCTGGCTATCTTTAGGCTGAGGAGTCATTTGACTAAAACCTGCTGCATTCGTTTCTTCTGCAGAGGCCGCTCCTTTTTCCTCTAAATCAGCCTTCCATGTCCAGAGGTTTACAGGGTTGCCTGAATCGCCTCTGAAAAAGTGCGGCTTCTTTGTCCCCTCCTGCGGTTTAACTGGAAACTGCAGGGCAACTGAATCGCGAAAGGTCTCAAATTGCCTTAGCGCCATTTTATAAGGGTCAACATAGGAATTATATGCGCCTGTCCCCAAAAGCGGCTTTGTGTTAAGCGCCTTCTCTTCCTTGTGTATTGCATCCTTAAAGGGGTCATCCCATTCTAAAAGGAAGGCAATCTCCTTGCTATTATACAATGCCCTTACTGTAACCATATCAATGCTCGGATTCTGCCAGCGCGGCGCGGCAATAACCTGCCCTGCCAATCTGACGTCCATTGGAGATGCCTTCTGCCATTCGGCGCTGTTCGGATCATCAGATATTTCTCCTTTAACAGACGCTGCCTTCAGCACCTCGTGCTTTGTCGGCGTCTTTTGAAGGGACTTTATGAAATTTGCAAGATGCCAGCGATCCTCCTCCTTTAAAGAATCAACAAAAGAGGGCATAGGCGTTCCATTGATGCCTGTTGAAAAACGCATAAAGATATCTTCAGGCTCTGAGCCAGCCTTTATCTTCCATGGCTGGGTCAAGTTTCTGATGCGGATTGGAAACCCCCAATCATCCTTCCTCTGCTCTTTTACACCGTCGCCTTTTCCACCTTTCCCATGGCACTCCCAGCACTTTGCCTTTTCAAAAACCTCTTTGCCCTTTGCTACGCTATCCTTTGAATATGAGGCTTTTTTTGAGGAAGGCTTTATAATCATCTTATATGGATCTAAATCCGGTTTTGAAAATTCAGGCGCAAATGTTTTTATAAAATAGATAACCTGCCACCGCTCCTCCTCTGTAAGGCCGTTTTTGATTGTCTCGTCGTCAAAGGCCTGCATTGGCGTAGCAGTAAGGCCTCTGCTTATTGTCCTGAAGAGGTCTTCATCTGTAGGAAGTTCGCCGCTCTGTGTTGTTCTGAATTTATAAGTGCCTGCAGTAAAATCCCTCGGCCTCGGATCCATAAAATCTGCTGCTGGTCCGTCGCCTGCGCCTGTGAGTCCGTGGCAGAAGGAGCATCTTTTAAAGTAGATTATCTTGCCCTTTTCTACTGCCTCTGGTGTCTTGGCCAGCTTTGCCTTTTTGGGCACATCTGCTGCATAGGCAAATCCCCCCTCACCCCACTTTAGTAATCCCTCATTACCCACCTTTTCTAAATCCCCCTTTTGTCCCCCTTTATTAAAGGGGGATACAGAGGGATTAAATATAAAGTATGTAGTGAACAGTAAAACCAGAAAAATACTTCTCATGGTAAATTGCCTCCAAAATAACATGCTTCAAATCTTAATTTTGCTTTTTGCATTTTGATATTTTCATTTTTCATTAACTCTTTAATTCTTTGACTCTCTGCCTCCTTGCCCCTTGACCCTACTTCTTCGCCTCTTCCACCTTTTCCGGCTGTCTCGGCGTCTTTTGGGCTAAGTCATATTCAGCGAGGATTATTCTCCATCTGTATTCATCAGGCAAATCTGTCTTCCATGTCGGCATGGCAGAGTCCCAGGGCGTTGCCTCTGTTGGAAGCCCAGGGCCTCCATTGGCAACCCTCCAGAAGGTGTATCCTTCTACTATAGTCTCTATTGTCCCATTTTCTGTGAAGTTTATAGGCCTTAATCTGAATCCGTCTGCCATAGGGCCGTCTCCTGCAACGCTGTCGCCATGACATGGCCTGCAGTTCATGGCATAGAGTATCCTTCCTTCATAAAGGTATTTTTCTATTAATGCCTGTTTTGCCTTGCCTTTGTCTATCTTTCCTGCTTTCAGGTCTTTTAAAAATGCCTGAACAGGCTCTGTTGGTATAAATCCGAGTATGTTTTCATGTTTGCTTTTTACCTTTTCTATGTCTGACATTGCCTGCGGTATGAATTGAACCTTGTTTGCCTTTGCATCTTCTATGAATCTGTCTACATCTGCATCGTTTGGGTTCCTTAACGGGTTCTGCAGTGTCTCCATGTCCTTTGGAAAGCCGCTTGATGGATGCTGTATCCGAAGGGATGTTGGAGAGCTTATCTTCGGAACTGTTGCTGAGTAAACCTGCCAGCCTATTATAAGTGGAAATATTGTAAGTGTGATTGTCCTCGCCCTCGTCCCATATTCGCCGAGAAGGAGTTTTTTAATAGGTTCTGTAAATTCCTTGATTCTTTCTTCTGAGAAGGAGATGTAGATATACAGGGCAAAGATAACAAGAACCATGTAAAAGAGCATTAATGTCCCTGGCACAGAAAGGGGAAATGGCAGTCCTGTGAGCTTCCTTGATATTAGCGGCACGCCCCATTTGATGATTACATAGATTACAATGAGGGTTATCGCCGTCGCCCAGAATGCGCCGAGCTTATTTCCTTTTTTTGATTTAATTTGAGATAGTATAGATTTCGCTTTGTCCTTCATTAAAGTAAAACCTCCGTTTGTCGCTTCGCTTCATTGCAAAATGAAAATTGAAAAATTAAGATTGTAAGCATGTCATTCCTGCATGTTTTTAGCAGGAATCCAGTGTTTCCCGTGAAAACGAGAACCTAATCCCTTTTCTGGATTCCCGCTCAGAGGCTCTGCGGGAATGACATTATTTTGGTATTTTTCATTTTGCAATTTTCATTTTTCATTGACTCATCAACCCATTAACTCATTAACACATCAACCCTTTATTTCTTCCCCTTCTGCATTACCATAAATGCCAGTACATCCTGATAGTCCTTTACTGTCATTGCCTCTATCAGCTCTTCTGGCATGATGCTCTTGTTCTTGTCCTGTGTTATCTCTTTGATGTCTTTTCTCGCAATTGCTACTGCCTCTCCGCTCTCTTTTGTTATTTCAATGCCTGCTGCATCATCCTTTGTCTTTATGCCAACGGTCTTTTTGCCATTATTTTCTAACACTGTGTAGGTCTCGTATCCGGGTGTAAAGGCAGCAGCAGGGTATAAGATGGATTCTGATATGCTTTTTACCCCTTTAACGCCTATGTTAGATAGATCAGGCCCCACCTTGCCGCCTTCGCCTTTTAGCATATGGCAGCTTATGCAGGCCATTTTAAAGACCTCCTCGCCGTGTCCTGGGTCTCCGCCTCCTGCTGCGCCTGCTGCTGCTATCTTGTCCCAGAGTTTCTTGCTCACTTCTGTAGGGGTATTAATCGCTTCTATGTTCACCTCTCCGCCCTGACTCTGAAGATAGGATATTACTGCCTTTATCTCATCCATTGTTAATGATATTGGCGGCGCATAGACTACTGCCATCTCATTTTTAAAGCCCTCTACTATATACGCGCCAGGTGATGCAAGGCATTCTACAAGGTAGTCAGTTGCTGTGTAATTAAGCCCTGTCTGTTTTGACCTCTCCTTTGCCCTTTCTACTGCCCTCTGGCCAATTGGCAAAGGCAGTTTGTCTCCCCATGCGCCGAGATTAGGGCATCTGGCAGCGCTCCCCTTGTCGCCAATGCTGTGGCATGTAAAGCATCTGCCCTTTCCCCAGAAGATCGTCTCTCCGCCTTCCGGACTAATTGTTACTGCGCCACTGGCAGCCTTTTCTCCGCCTGTCATCTTTGTTATGGCATTTCCAACCCACATAAAGAGCGCAATTAGTATCAATAAAAAAGCAAATACCTTTATAACTACCTTTCCCATTAATTAACCTCCAAAATTTAAGGGTCAAGGGGCATGGGTCAGGGGTCAAGGGTTAAAAAATGTCTTCCTTCGCCCCTTGCTGCTTGACCCTTAACCCTATTCTTTATGCTTCGCTATCCCTCCGAGCCAGAACATGAATGCAACTGCCACAAGAAATACTACAACAATAAGACTAACCATTTGTGTCATTGTGTAGTTGCTGGGTGTGTATGCCCATTCTGATGTGTCCCTCATTACGCCAAAGATGTGCCAATCGCTCCGCAATCCTGAACGGATAAAGCCCATCAGCCCCATGTTTAGTGTAATTATAATAGTAAGTAATAGAAGCGCATATTGGCTACTTACTGTCATCTTGCCCCATTTTAACGGCCCGATCTCTTTTGCGCCTTTAAATAGAAAGACATCTATTGTTGTTACAAGTATAAGGCATGATAGGAGCTGTAGAAACTGGCTAACAGCAACATTCCTTAAAAATGGGCTTGCCTTTTCCATTACAATAAATCCGTATACGCCAAGAAACAGGGTCACGCTTAAGGCTGTTGTGCCAAGGTATAATCCTTGCGCTATAATGCCTTTATCCTTTATTGCCAATATCACTGCTGCTATCACTGCCATACACTGAAATATCAGAAGCCATCCTACTGTCCTGAAGTAGACTGCCCTGTCAGCAGGCAGGTCAAGGATCTTCGGGTCTGCGCTTAATAGAAAGACTGCATATTGGCCTATTATTATAATTGCAACAAGCCCTGCTATGGATATGGCTATTAAAGGGGCTTTCCCCTGTTTTGATATTGGAACCCTGTCTCCTTTATTGCCTCTCCTATATAGGAGAAAGCTGAAGAATGTGGAGAGTATTATAAGGTTTACCACTGCGTTCTTTGCAGGCATCAGGCCAAAGTATTTTAGTGTAGGGTGATATTGGCTTCCTCCCATCTTTCCTACTTCTTCTCCTGTTAAAGGAAGGTTGTGCGGGGTAAGCCAGATGGCAAAGGATATTACTATAAGCGCCAGCATAAATTTTATATAACCGTAGTAGCGTTCTGCGCCGGGTATCCTCGTCATGCCGCTCCAGAGGTAGTAGTTGCTTATTAAGAAGAGGGAGCCTACAAGCATTGCCTGTATGATAAACGTCCATGAAAAGTCGCCGCCCATCATGTTGTTGCCCATGACTGCGCTGGTGGAATAGACCTCTCTGCCAAGGTAGTAGCCTGCAAAGGGTATCGGTATTAGCCCTGCTATGGCTATAAAGTTGCTTATGTATCCCATCCAGTCATAGTGCGCCTTTTCTTCATCTGTTTTTGAGCCTATAAATTTTACTGCTGCGTATGCGCCTGCAACTAAGCCTCCAAAGGCAAGGTTGCCGAGCATTCTGTGCATGGCCATAGGCGTGCCGAGGTGGTTGTCAAAGGCTGTCCATGTTGTGCCTATAAAGTCGCCCCTCTCTGTAACGCCTGTAGGCGCCATCATAAATCCCGCCCAACTGTTTGCAGTAAACATTATGGCAATGCCAAATACGTTTAATAGAATGCCTATAAATATGTGAAGGGATTTTCTGTCTTTTAGTATAAAGAGCCCTGCGCCAATGGGAAGGATAAGCAATATGGCTATAAATGCCCTTGTATCTCCTCTCATGTGTGGCCCGCCAAAGCCGAGAAGAAACAGAATGCCAATAAAGATGATGGTGCCGCCTGCAATCTTTGTGAGCTTGCTGACTACTGACCACTGATTCTTGACCCCTGACCCTTCGCTAAGCCAGTCCCAGCCATAGTAATATAGATAAAGGCAGAAGGTCTCGCCAAAGAAGAGCATGGCATAGATAAACATCACATCCTTAAATATGCCTGCCATATAGCCCATAAAGGTCGGATAGAGGGTAAATAGCGCAAAGGATAAGAGGCCTCCGAGCGCTGCAGTTGTAGCGTATGCAACGGATAAAAGGCTTGTAAACTCATAGGCAAGCTTGTCAAATCTTTTATCCTTGCTCCTCCATCCTACAATCTCTATAATTACAGCAAAGAGCGGGACTGCAAGGACAAATGCCCCAAAAAAAAGATGCAGTTGCGCTAAGAACCAGACCAGCTTACGGGAATCAATCCCTGCAAACTGCCTGTACTCATTTGCTTCAAGGGCATAGGCAGGGATAGAAGAAACAAGGATTAAGAATAATCCTATGCTCGCAGATCTCAAAAACTTATTAAACTGAAAAGCCATCTTTATTTATCCTCCATATTCAACCTTATATAATACAGCGTATATCCCCCTCTTTTCTAAAGAGGTAAATATAAAATTTAAAAAAAGAGGGCAGATTAATTAATATGCCTCCAGAAACATAACTAATTAATCCGCCCTAAATTAAGAAAGGAGTACAACCCTTTCGGGTTGTCTCTGTAAGGAGCTATATTTTAACAGAACCGTAATTTTCAGCGCTATAAATCACAGAGAGCGCCTCAAGCGCAGTCCAGTGATTATTTCTGCTTTCGTTCTTATTGTTTAAGATATTAAGCAGCAATCTTGCTGATTCATCTATATCTATGTTTTTCAGCGACAGCGCAATCTCATAGCGCAGAGCATCAAAAAATTCATAATCAAAAAGCGCGTCTACAAGCGGCCTTATCACCCTTTTATCATACAGCCTGCCAAGCCCGATAATCGCCGCCCTCCTGATATCTTTTTCTTCATCCTTTAACATCTCTACGACAGATTCCACTGCATCTTTATCTCCTGCTTCACAAATTGCTATTGTTGCGCCGCACCTAATGCTGACATTTTCACTTTTTAAACAATCAAAGAGCACGGCTGCTGCCCTTTCACTTTTAATATTTTTGATTGCATTGAATATCTCAGCAATACAATTGCAATCTTTATCATTTAAAGAAGAAACCATAATATCAATTCCTGCGTCATTTCCATTATTAGATAGGAATATCGCTGCCTCTTTTCTTACAGCATCTGCCTCGTCGTTTAAGAGGGGCAAAAGAACCGCCTCAAACTGTTGCTTATCATAGTCTTTTAAGGATCTAAGAGCCATCAACCTTAATTCCTTATCCTCGTTCTTATCTGTAAGAATATCTGTTGCTGCCTTAAATCCCTCTTCTGCGTTAATTCTGATTAATGAAAAGATTGCACGGCTCCTTAATGCCAATATCCTTTTTTTATCTTTTAGCGCGTCTATAAGAGGGCTAATTCCGCCTCTATCGCCTATTTTCCCAAGGGACAGGATAACCTCGGCAACAACCCCCTCATCATTATCCTTTAGCAAACGGATAAGGGGCTCAACCAATTCCTTGTTGCCCAAATTACCCAATATTTCAGCCGCCTTTTTCCTTACGCTGCTAACAGGGTCGCAAAGCAGCGGTGTGATATGTTTTACTGCCTTCTCTCCTCCAGCCCTGGCAACTACCTCTATTGTCTTTGCCCTGACATCGCTGTCGCTATCCTTTAATAGCAGCACAACAGGGATAATATCCTTCTCGTATGCAATATTTGCAATAGCCTCAAGGGCATTTATCTTAACCACGTTGTCTTCATCAACAAGCGCTTCAATAATAAATTCTAAAACACTATTGTCTTTTGCATAACAGAATGCCCTTGCTGCCTTCCTTCTCTTTGAAACGTCAGGGTCATTCAAATAAGCGGCTGCTGCCTCTATGCCTTTTCTGTCTCCAAGCCTTATCAGCGACTGTAATATTGTGCCCAGAATATATTCAGCGTCGTCATCCTTCAGCATATCTAAAAACGTCTGAACTGACCTGTGGTCATTTATCTTCCCCAATGCCTGCGCAGCCTTTTCCTGAATATCCCAGCGGTAATTCCCTGACAGGTCTCCGCCAAGGTCATAAAAGAATTCCTCCTTTGATGTCATGACACTTATCAGAGGGACTGCGCTTGATGTATCAGCAAATTCTGCAAGCGACTGGATAGCACATATCCTTACCTGGCCATCTTCGTCTTTTAGCGCCTTATGCAATTCTAATAATGCCCCTTTATCCCTGATGCTGCCTAAGGCAGCAATCACATCACACCGAATATCAGGGTCAGGGTCATTAAGATAATCTGATAAATCCTCCACTGCTTCTTCTGCCCTCATAATTCCCAATACCCTTGCAGCAAAAGAGCGGACACGGCCATCTCCGTTCCTCATAGCTGCGATAATTGCAGAAACCGCCATTTTTCTACAGTCAGCAGATGTTTCGTTGCCTAATATTTGCGCATTGTTAATTGTTGATTCTTTTATCATCTATCAAAATAATCCTTAATTGCAAAATTACAGGAGGGCAAGGCGCCTATTTATACAGAGCGCCTTACCCGCCTTTAATCCACCCACTTAAGAAAGGAGGAGGGAGAAAGTGGATGGGATAATACCATTTATATTATATCTCTCCTTGCAAAGGTCATGGTGCGGAAGTCATGTTTATATGGTGACTCCCCTATCTTCTTCACCCTGCCTACAGCAACTTTATACCTATACTGGCCTGTAAGCGGATCAACGATCCTTGAAACAAGCGAATTAGCAGGCTGCGTTGGATGCAGGAAATACATAAAGGCCACGCCTTTTTTCATAGCAGGCGTTACCATGGCCACGGCGCTAATACTGGCCTTTGTAACCTTTATGTGGCCTCTCTTCATCAGCTCGCCAAATTTTGTATCCAGCGCATTTGTGCCCATATTGGATGCCTTCCAGACTGCGACCTTATCGGTGTATGCTGTTATCAGGTCGCCGCTCTCAATGCCCCTTGCCTTTGCATCATCAGGGTGCATCTCAATAAACATATCCGGGAACCTTTGTGTAATATACGGCCTCCTCTCCACGTCATCAAACATGGACTGCCATATCTCATTCACCCTGCCATTCGTTATCCAGAGCTCGTCATCCTTTGGTTTTATGAATTCATGGAAGTCAGAATAAATGTCCCATGGACTCTTAAGCCAGTTTGCCTTGCCTGACTGGGTATTAAAGGCTGTCAGGTTCTTTGGGTCTATATATCTTGCGCCAAAGTGGGTATCAGGCAATTTCCATTCAGAGTCCTGAAGCCTTGCCACGCCGATTACCTTGTACCCGTCTGCTCTAAGGTCTTTTGAATCGCGCATATTCTTTGGCATTGTATATTCAGCGCCCGGCCTGTCATAGTTATAATTCTCATCAACAAGAATTGCAGGGGTCTGGATGCCTGTTGTGCCGAATTTACGAAGCAGGTCATGGAATTTCATCCCCTTCTTTTTTGCCATCCATGCAAGGGCATCGTAGTTATTGTCCTGCCTGCCTCTGCTGAATCTGGCGCCCTCTTCCATTACATCATTGCTGTCCTTCCAGTCATAGCCCTCAAAGCCCATCTTCTTTGCCCATTTGGCAACAACCCACCAGTCTGGTTTTGCCTCGCCCGGCGGGTCATAGAACTTCTCGTACAGCCTGAGTCTTCTCTCTCCATTTGCGCGGGTGAAGTTTACCTCTCCCCATGTAGCAACAGGAAGGACAATGTCAGCATACTTTGCCCCAATTGGGTCGCGGAGATAGATATCCTGATTCACTACAACCATACCGCCGCTGTCCACCCTCTTTTTAAGGGTCTCAATAATGTCTTCTTTAAGAAGGCTCATCACCTGATTGGGGTTCTGTCTTGTTAAACGATTAAAGGTATCCATGTGATACTGTGAGCCGTTCATGGCAGATACCCATGTGGTGCCCACAACCCATGCAAATCTGACATGGCCTGATTCAAGCCACCTGTCCACATCCATCGTCAGCCTTCTTCTGCCGCCGAATTTATCAGCAGACTTATTGCCAGGGTAGTTTCCTCCGCCAAGACCGCCTCTCTGATGTCCGCCGAGCCTTCCGAGCATCCTTCCGGGTCTGTTGCCGCATCCTGTTAAAAGGGCAAGGGAGCCGAGCGAAGCAGTATTTAAATAGTTGTTTGACCAGTAATTCCCCTTCTCATATCCAAAAGAGACCTTCTTTTTGCCATCAGCATTTGACAGCATCTCTGCTGCTTTTTTTATCTTTTCTACTGAGACGCCGGTTATATTTGAGGCAGCATTAATTTCAAATTCCTTCTCGCCGAGAACCCATTTCTTAAAATCCTCAAAACCCTTTGCCTCAAGCTTTCCCCATGTTGTAATCCACTGCCAGTGTGTATTCCTTGTCCCTCTGCCAAAGCCAGACTCTGTCTCCCAGAGTTCTCCGCCAAAATTAGATGTCCATTTCTTTATAAAATCCATATCCTGCGCGTTCTTTTCAAGTATTATTCTGGCAATGGCATTATACAGCACAGAATCTGTGCCCGGATATACGTCAAGGAACAAGCCGCCCTTTGTTTCTGCGTATGCAGCGCCTGCAGTCTTCCTCGGCATAACCATAATAACCTTCATGCCGTTTGCTATGCCGGGCATTATCCATTCGTTCCAGAGAATAGTCTTTGTTTCAAATGGGTCTGAGCCTGAGATAAACAGGACATCCGCATTTTTCCTGTCCCAGTAGCCCGGACCAAAGGTCTGGAAACCTGCAAAGGCAATGCCAGCAGATTCCTCTCCAATATTTGGGGAGTCATGCCATGCAAAGGCAGGTGTATTAATATCCTTTAATGCAAATCTGGTGATTGCATACTGATTCTCCATATACTGATAGCTATTCGTTTTGCATGCCCAGGCGCTTTCGCTATGGTTTTTTATTACATGCTTTGAGACCTCTGCTGCAATATCAAGGGCAAAGTCCCAACTGACAGGCATTAATGTATCAAATATCCTGACCATCGGCCTCTGTAGCCTGTCCCTTGTAGGCTTATTTGGATTATAAACCTTTTGCGCTATGCAGCCTCCTCTGATGCTGTGGTCCCCTGTGAGATTAACAGCCTCTATATTCGCATCCGCTACTACAACAACATGATGGGGCTTTCCATTTGCCATTACTATATTGTGCTGGTTGGGTCCTACCCACTTCCCCACCAATGGACCTATGGGATAATTTACATTAAGCGCATTTTCATTTGCCTTTGCCCCCCCTTCTGTTCCAACAGGCCAGCGGTAAACCTTATATCCGCAGGCTACAATGCAGTAGTCGCAGCATGTGGTAAATACCTCTGCATTCGCCGGAGGAAGAGGGATTTTATCTTCAGGTATATAATATGGTGTTGACATTTAATTTACACCTCCTTTTAAAAAATTGGGTTAAAGGGTCAAGTAGCAAGGGTCAAGAAAGAAAATTGTCTTTGCTCCCCTTGCCCCTTATTTTATATATTGCTGTTCCTTCCATAAACCAACCCTATAACCGCTGTTGCGTAAATATCATCGCCGACAAGCTCAAGCATGACCTGCGGCAGGCTCTCTGTCGCATGGCCGCTGATAATCATGCCGTGCTTTGTAAGGTCAAAGGTGCTCAGATGGAACGGGCACTGGCCTAATATCTTATGCTCTGCCTTATAAGAATTTGCCAGATTCCCGCCCATGTGCGTACATATAGGATTAAAGGCAACTACATCTTTATTCGGCCCAATTCCGCCGCCAGCAGGGGTTCCGAGCTTAATCAGCATATTGTTGATATCTTTTGTCGGATAGGCAAAGGTTACAGGCATATCCTTTTTTAAGGCGCTTAACTTTCCTATCTTCTGTCTTGGATATTTGGATACAACTGCCTCTGCCTCTTTTGTCCCAAAACCGGGGATGCCTGTAAGGAGGATTGTTGCTGTTGTAATCCCGCTCGCAAGCAGAAACTGGCGTCTTGTTGTCAGACAGTTAATTAAACATCCCTTTTCTTTTTTATCTTCCTCTTTTTTATCTTTAACAAGCTCTTCCATTTAAGAGTCACCTCCTTATTGAAATGATTACACAGATTTTGAAAGACGATTACACCGATTAAAGATTTTTAAATCTGTGCAATCTTGATTTTTTAATCTGTGTAATCTGTGTTCATTTCTTCGGCTGCCAATCTGCCATTGGCGCATAATCAGGCACCTTTGGAACAGGCATTCTTATCTCTTCTCCGCTTAGTGTAAGAAGGAATTCCTTTAATGCCTCCTTCTCATCTTTTGTAAGATTAAGAGGTTTCATTATCTTTGTCTTGTTTCCCCATCTGTCTTCACCGCCGCCCTTATCATAAAAGTCTATTACCTCCTCAAGAGTAAACATAGTCCCATTATGCATATAAGGCGCTGTGTATTTTGAATACCTCAGAGGCGCTGTCCTGAATTTGCCTTTATCTTCCTGCCTCTTTTGCTTAAAGTATATCCCCGGGTCAGATTTATGCGACCTGTATACATCCTCTGTAGAGCCCTTTGCATAATGCTGATACCTGAATGTAACCTGCTGGATGCCATTCTCAAAAAACTCAGACGGATCAGGCACGCCTATATCATAGAATTTTTCATCGGTAAACATTGGGCCGTTGTGACATTCAGCGCAATTTGCCTTGCCTTTGAACAGCACCATCCCTTTAACAGCCTTTGCTGACATGGCGTTCTTATCACCTTTCATATACTTATCAACTGGCGTGTTAGGCTGTGAGAGATACCTCTCATACGCAGCTATTGCTCCATAGGCGTCTTCTATAAGAGGCCACTCTGAGCCGTAGACCTCTTTAAATCTCTTTACATATTCAGGCGAAAATCTTAAACGGGACTCCATCATGTCCCTTGAGCCGTTCCCTGCAACAGCGCCTTCTGCAGCAGCAGGCGCCTGAGCTTCAAGGCTTGTTGTTCCGCCCTCCCAGAATATCTTATTAAGATAGCCTGTGTTGATTACTGTCTGTGAATTCCTCCAGTGCACTGTGCCAGGATAACCCCTGCTAATCGGGTCTGAGAAACCCCATCCCATCTTTGGGTCGTGGCAGTCAGCGCAGCTTATGCTCCCGTCGCCTGATAACTTCGGGTCAAAGTAAAGCAGATAACCGAGCTCCTGCTTTTTATCCATCTTTGACGGGTAGATATTTTTACCTGAAGGGTTGTCTGTTGGTATTGGCGGATGCTCAGGCAATGCAGATAGCGCTGGATCCATATCAGGGTCGCCCTCTGCCATGACAACTCCCCATGAAAGGATAACTGTGATTAATGCCACTGCTAATATATAGAAAATAAATATCTTCTTCATCAGTTCTTCACCCCCTTCCAGTTGGGTATTGCCTGGTATTCAACCTTAACGCCTTTTGGCATTGGAATGGAAATCGGGTCCCCGCTTAAACTCAGTAAAAACTCCTTTAATGCCTCTTTCTCACTACTATTTAGATTGAGCGGTTTCATTGCTGAATCTTTTAGCCCCGGCCTGTCCTCACCGCCGCCTTTGTTGTAAAACTCTATAACTTCATCTAATGTCTTAAACATTCCATTATGCATATATGGGGCTGTATACTTTAATTCCCTTAAAGTAGGTGTGATAAACTTCCCAATGTCTTTCATATCCTTTGATATGGTGTAGTAGCCAACGTCCCGCCTCCAGTTCATCCTATTGTCAACACCCATGAACATCATATAAGCAACATAGGTAAAGTGCCTCTGGGGGTCTTTAAACACCTCTGGATTTTCTGGAACACCTGTGTTGTGAGGTTTGATATCTGAAAAATACGAACCATTGTGGCACTGGATGCAGCCAGCCTTTCCCTTAAACAAAGCCATCCCTTCCTTTGCCTTTGCAGAGAGATTTCCTTTGTCAAAGGGGACATTTTTTGATGTCAGTGTCTCAAGGAATTGAATAAGCGCATTCCTTGCCACATAGTGCGTCATCTCGCCCTTCTGTGATGTGCCCATGTTTTTGTCGCCATAACCCTCTTTTGTCAGCGCCACAATCTTCGGATCCTGTTTAAGCCTCTCCTGCATGAGTTGCATGTCCATGTTCATGTTCATGGAGTCTGTAATCATATCCCTGAGCATGTCATCTAAATCATCCAATCTTCCATCCCAACCATAGGTCTTTCCCTTGTAAACAATATTCAAGAGCGTTGGCGCATTCCTCCAGTGCTTTGAACCAGGATATGCCTCTGAAAGAGGATCTCTGGTTGTAAAGCCCATCTCGGAATTGTGGCATGTAGCGCAGCTCAAGGCGGCATCCCCTGACAACCTTGCATCAAAGAAGAGCGCCTTGCCAAGCTCAACTGCCTTTGGATTTGGCGCCTTTCTCTCAGGCAATGGCCCGATATCAGGGAACTCTGCTGCCATGAGAGGAGAAATAAAGACAAATAACATTGCAGCAATTATTACTGAAACTGATATTATTCTTTTCTTCATAACCCTGCTCACCTCCCTATTAATAGCCCCATACCTTTTACCCTCTCCCCTTGCGGGAGAGGGCAGGGTGAGGGGAAAATACTATTTTGAAAACTCAAAATTTACGTCTGCTGCACCCTTTGCAGGTACAGTCACCTTTCCCTCTTTTAATCCAAAACGCGGGTGCCATGCCTTAACTGTATAGTCTCCCGGAGGCACATCCTTAATTGCAAAGGAGCCATCCTCGCCAACCACCTCTGCGTATGGGTGCTCTGGCGCCATCATAAAACCGAACATGAAGTTATGCGCCTCACAGTTAATAGAAATAAACGGCGCCCTTCTCGGCTTTAGCTCTTTTTCAATGTCGCCAGGATCAGGCTGGCCAAAATTAAAGATGACCTTCTTTACAGGAGTCCCGCTTTCCACGTTAATCATCTCTCTTGTGTTGATATTGTGAAGGACGCCCTTGTCGCTGTTTCTGATAGTAATTAGCCCTGGCTTTACAACCTGCGTCCATGGCACAAAGCGGCAATCCTTCTGGTTTATAAGATACTTGCTCTCTTTTGGTTTTGGCCAATCCTTGCCCTTTGTTATTCCGTCAATAAAAACAAAAACACCCCTCAGGGCATTTCCTTTAACATCTACCCAGACAACCTCGCGAGTCCCTGTGCCGCACACATCAGTATTCTTTGTGATAGTAATATTCTCTACAGCATCACTTGGCAATGAGCCCTTGAAAGTAACCTTTCCTTTTACTGTTCCTCCATTATCTACCTTTGCAGCCTCATAGGCATATACGTCTGATTCTGCTGCAAAGATGGATAAAGATAACAAGACTACAAAAACAATACCTTTCACCAAACCACCTCCTTTTATTTACCCCATTAGAATTAATATTTCTAACGGGATTGACTTATTCTTGATTGATTGTTTTTCCCCAAAAACTAAATTAGATGTGTGATATGTAACACTATTTCTATTTGCAAAACATATACCAATATTAAAGATTAAATAATTTGAAAGAGGGGAATGGCTCTGGAATGATATAACTATTGTAAAATCAACAGATTAATTAAGAACTGAAAAAGTATTTGATTTTCAAATACTTAATAAAGCACAATGACCTATAGTAATAGTTATTATTAAGCTGGTAAAATATTTATCGGCGTGATAAGTATCTTATCAGTATGGTAAGATATTTATCAGTTATGCAGATGTAGTTAATTTATATTTTTTGATTTTTTCTCTTAAGGTGAGGCGGGAGATGCCGAGGATATTAGATGCTTTTGTAATATTATATCTTGAGTCAGTTAGGACCATTTGAATATGCCTTTTTTCTATCTCAGAAATGGAGAGCAATTCCTCACTATGCAATTTAAAATTTGAATTTTGAGATTTGAAATTTCCTGTCTGCCGAACAGTCAGGGAAGTCTTCTCAGCCTCTGTCTCGCCTCCTGATGTGAGCTCAAGGGGAAGGTTCTCAGGGCTAATCCAGTCCACTGCGAGTATGGAAGCCCTTTCAATAATATTTTTTAATTCCCTTATATTTCCAGGCCAGTGATATGATAGCAGTATCTTCTCTGCCTCCTCTGTAAGCCCGTTTATATCTTTTCCAAAGAATCTATTATTCTCTTCTATAAAAGCCTCTGATAGAGGAATAATATCCTCTACCCTTTCCCTTAAGGCCGGAATATCCAGTGTAACAACCTTCAACCTGTAATAAAGGTCGTCCCTGAATCTTCCCTCTTTAATCATATTCTTGAGATTAAGATGTGTTGCAGCAATTATCCTTATATCAACATAAATATCTGTCAGGCCTCCAATCCTTTTAAAGTTCTGGGTCTCAAGGACGCGTAAAAGTTTTGGCTGAAGATTCATGCTCATATCACCAATCTCATCTAAAAATATTGTGCCTCCGTCAGCAAGCTCAAGGAGCCCCTTCTTTCTCTGCTTTGCATCAGTAAATGCGCCCTTTTCATAGCCAAAGAGCTCTGATTCCAAAAGCTGCTCTGGTATAGCGCTGCAATTCAATTTAACCAAAGGCTTATCCTTCCTATCGCTAAGCCTGTGGAGCTCATTTGCAATAAGCTCCTTTCCTGTGCCTGTCTCGCCGTATATTAAGACAGGAGTCTTTGGCGCCTTTGCCACCTTTGACAGCATATTTTTAAGCTGGATAAATTTAGGGCTTATGCCGAGCATCTTCTTTTCATCATCAATTGCCTTCTGCTGATATTTGAGCCGCTGCACCTCTGTTTTCAGGCTGTAAATCTCAAGGGCCTTTTCTATGTTGAACATAAGCTCCTCTAATTCAAAGGGCTTATTAATATAATCGTATGCGCCTGATTTGATTGCAAGGATAGCGCTCTTAACGTCCGGAAAGGCTGTCATAACAATTACCTGAATTCCCTCATCTATCTTTCTTATCTTTTTCAGCACAGTGATGCCGTCTATATCAGGAAGCCTTAAGTCAAGAAGGATTAGGTCTATCTTCTCCTTTTGGATAAGCTCAACAGCATCCTTTCCATTTTGAGACAAAATGGTCTTATAGCCCCTCTTCATAAGGACATCAGAAATTGTCTCTCTCATAACATTGTCATCTTCTACTATCAGTATTGTGTAGCTCATGTTTATGTCAACCTCTTGACTTTTGTTTATGCACCAGGAATAAATACCTTTATAGCAGTCCCTCTTCCAATCTTGCTCTCAACCTCAATCCTGCCCTTGTGTTCGCTCACTATCCTGTGTGTAATGGAAAGGCCAAGCCCTGTTCCCATTGGTTTTGTTGTAAAGAACGGGTCAAATATCCTCTTAAGATTCTCTTTAGCAATTCCTGTGCCAGTATCATTGATTGATACAACTACTGCATCCCTTCCATCCACCTTGCTTTTACCCAAAGCAACATTCAACCTGCCTCCTCTGTCCATGGCCTGAAAGGCATTAATAAAAAGATTGATAAAGACCTGCTGCATCTGCTGGGGGTCAACCCTTACATCTGGCAGATTCTTTGAAGCCTTATATTTTAAGTTTATATTACGACTTTTTGCCTCCCTTGCCATCCAGAAGAGGGTGTCATTCATAATCTTATCAAGGCTGCAATTTATAATAAAGGATGACTTTGGCTGGGCAAAATTGGAGAAGGTCTTGATGAATATATTTAACCTGTTTACCTCTTTAACAATATTCTTTAAAAATCTTTTTATTCTTTCAGGGTCAGATGAATCCTCCATAATAGCCTGTGTTGCCGTCTTAATAGCAGCAAGGGGATTCCCAATCTCATGGGCTATGCCTGCGGACATAACTGACAGTGATGTAAGCCTCTCAGTCTGATGCATCCTCTTTTCCAGCTCTTTTCGCTCGCCCTCTAAATGCTCTTTTTCAGAAACATCCCTAAAGACCATCATAGAGCCATGAATGCTGCTGCCAACCTTTATGGATGCCACGCTTATTTCAAGTATTTTTGAACCTATCTGAGTCAACATAAATCTTGGCGTTTTATCTATGCCCTTTAACAAGTCTGCTACTTTTTGCGGATCCTTATGGCAGGGGAATATGCTTTTACCTATTATCTTCTCACCTTTTATTTTTAATATCCTTTTAGCAGAGGGATTAATCATAATCACCTTATTATCCTTGTCAGCAACTATTATGCCTTCTGTAGCACAGAGAAGGATATTTTCTAATCTGTTCCTTTCAAGGGTAAGGTTATCTACAGACTCTGCCAGCTCATTTGTCCTTTTTGACACCTCTTTCTTTAAATCCTCATTCCAGTTTAAGAGTCTCTTTTTGGATTCCTCGAGCCTGCCTGCCATAAGATTAATCCGCTCTGCCAATTCTTCCAATTCATCGCCTGTTTTAATATTGAGCCTGTAGCTAAAATCCTCTTTTGCTATAAGCTCAACATCCCTGAAGAGCTCTGATAACGGCTTTGTAAAATGCCTTGCTATAATAAATCCAGTAATCAGGGCGGTAAAAACAGTGGCTGTGCCTATTATAAAAAAGATTACTTTCAGATTAAAGACAGAGGAGAATATATTCTCTCTCGGATATACAAGGGCAAGAACCCAGTAGTCTTCAGATAATTTATCGCCTGTTGCAATCGGCGCGTAAGATATAATTTCCCTTTCGCCTTTTATAATCCCCTCTGCCCCTGATAAAAACTGTGAGATTATCTCTTGAGAATAATTTCCCTTAAGATGCTCTTTGCCGAGCAGATTTTCAACACCCTTGTTTTCATATCTTGAAAGATAGAAACCCTCCCTGTTTACTAAAAAGGTTGTCCCTCCCTTTGTTATGTTCATCATCTGCATCTGCTCAATAATATAGCTTGCATACAGATTGACTATAACTATGCCCATCTTTTCACCTTTTTTATTAAAAACAGCCGTTGCAAATCTGACAACAGGTTTCTCAGGGAGTTCCACCTCCCCCCTTTCTATATTCAGGTCCATGGGGGAAACATAGCATATACCCTTTGGATATTTCATTGCATCTGTAAAATAATATCTGTCGCCTTTATACTGAAGCTCATTTTGAGGTGTGATTTTTGACGCCTTGCCATTGCTATCAATCCTGATAATCTCCTTCCCATTTTTATCTATATATCGGAGCTGATAATAGTACGGTCTTGTAGTTGAAAATGAGAGAAACTCCTTTTCAAGCCTTTTTAATAAATTGGCATTTTGCTCTCCATCTATAAATTCCTTCAGCGTCTGCAACTGGCTAAGATAGTAAACATCGGTATGCATGCTGCGCAGAAATTTCTCTATATCGTCTGCCTTGGATGAAACCTCATATTTAAGGTGGCGGAGGGTAGTATCCTCAAGAGCGCTGATTGAAAAGTATTCCCCTGAGAATCCTGCAATAAGAATCGGAGCTATAGCAACAGCAATAAATGCAAGGACAAGCCTTGTGCTGATCCTGAGATGTTTAAATACCTGCATAGATAAAACTTAACACAAAAACAGTAGAGATGTCAAAAAGAATGGTAAGTGCGTCATGCTTATGTAAATCTCCTGAGGATAAAGCCCTTGTAGTATATCATTAGGTCTGTATATGCCATAATGCCCATGATGATTAAAAGCACACCAAAGATAATTATAAATATCCTTTTGTTATTGCGTATCCATTTTACATAGGTCAAGAGGGCAGCAAACAGCATTCCAACAATAAATAGGGCTGTAGAAAGTCCCACGGAATAGAAAACAAGCAATATCGTCCCTTCCTCCACAGTAGATGCATTCCCTGTATAGGTAAGGATAATGGCAAGCGTTGGTGTTATGCAGGGCATATAGATTGTTGCAAAGGAAATGCCAAGTAGAAAGCCGCCAATCTTATACACCATATTATAATTAACACGCACTCCTCCTATGTTCATGTTATCAGGCATCTTCAAAAACCCTATTATAAGAAGGCCCATTAATCCTACTTCTACGCCGGCAAATTGTCTGATAAGACCAAGATGGGTAATAAGAAATGCGCTGATGGTATATGCAGAGGCGCCGAGTGTTACAAAAGCTATTGTAAACCCAAGAAGCGCCAATGCTGAAGGCAGTGCAATATATTTTAAGGTAGATAGGATGTTATCTTTTCCCTCTTTAAGAGCGAGCCCCCAGACATATGCAAAATAAAAAGGGCTAAACTGTAGTATGCAGAAGAACCAGATGGAAAAAAAGGCAGTAAAACCGCCGGCAAAGGCGCGAAATATGCCTATCTCTGCTGACTGAGGCACAATAGAGTTGCTGGCGCTGATTATTGATGATAAAAAAAATGATAGGTTTTCCATAATAATTTATTGCTCGTAATAATTCTTTTCCGCGATTGTGTCATTCCTGCGAAGGCAGGAATCCAGAGGTTTTTCAGGAGAACAGATAATGAATGGGTTTCTGGATTCCCGCTAAAAACATGCGGGAATGACTTTTTTTTTCACAACAGCTTGTTCAACGGCTCTGACAGGGTCTGATAGGTTTTTATCTGGCCGACATACTTCCCCCCAATCTTTCCATCCTTTGTAATAAATATTGTAGTTGGTGTTGTAACAATCCCATATAGGTCAGCCACCCTGCTTTTTAAATCAAATGCCATTGAGAATGAGGGTTTTTCCTGCTGTATAAATTTCTTCAATTCTGACTCCGTATCCTGAATGCCGACGCCAAGAAATTTAACTCCTTTATCTCTATACTCCTTATATGCCTGCTCCATAAAGGGCATGGAATTGTGCGAGCATGGACACCACTCCGCCCAAAAAAAGAGAACAACAGGCGCCCCTTTATAGCCTTCAAGCCTCCACTGGCTTCCATCAATAAGTTCAATGCTAAAAGGCTTTGCTGTCTGACCAATGGTAATTGATACTGCCTGAGGCTTATAATTATATATGGCTAATAAGATAAGGCCAATGGCGGCTAAAAGTATTATTTTGTTTGCATTCATAACTATATTTACACAATAATTAATACAAACGCATTAGGTCCTGTTACACGATTGTGTAATATTAATTTTAAAATCCCCCTTAGTCCCCCTTTTTCAAAGGGGAAACTTTCCCCTCTATTAAGAGGGGATAAAGGGGTGTGTCCCCCTCTTTGAAAAAGAAGGGTTAGGGGAGATTTATTTAACATAAATTCTACTTAAACAGCTCCTTTGGCGGAACAAACTGAATTGATAGTTCATTATCCTTTTTTAAGGCGCCGAGTTTTGATACATCAATCTTAACTATCTGGTTGCCTACAGCCTCAGTAAGCCAAATATTGCCGTTAGAATCTGCGACAATATCAATCGGCTTGCTCTCCTTCATCGGCATATCAAACTCTGTAAAGGTAGCAGTGGAAGGAGTAAATCTTACCACCCTTCTGCCATACCTTTCACAAAACCATATTGCGCCATTCTTGTCAGATGTAAGACCCTCAACAACACCCCTGCTCGGCAGAGGATAATCCTTAAAGCCCTCTGATGAAGGGGTAAATTTAATCAGCTTGAAATCCCTCTTGCTTGTAAACCAGATGTTGCCGCTTTTGTCTATTGTAAGTTCTGAGGCAGCGCTAAATACAAAGGGGATAATGTATTCCTTGATCTTTTTAGTTGAAGGGGATAGCCTTCCAAGCTTGTTTCCCTGTGTCTCTATAAACCATACATTTCCGGAAGGGTCAACCCCAATACCTAAAGGCTGGCTTAGTTGGGTAGGTATATCGTATTCTTTAAAGCCTTTTTTTTTCTGGTCAAAAACGCCGATTTTATTGCCTGCAAATTCTGTAAACCATACATTGCCTTTTTTATCAATAGCTATCCTTGTAGGCTCGCCCTTTTTGGTTGGGATTTCATGCTCATCAAATTTGCCTGACTGGGGGTTGTATCTCCCAATCTGATTTGCGCCTGACTCAACAAACCATACATTGCCATTTGAATCTACTGCAATGTCATATGGGTTTGCGCCCTGAGTCGGCACCTCGTATTCCTTAAAATACGCTGCCATAGTAAATATAGCCAGCTTGTTTGTCCTGTATTGTGTGAACCAGACGCTCCCTTTCGAATCTATAGCAATACCGCCGGGGTAGCTGTGCTTTGTGGGCACCTCATAAAAATGAAATGCTGAGTCAGCATCCTGCTTTAGTTCTTGTGCTGAAGCAGAGATACCATGGAAAAATAAAAGGAATAAGAAAGAAAAGTATGCTGCTAACTTCATAGTTTCTTGTTTGCTTTTCTAAAAGACATTAAAAAATAAGACATCAAAATAGTTATTACCATGACAATTATTATGATTATTATAACAAATTGTGCGCCAATTTTTTTGTCAGACGAATTTAGAGCGCCAACTTCTAAAGATTTTGGCGGTACTCCTGCCAATCCTGCAACATACGCAATCTTGTTTACCTCTCTGTCTGATTCCACAAACCAGATATTGCCTGAATGGTCAATAGTGATTCCGAGGGGAAAACTCTGGTTTGTAGGAATATCATACTCCTTGAATATTGCGGTAGCCGGGTCAAACATTCCTATCTTGTTTCCCTTGTTCTCTGTAAACCATATCCTGTCGTATTTATCAATCGCAAGGTTCATTGGAACGCTTGATAGTGACGGGATAATAGCCTCATCAAATCTGTCCATCTGTATGGAAAACATCCCCAGCTTGTTTGCACTCACCTCTGTAAACCAAATATTGTCTTTGGAATCAACAGCAATATCATTGGCATTTGCCATAGGTGTTAATATATTATATTCCTTGAATTTCCCTGTTGCCTGCTCCAGCATGCCAATCTTATTTGCATCAGACATCACAAACCATATATTATCTTTCTTATCAATTGCTATCCCAGCTGGCTTGCTGTTTAACGTTGGTATTGAATACTCCTTAAAAGAAGATGCTGCCGCACCCCATTTGCCGATCTTATTGGCATTTCTTTCAGTAAACCATATATTGTCCTTTGAATCAATTGCAAGACTAAACGGTCCTGAGGCAGGAGTTGGAACAGTGTATTCATGGAACTCTTCTTTATTAGACGCAAATTTTCCAATCTTATTTCCCAACACTACTGTAAACCATACATTGCCCTTTGAGTCAATCGCAAGGCCTGCAAGGCTTCCTGCTGAAGATACAGAATAACCGCCTGTAAATGGTTTTCTCTCCGTCTCAGAAAATTTCCAGTTTGCGCTAATATCCTTTGCAGACGGCACAAGATATTCTGTAAATTTTGATGTCTTGGGGTCAAATTTTCCCAATTTGTTGCTTGACTGCTCAACAAACCAGATTATATTATTGTGGTCTGCAGCAATCTTATATGGCTGCGAGTACGGCGTTGGGATGTAAAATTCATTGAATAATTTATCTGTTTTAGCAGCAGGCGCCGCAACCTTTTTCTGCTCGTGTCCATGATCATCCACAGCTGCAAAAAGGGGTGCGTTGACATTGAAAAATGAAAATTGTAAAATGAAGGATATAAAAATTAAAATTATTTTACCCATTAACGTATTCCTAAATTTGCATTTTTCAATTTGCATTTTAAACTTTGCATTGAGCTTGATGCTTTTTGCTACCATGTAAATGTCGGCTCATACATATGCCTCATCTGCCAATTGGCATCCTTATAGCTTTCTGCTGCGCCGTGAACCACAGTCATATTTTCGCCAACTGTTTTTCCTGCCTTAAACTTTCCTACCTCAATCTGCCTCTGGCGGTTTACCCTGTAAAACTCCCCTACATTAACAGGGGGCATACCCATATTAACGCCCATAGATGGGTTATGGCATGAATTGCAGCCATACAGCTTTGCCTGATAACTGCCTTTAACAATTCCAACTGAAATCAATATTATAACTAAATATGCCGGTAAATATATAAGCAGCCTTTTCGCAAAACTTCTCTTTCGCGCAGCGCCATCCTTCTTCTTATACAGAAATGGCACGAGAATTAATGCGAGGAACATTATAAGCGGCAGATAGAATGTTGCTATTGGCAAAAATCTCTTTAAGTCGCCTTTTAAATACCAGAACGGCTGAAAGAAAAAAAGCGAGTACCATTCAGGGCCAGGCACATACATCCCGTCATCAGGCATTGGCGGAACATCAGGATTTGCAGGAACCCTGAAGAAATAAGAAAGTCCTAATATCAATGCAAAGACAATAAACACCATTATGCTTGACTGCAGCGCATGGTGGGGATAAAACTTTCTCCCCTTCTTATGCTCTGATTTTTTTGTCATCTTGCTGCTCCTATCTTTTTATATTCGCAGTTGCAAAGGGTGCGGACATATTTTACCATACCCTTTATTTCTTCCTCAGTAAGCAAGTTATCAAAGGGAGGCATGCTGCTTGTAAATCCCATAGCAGGGCCTCCGCCTTTTATTACTTTAAAAAGCTGGTCATCGGTTCTTGTTGAAAGATAATTGCCGTCAGTGTGATTCCTCGGAGGAACCTCCATTGCCTCTGCCTGCGGGCCGTTGCCTTTGCCTGTGTCGCCATGGCATGGTGTGCAGTACATCGCATAATTTGACTTTGCCTCAGCATCTTTGCCTTTCCACGCATCTTTTGCTGTATAACCCTCATCTACTTTTGATGCATCCTTTGATTTTTCTTTTTTGTTCTCAGCCATCAATGGAATGGCAAGGGCAATAAGAATGGCAACAAGTATTAATGAAAAAAATATTCTTTTCCCTTCTCTCCTTTTCATATAATCTTCCCCCCTTTCTTATCAATGAAATAGGTCATATAGGACTTATTCTTCAATTAACTCTACAGAGGCCCGGAGATGCCATGCTTCCTGACCATCTTGAAATGCACGAAGAGCAGCAGGATTGAGATAAAAGGCAGAATCCATATATGAACTGCATAACTGCGGCCTACTGTAAAGGCAGAAAGAATCGGGTCCTTTAGTTTTTCCCCTATAACCGGCCAGCTCCCAAAATAATCTATCCATAAAACGAGCAGCCAGTAGCCTCTCCAGTCCCACGGCAGGATACTGCCAGTAATGGTAAAGAACATCACTACAATAAACATTGACATACCAGAGAGCCAGTTTAATTCCCTCGGCTTTTGATATGCCTTGTGCAGGAAAACACTTACCATATGAAAAAAGACCATTGCTACAAGGGTTGTTGCCCCCCATCTATGGATATTCCTTATAAGCCAGCCGAGCGGCACCTGATTGTTAAGATAGAATAAACTATCCAACGCATTCTCTGGCTTTGGCACATAGAAGAAAAGCATAAAAACACCTGATATGGTCTGAAGAAGTATGATAAACAGGGCAAGTCCGCCAAAACAATAAAGAAGATTGACATGGTCAGGGACAGGATACTCAAGCTGTTTATTTATCCATTGTTTTATGCTTGTCCTTTCATCAAGCCAATCATATATCTTTCCAAACATTTCCTCCCCCTCCATAGGACCTATATAACATATAAGACCTATTTTTATTTAATAGTTTAATTGCTTTTCTTATCTTCCGGACGAATTGTATCATCCTGAAGCTCGCCAGTAAAATCTATCTTCCAGCTATTTGTTTCTTTATCCAGCTTGAGATAGACATAATTCTCGGTAACATACTCTCCAAAGGATGAAGGGATGCTCATTTCATAGGTTACCTTTACAACATTATTCTTTTGCACATCTGTCCCCAAAACCTTTATCTTCATACTCTCTGGATAGCGTCGTACAATATCCTTAAATCTATCCTCTGTAAGCTTATTCTCTTTTGCAGTTGTCAATCTATAGGCTTCAGAAAGAGCCCGCATGCCGCCAGTGCTAATGAAACCGTAATATTTATTAACAACCATATCAGGGGTCTCTTTTGGCGGTGCAGAACTCCTACTGCAGCCTATTGATATTGATAAGATAATTAAGATAATAAGGAAGAAAATTAGACCTAATCTTTTCATTAAAACAATATCCTCTGATAATAAGAATATAGGGCATACCCTGACAAATATCTTATCAAAGTATGCCCTATTTTTGCAAATTTAAATCAGGTCAATTTAATAAAACGACCTTGTTCATTTTTAATTAAAGCTTCTCTGCCCTTCCAGACTCTACATGCTCGTCTGCTGGCAGGAGGCCTCTGTATTTCATGGCCTCATCATAATCTCCAACTGCAAGTGATGCAGGGCCCTTTGGACCATCAACAAAGAATGTGCCCCTCATCTCAAGGTGGAGCGGTCCGCAGAAGTGCTGGCAGTAGAATTCATACTCGCCTGCGATATCAGCAACAAACTCTGTTACAACCGATACGCCGCGAGGCGCTGCTATATTAGTCTGCATGCCGTAAGGACCATGTATGGTAAAGCCCATGGTAACATCCGGGTTCTTTGTAAGGCCTGCTGCCTTATCAATGTTGGTATATATGATTCTTACCTTGTCGCCCTTATTTACCCTGATGTTTCTTGGGACATACCCATAAGAGAATCCCCTTACATGAACCTCTTTTACATTACCCTTTTGCACAATACCGGCTTTTTCTGTATCCTTTGGCATATAATAAACCTTTGACAAGCCTTTATGCAATGGATGCAATGCTGGTGTTGCCTTCTTTATCAGGCCTGCCTCTTCTGCCTGTCCCATTGTCCAGTCTTTAATAAATGAGGCAAAGATAGACTTTGCATTGTGCGGCTCGCCGTCAACAGGTGTAATCTTTAAGGTCTTGCCATAGGTCTTGCTCTTCTCATTAACATCAAGCATCTCAAAATTAACTGGATAGACAATGCCTGATGGGCTAAAAAGACCTGTTGAGAATTTATTCAATGCTGTAACATAATTCATATCAGCGCTGATGTTAATGTGGCCAATCCTGTAATGGACTGGATACTCATCAACAACCTCAAGCTTATTTAAATCAACCTTAACAACAGAGTCTGCAACGAAGCAGCTCTCATATGCGTATTTTGACATCAGTTTATCTGGAGTTACATGCTTGCCTGCTGTTGGCACATATGCCTTGCCATCTGTCCAATATGCATCCATAACTGTGTGGAGCGGGCCAGCGCCTGTTGGGATAACCTTCTTTACAGCCTGCTTTGCAATGTCAATAATGGTCATTGTTGAAGATAGTTTGTCGCTTACAAGCACATACTTGTTGTCAGCAGTGATGTCATGGCCGTGCGGGTTCTTTCCAACTGGAATCTCTTTAATCAGCTTGAATGGGTCTGTGGAAAAGACCATTGTTGTGCTGTGATAATAGTTTCCTGAAAATATGAATTTACCGTCTTTTGTTACATCAAGATAGTCAGGTGCGCTCGGCGCTGGCGGAACATCAATTACCATTGTCTTTCCGCTTGCTATATCAACCTTGCCCATCTTACCGGTAAGCTCGCCTGTTGCAAATAAGAATTTTCCATCAGGGCTCATTGAGATATGGTGGATGCCGAAGGGGAATGGAAGCCCTATAATCCTCTCCATAAAGCTTGTCTGGAGATTGATAACACCAATGGTGTTTGCGCCCTTGTCATTAACATAGAGGTATTTGCCATCTGGTGTGCCGTTCTTGTTGCCTGCGTTTGTACCGGAGAATACAGGCTCGTGTAAGTCTACGCCAACCAAGATATGCCTGTATGTCCTCATGCTCGGCTGCCCGATAATTGCAACCGCGCCGTCTACACCACCTGCATTATACATCATCATTGGGTCCTGAAGTGGTGCATCATTTGGAGCTGCCTCTTCAACATGCCAATCTGGAGTTGCCCTTGCTGCAAGGCTGATTGAAGGATTAATAGCAAGTCCGAGTAAAACAACTAACGTAAAACTGTACATCATCAATTTTTTCATTCCTTACTCCTCCTTTCTCAATTTACAGCTTTTGGCGGAAGGTATCAATTACCCCAACGCCCCAAAAAAACAAAAGATTTTTTTCCCTTATCATTTATATAAAACTGACAAGGGTCTATTCCCCCTTTAGGAAAACCACCTCCCTTCCCTATATAAACCCTTATTGTAAACTTAGAATTAATCTCCAACGTTTAAAAAGAGCGTAGCAGATATTAAATTATTCAACTAAATTTGTCAAGAAAAAAAGTTAATTCTTATTTCCAATATTATCAAATAGTTACAAGGCATATACTGCTTATCTGAATATCCATTAATTATCAGTCCTGTTTAAATACAAAAACCCAATAAATAAATAACAACCAGCGCTTATAAACTGGGCAGATGTAAAGCCTGCCATTATTGCAACTGCTACAGCTAAAACAGAACCGAGCACAGAGGCAGCGCCATTAATACCCCACATCCATGGTATTAAAAACCCTTTTTCTTTCTGCTTTAATAACCTTATGCCAGATGGAAACGGTATGCCCAGCAAGAAACCGAGCGGCAGAACAAGCATTGCTGCTGCTATAACCCTTATAATAAAATCATAACCAATAAGAAATCTGAAAAGATTCGGCAAAAGCATGCTGTATGCAATAATCACTGCTCCGATTATAATTGCATATAACCCTATCTTATATCCTATGCCATTATCTGTAAATCTGTTAGTGTAAAAACTGCCGAGGGACATGCCAATGAAGAGCGTAATCAAAAACACAGACATAGAAATCACAGGAGAGCCCAGAAATAGAATAAACCTCTGGATTAAAGAAACCTCAAGAATCATAAATCCAGCGCCTAATAATAGAAAAAGCAATACAGGCCTTAAAAAATTAGTTTTTGAATTCCGCCCATCTTTTTTAGCAGCTATAAATGGAAGAACAGCAATTAAAATACTAAGAATGATTGAAAGATAAAGAAGAAGCAATACATTATCAGGCAGACCCTTTTCAAATTTATAAAAGAACGGGCTGTCATCTGTTACAGCAGAGATATCCTTGTCTGTTGCCTTGATTATCTTTTCTATTGAAACAGCGCCACCCGCAATCAGCAATAATGCCTTATTTACTGAATCATGCGCATTAATCTTATTGTAGGGCATAAACATAATCCCGTCTCCAAAGCCGAGCCTCTGCATCTCTGCTATTCTTAATCCGATTTCATCCTCTGTGAATGCCATTTTCCTTAAAACAAATAATGGAAGTTTATCGCCGAACAGATAAAGCTGTTTCATTGCTGTTTGGTTGTCTATGCCAATCTTCTTCATTGCTGATAGTGAAAGGGATGCCATCCTTAATGCCATCATCTTATTGTGCATCAATACAATAAGTTGGCCGTCATCCTTCAAATGCTCAAGATAATCAATAATGGACTCTTCTGTAAGAAGAAAACTTTCTGTTAATGAATATCCCTCAATACTCCTGCTGCTCTTTGTAACAGGAAGGGTAAGGATTATTGAATTATATTTATGATTTGACCTCTTTAGAAAGCTCCTGCCTTCGTCAACCACAATATTTACATTCTTATAATTTGTATAAATACCGCCGTTATATTTTGAATAGCCTTTCACAATATCTACTAATTCCCTGTTCACCTCTACTGCTGTTATATCCTTTATCCCTGCCATTAATGCAACAAGGACATCCCTGCCTCCGCCGCTTCCAATAATTAATGCGCTCTCCTTCTCATTATCTTTAAGGAAAAGGAATGGAAAATATCCCGGAAAGGTCTTTGGTATCTCCTTTACAATTCCGTCCGGATTCTTTATATCACCATTAAAACGGTACATGGGCGTGCCTGCTGTGCCGTCAACAAATAGCGTCATTACATCATTTTCATTCTTGTGCCTGACGAGGTCTGTGCGGCCAAAGGCGCTCCACCTTGTTTCAATAATCCCGCCTCCCTTTTCAGGGTCTGCAATCAGCCTGTTTAAATCCTTAATCGGGTCATCGCCAACAGGCACCTCTTTGGCAAGCTGAAAAGAGAGGTTTATTATAAAAACAAATATAGTAATTCCTGTTAAAAAGGCGGAAAGGATGATCTTTTTATTTCTCATGCTGAAGAATATCAGGGCAACAGATGCTGAAACAGAGGCAAACAAGGCGCTGTTTATTCCGCCGAATTCTCTTAGTAAAAATATTGCCGCGGCCACGCCTGCTGCTGCGCCAAAAATATCTGCTGCATAGAGCCTTGAGCTCTCCTCAGGATAAAGCCTGAATATTACAGCGAGAAGGATACCAGCGAAAAAGAACGGGATAAACATCAGAAATGCATAAAAAAATATGTTTGATGTATAGGGAAGCCAAGTCATTAAGACTATTGAAATGGGGATAAAGATTACAAACAATGCGCAGCTTGCTATCAGATATTTATTGCCATTCTCAGGCTTATCAGCAATATAGTATGCTGCAAGGCCGCCCATGCCCAAGCCGAACATGGCAGTGGAAAGGACAAGGAACACGTAGTGGTATGAAAGGATTACTGAGCTTAACCTTGTAAAGGTTATCTCAAGCAAAAGGAGTGAGGCAGAAAATAGGAAGATTCCGATCGTCATTAATATCTATTGTCCTGTCCCTAACACATCTTTACATTCTTTTAGTGTCATTCCCGCAGAGTTTTTGAGCGGGAATCCACAAATAGACAAGACTGGATTCCTGCCAGAGACATGCAGGAATGACTTAAGGTGTAAAGCTATTCATGAGACACCCACACTATTTCTCATCAACAAGATTAAAGGAATAAGCGCTGTCTTTCTTTTCAAGTCTGAAAATAAAAGGATGCTTAAGAGGCTCCCCGCCTACGCCAAAACTCATTGCGCCTGTAGCGCCGCGGAAATTTTTTATGCCCGCTATTGCCTCTCTGACCTTGATGGTGTCAGTTGTCTTTGCCTTTTTAATAGCCTCGGACAGCAGCATCACAGCATCATAAGCCAATGCCGCAGTAGCATCCGGATCCTCGCCCTTTTCTTTTTTATATAATTCAATAAACCTTGCAGCCTCCTTTGACTTGCTGTCAATGGCAAAACTGTTATAAGCAATGGCGCCGAGGACAGCATCCTTGCCAATCTCCCACAGCTCGGAAGACATCAGGTCGCTGCCGCCGATAAGCGGCGCATTTAAACCCTGATTCTTTGCCTCTTCCATAATTTCTGCGCCTTCTTTAGAGCTTCCTGTATATATAATTGCATCAACCTGTCCCTTGGACTTTTGTTTTATCTCAGCAACCGCTTCTTTAAAACCTGAATAACCGCTCCCTGTATAAACCTCTGCAACCACAGCGCCCTTTTTATCAAAAACAGCCTTTTTAAAATATGCTGTAAGCTGAAGGGAAAAGTCATTTTCCACAGCAGTAATTATTGCATATCTTTTATAACCGAGCTTATCCGTACAATACGCAATTGTGCCCTCTGCTGCCAAATTATCAGGGAGGGAATTCCTGAATATAAAATTACCGCTTCTACCGAGCTTTCTTCTTGTGCCTGCTGTTATATAGAGCGTCTTGGACTCATCTGCTGCAAATAAAGGCCCAAAGGATGACCAGCCTGTAGGCGCTGCAATAATCCCGATGACCTTATGCTCTTCTATCAATTTAATAGCAGCATTCACTGCGCCGCCCTTAGTATTCTTGTCGTCGTAATTAAATAACTCTATCTTTTTACCGAGTATGCCGCCCTTTGAATTAATCTCTTTAACAGCAATTGATGCGCCTGCGAGTGTCTTTAGACCGTAGACAGCCTGATCCCCTGTTTCAGGGCCGATTACACCAATTCTCATAGGCCTCGGCCTGTCTGACTTGGATGCTGCTGCCTCTTTCTCAATAGCAGGCTTCTGTTTTGGTTTTTTTTCAGTCTGCGCAATAGCTAAGGCAGGAAGAAAACTTAGAAGGACAAGAAAAATTACTGCTTTTAACATCGCTGTATTCATCAAGGCTCCCCTCCTATCGCTAAATCTACTGCTTCTCTACCATGTTCTTTGCATCCTCAGGAAAAATATCTGTAAACTCCTCTTCAAGGAGAAATACATTTGCAATAGATTCCCTCTTTGCATAAATGCCGCGTGGGTTCTTGCTTTTATCGCCGATCAATAAAACCTGCGGTGGGTTTGCATCCCCTGACCAGACATTCAGCTTTATTATCGGCTTATCAAGGCCGTATTTCTTCAAATCCTTTGGGTCCTCTTCTATAAATGCCTGCGCCTTTGAATTCTTTACCTTATATAATATCTCCATCAGCTTTGCAACATTCACAATCCCTTCAAAAGGCTCTGTAAGATGCCACATTCCCTCAGAGGGCTGCTCCATAACAATCTTTTTATCACCCCTGATTATGGCAACGCCCTTGGCCTTCGTCGGCTCAAAAGAAAGGATAGTCTTATCTCTCAGGTCATAGACGTCCTTATCTGCCTCTGCACGGACATCCGCATGAAGGCGGAATACACGGCTGTCATCAGAGGTTATTGCAAAGGCAACATTTTGCGTCGGGCCCCTGTCGCCGAAAAAAATGCTCTTTGGCTTTTTTTCATTCTTCAGCTTAAAGCTTACTTCAAGGTATGGTTTATCTAGCCCGAATTCTGAAAGCCTATCCTTTGGCTGGTTTTCAAACAGCACGGCATCTATCTTGCCCTTTACCACCATCTTAAAGAATCTTTCAAAGACCTCCTTATCAGCGTCAGCCCTTACTGGTTTTAAAATGTACCATCCCTTGCCGTCATTTTTACACTCTATTATTCTATCCCCTTTTTTAAAGGAGATATCTGTAACATCATCAGGCTCAAAACGAAAAAGCCTTACGGACTCTTCCTTCTTCCTCTCAAACTTTTCTTCTTCCTTTGTAAATACAATAAAGGCGCCGGCGATAACAGCAAGAACCATCACCCAGAAGATAGTCTTCTTAAAGAAACTCACTGCCTGAACCTCCGCCTGCTGTAGATAACAAGACCTGCTGCTAAAACAAAGGTTGGAAACACTACTACCGGCAGCCAGAATATCAACCTTCCCTGCGTGGCTGTCAGCACAACAGGCGTTGCCTCGCTGTCTTTACTCCTGATTGATATTAAATCCTCCTCTTCAGCAAGCCAGCTTACTGTATTTAAGAAAAGGTCTTTGTTGCCTAATAAATTTAAATGCGTATTATTTGCAAAACCAGAATTGCCGTAGACCACTATCCTCGCATATATCTTCTTGCCTGATTCATCTGCCTTGCCTGCCTCTACTGCTGTTACAGAGCCTATGGTTATTGGCCCCTTCTTGTCTTTCCCCTCCTGATACTCTGCCTTGCCTGCCTCTAATGCCTTTTTGTCTGTCTCTGCCCAGCTATACGAACCAGTCTTTATAAGGGGATATGCGCCCTTTGAAAAGTCTTTATTTATATCTACTGAACGGGTAAGAGGGAAAAGGGTTGCAAAATTGAAGTCTTTTGTAAGCGGATGCTTGTCATCATATTCAGTAACCACAGGGGTCAGGTAATTTGCCCCATAGACCTGACTCTGTTTATCAATAATAACATCATCGCCTATCTTAAAACCGTATTCAGACAGGAATGGGATAAGATTGTGCACCCTTCCAGGGTCAATCATAATAAGAAGCTTTCCGCCCCTATTGACATATCGTTTGAGTTTTTCTAATTCTGAGGATACAAAGTCTTTCCTGGCTCCGCTGATTATGACTACAGAGGCGTCCTGCGGTATATCTTCTACATTTAAAAGGAGCAGTGTCCTAATCTCATAGTTCTCTTTTTCTATAGCCTCTTTTGCAGCCTTATAACCGCCCTTCTGGAAATCAGCGATATCATTCTCGCCGTGGCCTGTTACAAAGTAAACAGTCTTAACGCTTTCTCTTGTAACCTTTATTATGCTGTTTGTAAGCCTCTCCTCAGACTCCATGCCAACAGTCTCCTGCCTCTTTCCTGATATAAGCAGGGTTGTCCTGTATGACGAGATGCCGTATTTTGCTGCAACTGTCGGCTTCCTGTCAGGGTCTACAAATTCATATTTGAAATGAGGCGAATAATATGAATATTCAAGGAGGAGGTCTTCCATAACCTGCCTTGTCCTCTCATCAGCCCTGTAAAAGGCAACAGCCTCAATCTCTTTTTTCAGGGATTTTAGAATCTTTACTGTCTGAGCTGAAAGGGTATAGCGTTTTGATGCGGTCAGGTCTATCCTTCTTTTGTATCTTGTAGATATAACGGCTATCAGGGCAATGACGGATATAAATATCAGAATCATTATCGCCATATTCGCCCCGTACTTTGCCGAGCGCTTCATAAAGATATCTCTGATCTTGGGGAAATTTATATAAAGGTATACAAGTATGAGGAGAAGACCAGTAAATATTAACGAGGCAGAGAACGTTGTTAATATGGTATTTATTGCAAATATGAGGGCTCCTGTTATAATCAGCAGCAGCCCGATAAGGCCTATTAGTTTGCTTAACATATCTTCTTTATTACCCCCTCCACTTCTTTGATTCTAATGCCCTTAGCGATAAAAATATGCAGAGCATGGTAAAGTTTAAATAGTATATTATATCCCCGCTGTCAATAACCCCTTTTGCAAAGCTCTCAAGGTGCTGTGTTAAGGCAATATAGGAAAGAATGCTGACCAATGAAGAGTTCACAAAACTAATGGAATATCCTGCCATCCAGAAAAAAAGCAGAACGCCAAATGACAGCACTGCTGCTACCACCTGATTCTCTGTAAGGGTTGATGCAAAGATGCCAAAGGCGATAAATGCAGCGCCCATAAAAAAGAGGCCGATGTATCCTGTTATAATTGGCCCTAATTCAGGCTGGCCGTATATCTTTATCAGGAACGGATATAATAGTGTAAACACAAGCATAATGCTGAAGATGGCAAGACACGCTGCAAACTTGCCGAGCACCACCTCAATATCCTTAACAGGATATGTAAGAAGAAGCTCTATTGTGCCTGACCTCTTTTCCTCTGAAAAGAGCCGCATGGTTAATAGCGGCATTAGCAGCAGCATAATTACGCTCACATTGCCAAAGAGGGGTCTTACAACTGACTCTGTAATATTTAAAAGATTATACTGCTTGGCAAGCGCGGGATTCATCTGTGCCTGAAAGCTAACAGTGCTGAAGGTAGCAAAGATGTTGTAAAAGAAATATCCTGTTATTATCAAAAAGATTGTCATTACCGCATATGCAATCGGCGAGTAGAAGTAGGATTTCAATTCCTTTTTAAATATAAGATAGAAATTTCTCATGTCTATACCCCCTTCTCCTCTGTAACAAGCTTTATGAATATATCCTCAAGGCTCATCTCAACAGGCCTCATCTCATGCAATCCCCATCCATTTTTTATAATAAGCGCAGGGATATCCTTTCTGTTCTCATTCCCCTTCTCCAGCTCAATAATGTAGCTTGTTACACCGTTGTTTGTCTCCTTTTTATCAATCCTCTTCACACCATTTATCTTATTTAGCTCCTTCACAACATTTGCTGCAGGGCCTTCTATCTTAAAGAACATCCTCGCTGACTTCTGGATCTGGCTTGTAAGATTATGCGGCGTATCAACAGCAATAACCCTTCCTTCATTTATAATGACAACCCTCTGGCAGGTCATGCTGACCTCTGGAAGTATGTGTGTGCTGAGGATAACAGTGTGCCTCCCCGCAAGATTCTTTATAAGCTGCCTTATCTCTATTATCTGTTTTGGGTCAAGGCCTATTGTAGGTTCGTCAAGGATTAAGACCTCAGGGTCATTGATTAATGCCTGTGCAAGGCCGACCCTCTGCCTGTATCCTTTGGAAAGCTCTCCAATGAGTTTTCCTGCCATGTGGGTTATGCCGCAGTCACCCATTACCTTGCCAACCTTTGTCTTTATCTCCCTTGCGCTAACGCCCTTTATCCTGCCTACAAAGGTAAGATAGTCGGTTATCTCCATATCCTTATATAAAGGGACATTCTCCGGAAGATAGCCGATTCTCTTTTTGACCTCCAGCGAATTTTCAAAGACATCATATCCAGCAACTGTCGCCTTTCCAGATGTTGCAGGGAAAAAGCATGTCAATATCCTCATGGTGGTTGTCTTGCCTGCGCCATTCGGCCCGAGAAAACCGAGTATCTCGCCTTTTTCTACTTTAAATGTTATGCCTTTCAGGGCATTGAATGAACCGTATGTCTTTGTAAGATTATCTACTTCTATCATCCTTTACTTCCCTCTCTATTTATTAATTAAGGCTTTACTATTCTGTTAACCCACCCTCTATTTTTTCTCCTCATTCTTTTTTGGCTTTTGTATATCATCAAACACCTCTTTATAGGTGCCAGGCGCGCTTTTGCCCCTCAGCGCCGCCTCTATCTTCCTGTTTTCAACAGGCGTATCAAGGAGTTTCAGCAATGCTGTATCATTTTCTAATAATTTTATTAAATCCTTTTTGTTCCAGCCATCCTCCCAATTTCCAATCAGGGCATTCCATACCTGTGCAATGGCAACTGCCTCTGCATCTGTCAATTGAAATACCTTCTGTTCAGGAAATTTTTTCTCCCAGAGAGTAACAAACGACTTCATATTATGAACAACCACTATCAAGGGAGGACCGCATCTGAAACAGTATTTTGTAACCTTGTCAAGCTCATGACACCTTGAACATCTCATTACTGCAAGCTGCTCTGCCTCTTGAGAGGAATATTCAATATAGCCCATGGACTTTGCCTTTTCAATTATTTTTCCGCCATAGCTCCCCGGGACAAAGGCCGCCAATATTCCAATTATTACAATTATTCCAATAATTATTAATATGCGCCTCATATACAAATCCTCCCCTTTTAGACTGGGTAAGCCTGAGTATCTTTTTGAAGACTGAATTGTTAAATTAACATTTTTTTATGAATACTGTCAATATGTTTTATAGATAAAAAAAATAGGGCACGATTATGAACCAAATCGTGCCCTTTTATTTTCTACTGATAGGGCATATTGCAATGTGCCCTTACTTTATTAAATCTATTTTGCTACCTTGCGATTGCCGCCCTCAATAGAGTACCCTCCGACTAAACCGCCGCCGCGTCCGCCAAGCTGCGCCTCTATAATTTCCTGAAGTTCCTTAAACTCTGCGTTCTTGCTGGCATTAAGAGGTGTTACATCATTTGGAGATGCTGTGTAAGGAGCATCAGAAATTGCCCTTAAGAATGCCACAACATTCCAGATATCCTGATCCTGAAGAACATTGCCCCATGCAGGCATTGCATCAGCTAATTCAACTGCAACACCACCGCCTTTTATAGTTCCAAATATCTGGACATTTGTCCTCTTATTCATGTAGTCGCCCTTTGTCAACGGCCTTGGCCTTGGATCCATCTCTATTGCATTAGGGCCGTCACCCTGCCCCTGCCAGCCGTGGCATGATACACAATAAAAATAGAACCAGTGTTTGCCCTGATTTGGGTCTGCGCCTGCAACTACTGTATTATATTTTCCTGACCAGTTGTTAACCCACTGATCCCTTGCCTCTGCCTCACTTAGCTTGCCAACCTTTTCCTTCCTATCCCAAAGCTCTGTTTCACCGGTTCCTTTTGCATAGCCGCTCACACCTTTCTCTACTGAGGAAATCTCAGTCTTTTTGTCAGTTACCTTAAATCTCTTGCCAACACCTGTAAGATAGTCATAACCCTTTACGCCGTAGGTTGCGCCTGCCTTACCCTCTAACATGTTAATTGACTCTTTGCCGTAGTTATCCCTCGCCTTTATCAGAACATCATCTGGCTGAACAGGCCTCTTCTCCTCTGCTGCAATTGATAGTGATGCTGCAAATAAAACCATTACTGCTAATACTGCTACCTTCATTAAACTTTTCATATTCCTTACCTCCTCTCTTAATTTTAAGTTTTCTTGAATAATCATTATTTAAAGCTGCACTTGCACAATTTCTTTAAATGTGTAACAAGGTCTTTAATCTCTGCATCGCTAAGCACCTTTCCCCATGGCGGCATCATTGTTGACTTGCTTGTAGCAGCGCCCCCGTCCCTTATAACGTTTTCCACATCAGAGACAGTAAGCTTTGCCATTTCTGCGGTATCGGTATGATTCTTTGGGTTAACAGGCTGGTCAGGGGTAGCGTTTATCCCCTTGCCGTCACCTTTAAAACCATGACACTGGGCGCAGTACCATTTATAATTTTCCTCAGCGCTAACAGCAAAGGATTGCCCAACACCAATCAACATTACTACAAAAAAAACTGTTAAAACAAAAGCAGTCATTCTCCTCATCTTTATTTAACTCTCCTTTCAAGCCTTACGCTAAAGGCGATTTATTTGAAGGTTGTTATGTATTGAGCTGCTGCCTTCATATCATTATCGTTCAGAATGCCAGTATATATGGGCATTCTCTTTACAGGGATTAATGCCTTTGGATTCTTTAGATAGGCATAAATCCAATCGCCCTGAAGCCTTTTGCCTGCATCAACAAAGCTCGGCCCGCTCAAGCCACCTACAACCTTGCCTGCCTTCTTTACTGAATGACAGCCATAACAGCCCTGCTTTTTCTCAAATACAATCTTGCCCTGTATATTCGGCTTTCCATCCTCAATAACCTTTTCTGCCACATCCTTTGATTTTAATGTATTCAGGTATTCTGTCACCTGATGCGCATCTTTATCAGAAAGTTTTGGGTGGTTTCCGGGATTCTTTTTATCTATTGAATTGTATTCCATCTGCCTAATCGGCTTTGGATCCTTTAACCAGCCTTCAAGCCAATCCATCTTGAACTTGCTGCCGGCAAACCATAGATCAGGTCCTTTACGCTTTAGCTTATCCTCAAAGCTCTTATCTGTATTTGGGCCTGTTGTCAGATGACAGCCGCCGCAATTCTTTGATGTAAAAATGGTCTTCCCCTCTGCTGGGCCTGCCTCTGACTGATATACTCCTGCAATAATAACGAGCATAAAAGCAATCAATGCTCCTGCAAAAAACTTAGAAATTTCCTTCATCCATTAGCTCCTTTCCCTTTTAAAATTTATATTACTAACTGATTTTCTTTACTAAATAGTCTTTATTGTATTTATTTACTCCCCCCTACTCTAAGAAGCTAACAAAACAATAATCCATCCCCTCCCTTCTGAGCCTAAAATCAGTCATTTTCTTGGTGAGTCTTTTTTGAAGTGGAGATAACATATCTTATCCCTAATATTTTGTCAAGCAAAAAAACCCTATTTTTTTTGCTTGACAAGGGAGAAGAATTAATGTATATTTTTATCAATTAATAAAAATAACCATTTAGGAATAAATACTATGAACGAGATAGCTGAATTTTTAACAGGCTGTAAAAAAATAGGTGTTAAGGTTACACCGCAGAGGATTGCCATATATAAGATACTTGCTTCTAAGGCAAAACATCCAACTATAAATGAAATATATGAGGAGATAAAAAAGGATTATCCTTCTTTATCATTAAATACTATATATAAGACTATCCAGCTTTTTATTGAACATGGCATGGTCTCGCAATTTACGTCAAGAGAGGGTGTAATACGGTATGAGGTAAAACTATTACCGCATCACCATGTCTTATGCTTAAAATGCAGAAAGATTCAAGATGTATTTGACAGCTCCCTTGACGAATTAAAGGTGTCGCCGCCTTTAAAAGGCGGATTTGAAATAATAAGGCATGATGTAATATTTTACGGTTATTGCAGTGAATGTAAGCAAGAAGGGAGGTGAAAATATGGCTAAAACAACAGATAATTTAGAGATGAACTTTAAAGGCGAGACCAGCGAGGTTGGCTTGTATCTCGCAATGTCCAAGCAGGCAGAGATTGAAGGGCATCCAGATATTGCCATGTACCTGCGCCAGGTAGCAATGGATGAGGCTTGGCATGCTGCATGGGTTGCAAAGATTCAGGGCAAGATTGGCGATACAAAGGCAAACCTTGAAAAAATGATCAAGGGCGAGACAGGCGCCTGTGCTGGCAAGGCAGATGCTGCAAGGCTTGCAAAGGATGAAGGCAATGACGAGGCAGCAAAATTCTTTGACACAGCGTCCAAGGATGAAGACAGGCATCGCGCAGGGCTTGAGGGATTTTTAAAGAAGATGAATTCTCATTAAAGAGCAGGGGCAATTCATGGATTGCCCCTGCAGAAATTTATGGAGGTATTAACATGGATTGCGTAGATGTATTAAAAAAGAAGGATTTTAAGGACGAAGGAGTAAATAAGGTAAGCTATTTAAAGACAGACCAGATAACAGAGGATACCTATTATTTTAAAGACGGCCAGGTGCTGGATTATCACAGGCATCCAGAGGGCGACCAGATATTCTTTATTAATGATGGCGAAGGAGAATTCTATCTTGACAATGGAAAAGAGGAAAAGGTCACTGTAAAGGCAGGCATGACACTCCTTGCGCCAAAGAATGTATGGCATAAGCTTGTATGCACATGCAAGAGCGGTCTTGTGGCATCACAGGTTACAAAACAGCCTGCGGGCATGGAAAAGAGATAATAAAAATTCTTGACTTTAGAGCGCAAGAGGCGTATATTTTTTTATATCAAAGATTCAGTTCTGTATAAAATTCAAGGAATGGAAGTTCTCCGCAGTCTGCTGCGGAGAACTTCACGAGTCAAGAACCCAGTCAATCTTTAGTTTCTTAAAATCGCGATCATTAATATAAAACGCAGGTTGGAAAAAGCGGAAGCGGTTTCTTTTCCTCATGGTCTTATAGAAAGGAGCATATACAATGAGAAAGATGACAGAAGAAAACCTAAAGGCTGCGTTTGCCGGAGAAAGTCAGGCGCACATGAAATACCTAACCTTTGCAGAAAAGGCAGAGCAGGAAGGCAGATTAAATACTGCAAGGCTCTTTAAGGCAATTGCGTACGCAGAGCAAGTGCATGCAACTAATCATTTAAAGGCATTGGCCGGCATAAAAGCAACCTCTGAAAATTTAGATGCTGCCATTGCAGGAGAGACATTTGAGGTGGAAGAGATGTATCCTGCATATAATAATGTAGCAGATTTACAGAACGAGAAGGCTGCAAAAAAGAGCATGGGCTGGGCAGAGGAGGCGGAAAAGATACATATTACCCTGTATCAGAACGCAAAAAAGGCTGCCTTAAAAGGCGAGGATGTTAAGATCGGGGATGTGCATATCTGCGATTTCTGCGGCTATACAGCCGAGGGAAAGGCGCCTGACAAATGCCCCCTTTGCGGTGCATCTAAGGATAAATTCAAAAAGTTTTAACAAGGAGGTGGAATTATGAAATGGAGATGCAGTGTTTGCGGTTATATTCATGACGGCGACAGTCCGCCGGAAAAGTGCCCAAAGTGCGGGGCGCCAAAGGAAAAGTTTGAAAAGCTTACAGATGACGCGGCAAGGCTGATTGACAAGTCAAGGTTTACTAATCTGCTTCACCATAAACTTGCTGCTGTACTGGATGAGGTTACTGCAATTAGCGACAAGGGTATTGCAGACAACCTTGACCCTGCTTGCGTGGATATATTCAAAAAGGCGAAGTCAGAGGCGTTTATTATCTCCCAGATGATTAAGGCTGAAATACAGACACACATAAGCAAAGGAAAATGGGGTTAATAAAAAAGGAGGGATGAAAAATGAAAAATCAAAAGATTATAGACGCATTGAATAAAGACAGGGCTGATGAGCTCGGCGCAATTATTCAGTATATGGGACACCATTATACAGCAGAAGGAATGGAGAGCCCTGCAATAATTGAGATATTCAAACAAACCGCAATAGTTGAGATGAAGCATGCGGAGATGCTTGCAGAAAGGATTGTATATTTAGGCGGCGAGCCTGTAGGCAAGCCGTCAGATATTAAAAAAGGCGGCGATTTAAAAAAGATGATACAGGATGATTTGGGAAACGAGAACGGCGCTATAAAGCAGTATAGGGAGCATATAAAGCTCTGTATAGAACAGGATGACCCAACAACAAGGCTGATGCTTGAGAACATACTCTCAGACGAAGAGGGACACGCTGATAAATGGGAAACGATACTGGGACTAAAGAAGTAAAATAAAAAGAATCATAATCCCCCCTGCATCCCCCTTCACTAAAGGGGGAAGGGGGTTATTTTTAAGGAGGCTTAATATGCCTAAAATAGCAATAATCTACGGCACACAGGCTGGAAGCACAGAGATAATAGCAAGGGCTGTTGAAGAGGGCGTCCGGAATGCAGGCGCTGATGCCATATTAAAGAATATCTTAGTTGCAAAGGCAGACGATTTAAAGGATGTAGACGGCCTTATACTCGGCGCGCCAACCTATCATGCAGACCTCTTTGACGGCATGAAGAATTTCCTTTTAAAGATAAGGGATGTCAATCTGAAGGGTAAGGTCGGCTCTGCCTTCGGTTCATACGGCTGGAGCGGTGAGGGAGTGGGAAAAATGATAGACACACTAAAATACTTTGGCATGAAGGTAATTGAACCAGGGCTGTTAATCAAGAATCAACCAGATGAAGGCGGACTTGAAGAAAGCAGAAGATTCGGCGAAAAGATTGCAAAAAAGATTGTTAAATAATTACACCCCAAATCTCTTTAATCTGTCGACCATGTTTGATTCAGATGTCCCCTTCTTCTCAAGCTCCCTTTCAACATCTATAATATCTGATAAATAGAGGACGTATATAGTTTTTAAGAATGCCTCTTTATCAATATTCATTGTTCTCAACAGAAGATTAATGGTAGCGCTATTTTTTACCAAATTAATAATATCCTGTTCGTAAGTTGAAAGATGCAATTTGCTGCCAAACTCAGCAAAATCCGGCGAGAGTATTAACTTCTTATTATAGTCAGGCAGGCTATTGACAAAATTTATATTAGCGCTTGCAATGTTCTTTTTAAGATAGGCATAACAAATCTCAGGTATAAAGTAGTTGATGGTCTCCCTGATAGGCGGAAGGTTCTCCTGATAGTTATATTCACCATTTTTTAATGAAAAGATGTCGTTTAGGGACTTATCCTCATCAGCCATCCTGAATTTTGCATAAACAATCCTTCTGCCTTTTATGTAAATGCTCCCGATAGAGTTTTCGCTCTTTATAAACACAACACCAGTTGAATCAGAATGATTGATTCTTTTTAATAATTCATATATTGCATGGTCCTGTAATGTGCCTTTATCGCCCTTTAATGCCATGGAAAACCTCATTGTTATTAGATTAAGGAGTTAATCTAAATATAACAGAGGGCTGATATATTGTCAAATATCAGTTTTGGAATATTGATATGTCTTCAAACGAACTGATACTAAAGGAAAGAATTGATAAAACAGGAGGTTATATCATTATCTCAAGCATTATCACCCTTTTTCTTAACTATTATTTCCCATATTTTTTCCCCTACCTTTTCTACTGATAATATATCATTACCCTCTTTTTCAAGGCTCCTCGGAACATTCTCAGTGGCAGGCGGATAATCCACAATTACCTTTAACACCTCTCCATCTTCCATCTCTTCTAATGCAAGTTTTGACTTTACAAAGGTATATGGGCAGATTTCTCCTTTAATATCAAGAATCTTATCAATTTTTATATCTTTTTTCTCAGACATCTGCTTCACTCCTAATCATAAATTTAAAATTATCTTAATGTCCCAATGCCTTTAATTCGTTTATCCTCTTAACCATATCAGGAACCATAAATACAGGCACAGCCAAGACCATCTCATCATCTTTATACCCTGAAAAGTCCCTTGCGCCGTGGCATAATAAAGTAAGTGCGGGCTTCTTTTCAATATAACACCTTGCTGTTGCCTCGCCGCATACAGCAGTCTCACCTTTAAATGAAGCTGTAATTCCGCCGAGCAGTATTGAAAGCTCCATGAGCTGTCTTGGATTTATCATAAAAAGAAGGACATCTGCATTCTCTGCATCACCAACCTGAACAGTCTTATATTTTTCCTTTACCCGCAATTCCACCTCAACATATTTCGGCTCACGAAGGCCAAGACACAGCTCAGGATTCGGACAGGTAAAATCCTTTTCATTCAGATTAAATCTCTCTCCGCTGATTGCAGACTGCCGCACAAACCAGCAGTAGAACTGGCCCTCTTTAGGATGGCCCTCTGAAATGTCATCTTTCGCAAGCCTTACGCCGACTATTTCAGAGTTCAGCTTTAGATATTCTTTTATGGTTTTTAAATTTTCTTTTAAGTCTGACATATTAAACAAAATAATTTATGCGCGCATCTCCAATATTTGCTAAGAATGATGCAGCGCCTGTAACCTCATCAATCCCATCAATCAAATCTTCCTTCTTAACGCCCATTGTCTCCATTGCCATCTCGCAGACAGCAAACTTTACGCCAAGATCTTTAGCCGCGGCTATCTGATCATTTAATGTCATAATCTTCTTGCGCCTTATCCTGCTCTTTGTTGCCAGTGCGCCGATGCCAAAAAGATTGTACTTTGAAAGGCCGAGCCTTTCAGCGCCTCCCCTTGCAAGAAAGCTGTGTATTTTCTCAAAGAGGCCGACAGCATCTCTCCTTGCCCCCTCTTTTGTTACAATATCTATTCCGCCAAAGGTAAAGAAGGCAGAGACCTCCATATCCAATGCTGCTGCAGCATTAATAAGTGTAAAGGCCATTAATGCCCTGTCAAGGTCGCCGCTGCATACAACCATTGTAACCCTTTCCTTCTTTGCCTCGTTCATCTAAAGGCTACCTCTTCTTCAATACAAATTTCAGGATATTCCCCTCTTCTTTGCATTCTATAAAATCCACATTATTCTTCTGGCACCAGCCGTAAACATCTGTCTTATTGTCCTTACTGGCAATTACCATGAGCATATCCCCTGATTGCAGAGCCTTCATCTTCTGCGTAAGCCTTATTACAGGCATTGGACATATCAAACCGCGAATATCAATTGTCTCTTTTGGTTCCATAGTCTCTTAACTGCCTTTTGAAAAACCCATCAACAGCCTTGATTACACAGATATTTCAAGGACAACGAGTTTTAATCTGTGTAATCTAATCTTTTATCTGCGTAATCAGAGATTGTTGAGTTTTTCAACAATCTTTTAAATTAAAAACCCCTTCCCACACAGAAATTGTTGGAGTGTAGAAGGGGAGTTTACCGTTTTAATGGTGGAGCTGAGCGGGATCGAACCGCTGACCTCTTGAATGCCATTCAAGCGCTCTCCCAACTGAGCTACAGCCCCATTTTTTGATATAGTATCATTCAATCTGATTTCTTGTCAAGGGTGAAAAAGCTGAAACTTTTCCCTTGACAATACAGCATCCTGTTGCTACGCTAAACAGCATTTATTAATTCCTAATTCTTTTCTTAATAAGGAGGATGGGGCTATGACAAAACTTGAGTTAGTAGAAAAGATGGCAACAGCAGCAGGCATTACAAAAGTAGCTGCAGGCAAGACTTTGAGCGCTTTAATGAGCGGGATTTCAAATTCCCTTAAAAAGGGACAGAGGGTCTCGTTAGTTGGTTTTGGAACATTTTCTGTCCAGAGAAGAAAGGCAAGAAAGGGCAGAAACCCGAGAACAGGGAAAGAGATGACAATCCCTGCTTGCCGCGTGCCAAAGTTCTCTGCTGGCAAGGCATTAAAAAAATTAGTTAGATAATTTTATAAGGTAAAATAAGAGGGCGGAAAGGCTTCCTAAAAAAAGGATGCCTAATGGCAGAAGATATGCCCTCTTTGCCTTAATCTTTGCCGGAAGGTGCATAACACCGGCAGAGGATTTTATCATCATAACAGGCTCATATACCCTTCCTGATTTAAGCTGCGAAGTATCTACCTTTATATTTGTCAATATAGTCTTCTCGTTAAATTCCTTTGGTTCAGCAGATATCCATGGCTGATTAAAACTAATAGTTCCCTTGTGCGTATAACATCCAATATAAGGAAGGGCAAGCTCAAAGGTCTTCATCTTGCTGCCGCGGGAAACATTTTTTAAATCAAACTGCCTTGTTGCCTCATTAATATTCAACTTCCTCGTCTTTGCCCCTCTTGGCCTGGCAGCCTCAATCAGCGCCTTATATATTTCATCCTTCATCTCAAGTGTAGACTGATACCGCTTTTCCTTTTCGTATGCAACTGCTTTAATTACAATATCTGATGTCTTTTTTGTTATATTCGTATTCAGCGCCATTGGCGGCACAAACTCAAATGGATTCCCCCTTGGGTCTTTGCCTGTCAAACAGTGGTGCATTGTTGCGCCAAGCGAATAGATGTCTGACCTGTTGTCTGTCTGGCCAAGACCGTACTGCTCTGGCGCTGCATAGCCGGGTGTGCCAAAGATGTATGTATCGCTGTTCTTCTCCTTCTTAAAAAAGCGCGCAATGCCAAAGTCTATAAGCTTTATCCTGTTGTCCTTTGCAACAATTATATTGCCCGGCTTTAAATCACGAAATACTATCGGCCTTGGGTTCTGTATGCTTAAAAAATATAGCACCCTGCACAACTGCACTGCCCAGTTAAGCACTGTCAGTTCATCCATCGGTCTTCCATTATTTTCAATCAGTATATCCTCAATGGTCTTTCCACTTACATATTCCATCACAAGATAGGGTGTAGATTTTATAACAAAGAAGTCCTCTACCTTTGGCAGGTTGGGGTGGCTGAGTTTTGATAATATCTTTGCCTCCATCTTAAACTGATTAAGCACCTGCGTCTTTTCAGAGGCATCTATAAAACTGTTTTTTACCTCCTTTATGGCAAAGAGATGCCTATCAGCAATCCTCTCCGCCTTATACACAGTGCTCATCCCGCCATCGCCAAGCAGGCCGATGATTTTATATCTGCTTTTTATTTTTGAACCAATCATTAACATAATTTTAAACCAAATTCTCTATTTATTCCTGTCCCACCAGCCAGATTACTATTTATATAAATCTCCCCTACCCCTCTTTTCCAAAGAGGGGAATAGAGGAATCTCCCCCTTTGAAAAAGGGGGGGAGATTAAGGGGGATTTTTTAAATTACCCCTACAGCCTCTTCCCGCAGCTTGGGCAGAACTTGCTTGCCTTTCTGATTACGCCGTTGCATGCAGGGCATCTGCCCTGTAAGGCTGATTCATGAGACTCCCCTGCCTTCTCGCTCAATCTAAAGATAAGCTTTGCTTTGCCAACACCGATAATATCCCCATCATTTAATGGCATTGGCTGTCCGATCTTTTGATGATTAAGAAATGTCTCTGCGCTGTTATCAATATTTTCTATAACATAACCGCCATTAGACCTCTTTATTTTTGCATGATACTGTGCAACCTTTGCATCCTTAAAGATTGCGACCTCGTTCCTCTCGTCCCTTCCTATTCCTGCGGCATCCCCGATTATAAAATTAGTTGCCTTTGACCTTCCAGACAAAACAGAGACATGCGCCCTGCTATACACCTTTTCCTGCTTCATTAATGACAATGAAAACAGTGTTCCTGCTGCTGCAACAGGCGCAAGAAAGAGAAGAAGAGACGGCCTGCCAGGGCTTCCAAAGAGCGTTGATTCAGGCTGGAAGTACCTCCTCTTTGCTGCGACATTTTCACCTTTATAGTTTACTGTCAAATGGACATCACGGAGATACTCACCCTTTTTTAATGTAAAATATGTAACAATGTATTCATTCTTAAGCTGTGTTCCTATCTTTTCATAAAAGGTCACAAGCATCTCAGGCGTTGGTGTAAAGAAATACTCGCCTCCACTCTCCTTTGCAAGGCTCTCTAATTGTTCCTTTCTGACATCATTGCCAAGACCAATGGTATAAATGGATGTATTATTAACTGCTGCATATTCCATAGTATCTTTATAGGCATGAATACCCCTGTTGCTCTTGCCATCTGTTAATACAATAACCACCTTTCTTCCTGAAACAGGGATCATCTTTTCTATGCCTGTATAAACAGCGTCATACATAGCAGTATTTCCGCCTATCTCCACATCATTCACCTTTTGTTTTAACAATTCCTTGTCTGATGTAAGCTCAGATACAATATTTACCCTGTCATCAAAAACAATAAGGCCTGCCTTATCCTCTGGCTCCATAAGGTTTATAAATTCCAGAAGCGATGCCTTTGCCTTTGCCATCTTCTCGCCCTTCATGCTCCCGCTTTTGTCAAGTATAAGGATGACAGAGATATTTTTCTTTGCGCCTTCTGCCTTTGCCCGCTGTATGTTCATGGGCTCATAGGCTGCGTTGTTTTCCTTTATCTGCCACTCCTTTCTTGATAAAGAGACATCCTTAACAGGGTTGCCCTGCTCATCTAACACAGAAACATAAGCATCTATCTTTGGATAATTTGTTAAATCAAACTGTGTTATTACAGGCCGTATCTCTTTAGCAAAGAGCGGGCCAGCAGAAATTAGTGTTGAAATTAACAGAATCATCCCTTTTAATATAATCTTCTTTGGCAAAGAGACACTGCTGACTCCTTCAGCGCTTTTATCCGCAGCCTCCCTATGCCTGTAATGATTAAACATTAAAACAGCGCTCCCTATCCTTATAATATCTCCATTTTTAAGCTCGCTTTTACTCACCTTTTTATCATTTACATATACACCTGTGCCGCCGCCTGTTTCTGCAATCTCAAAGGCGTTGTTATTAACGCTTATCTTTGCATGCTGAAGCGCAACACCCTCGTTGCCAGAGAGGCATACATCACACCTGTCGTCCCTGCCAATTGAAATCGTATTTTTGGTTACAGAGAATGTCCTTCCTTCATTTCTGCCTTTAATTATCCTTACCTTTACTGTTGATAGCGCCTCCTCAACAAGGCTTATGCCAAGACCAATGGATCCGCCTAAAAAGGCAAGGCCTATTGCAGTTGCAGAATAGTGTATATTGCTCCTTAGATAGTTAAAAATAATGCCGCCGATTACACCGCCAATAGTCCCCCCGATAATTCCATATACAGACTTTTTCCATGACCGCTCTGCTATGCCTCCGCTCATTCCTATAAACAGCCCAAGCAGGCCCCACCCCAATGCAAGGCCAAGATACACGCCTGCCTCTGACATGGCATCCATCCTCTCCACAATAAAACCGCCAATCTTTGTAAAGATAGTTGCGCCAAAGAGCCCGCCTATCCCACCCCCGATTATCCCTGACATGCCGCCGTATATAGAGCCTATTACTGCCTTATATCTCTGCCTTGCTGCAACAGCCTCAACAGACCATATATATGCGCCTATATGAAGACCGATGATTGAGCCGAGGATTATATTCGGTATTATGGGATTTGAAAAATCCCTGTTTAAGAGAAAAAGCACAAATGCCCAGCTCCCAATGCCTCCGAGAGCGCCAGCTATCAAATAAAACATCAATTTCAATCTTGCGGTCATGGTAACCTCCATCAGTGCCAAACCTTGAAACGGAGAAGCGGTGAGTCGGCGAAGCGGAGAATGTTTTTTCACCCTTTCCCCGCTTCTCCCCTTCCCCGTTACCTGCCTTTAATTATGCTGCCTTGAACTCAAAGGCAACCTTGCCGAACCTTATCTCATCCCCTGTTTTTAAGGTTACAGGTGTATGCGGTGATAGACGCTGCTTATTTACAACTGTAGCGTTTGTTGAACCGAGGTCTTCAATCTTATAGACATCCCCTTCCTTCAATATCTTTGCATGAAGCCTTGATACACCGCCCTCGTCGCCGCCAAAAGGGGTAAAGTCTACATCCGGAAATATCCCGCTCACAGGGTCTTCCCTGCCCATTATTATCTCAGGCTTATCTGGAAGCGGAACCTCCTGGCCTGAATCCTTAAGAACTATCTTGAGATTAGATTCAGCCGCTGCTGTTACCGGCGCCTCCTCTAATGTTAATTTTGCACCGCACTCATCGCAAAAGAGCGCCCCTGTCATATTCTCCTGTTTGCATTCTGGACAAATCATTTTAATACCTCCTTTTTTATTCTCGGAGGGAAACCTTATTCCCTCCCATTATTGTTTTTACTTCCCTGCCTCAATCTCATCCAATAACTTTCTTGTCAACCTCCTTGTTTCATACTGCAGCTTCTTTGTGCCTGCTGATGTCAGGCTACCGCCTTTAGCAAGGTTATCTGCCTCCATCTTTGCTGTCTTGGCAAGCTCTGTCTCGCCGAGCTCAAGCAGCCTTGTTGCAGCAGCCTGAAGCTTCTTTGTGGCAGAGAGTGTATTGCCGAGCCTTGCCTCTGTAAGCGCCCTTGTCTGGAGCTTAAATGCATTCACCCTTTCAACCACATTCATCACCTTTGCGTTAACCTTTGCTGTTAATGCAGCATCAGCAGAAAAGTTTACAACCACATCTGCCTTAATCCTCTCCTGTTTTAAGCCTTTTGAAGGAACATCATAAACAGCCTCTATCTGTCCCAGCCTGAACCTTCCTGCCTCTTTAACAGGAAGCATGGTCTCAATCAATAATGATTGGCCGACTGCTCCGTCAACCTCGCCGAGTGAAACAGAGATGTTTCCATTGCCTGCAACAGACCTGCCCAAATCAGATATCATTGGCTTTACGCGGTACGTCTTTAAAGGCTCAACATCCTTTGATAGTTTGTAAATGATATTCAGATTTGTCGCCACTATTCCGCGCAGTCCGCTAACCTCTGATGCAAATCTCTCCATAATATCCTCTGGATTTTCTATCCAGTATGAATCGCCGCCGCTCTTTTCTCCTATTGAGATTAACAGATTCTCATTCCACTCATCTCCAAGCCCGACTGCTGAAATGGATATGCCAGCCTTCTTTGCCTCAATAGAAAGCTCCTCGCACTTTGGCTCGTCATCCCATGTCTGGCCGTCTGTAAGAAGCAGCATCCTGTTCACCATATTTGCGGAGGCCCCTTTTTTAATCTCCTCCATTCCCTTCTTCATTGCATCGGATATCTGCGTGCCGCCTCTCGGTATGATGCTGTCAATCTTGTTTTTAATCTCAGCCTTATTTGTCGGCGACTGGTTTGTCAGAAGCGCCTCCACCTCATCATCAAAAATCACAATGGATATCCTGTCCTTTTCCCCAAGGCTGTCAACTACCCTTTTTACTGCCTCTTTGAGATTCTCAATCTTCTTGCCGTCCATTGAACCACTCCTGTCAAGGAGAAGGCAGAGATTAAATGGCATACCTTTACTCACGCCTGAATGACCTATGCCGAGCTCTATCAATGTATAGAGCATCTGTCCCTCGCCAGAAGCCGGCACATATTCCTTGCTCAAATAATAATTTAATGTTAATTCTGACATCTTTTGTCCTCCTTTCTTAGTTATTAATCTTCACCACAATTGCCGTAATATTATCCGGCCCGCCTCGCTCATTGGCAATCCTCACTAATTCCTTACACGCATCCTGCAGGCTGCCGGCCCTTTTTACAATATGCGCAATCTCATCCTCATAAACCTGATTCCATAAACCGTCTGTGCATAATAAAACATAGTCGCCTTTTCTTACCTTTGTCTGATACCCATCAACATCCACCTTTGGGTCAGTGCCTATGGTGCGAAGCAGTACATTGCCTTTTGGGTGATTCCGCACATCCTTTGGCTCAGCCATCTTCAGCTCCACAAGCCTTGCTACTAATGAATGGTCCTTTGTAATCTGTATCGCCTCGCCGTTTCTTATCAGATATGCCCTGCTGTCTCCGACATTTGCTGTGTAAAGCGTATCCCCTGAAAGCAGAGAGGCGGCGATTGTTGTGCCCATATCCTTTCCATTTGCCTTTGCAAAATCATAGACCTTTTTATTTGCATTACTAACAGCCTCTTTTAACAAATCCTGCAGATTGCCTTTCTTGTCTTCTATCCTGTTTTGCACATTGGATATTAATGCCTCCACTGCCATTGAACTTGCCACATCCCCGCTCTGGTGTCCTCCCATACCGTCTGCAACCACAAAGAGATTTAACTCACCTGTCATTGAGCCAAATGAATCCTCATTCACCTTGCGGACAATACCTATATCTGTAATGCTGCCAACCGAGATCCCATCACCTCCTCCAGCATCAACAACAGCCTCTTCTAATTTCTCAATCAACCTTCTTGCTGATGAAAAGCCTCCTTCTGCCGCCTTATTTAATGTTGATACTGTTTTATATTCCTTTTTTACATCTCCTGTTAATTCTAAAAGGAGCTTTGCGAAATGCTTGGCATCCTTTTTCCTTCTGCTGTGTGATATGCCCCCTTCCATAAATCTTAAGCCGGCAAGATTTACCAATTTCAACCCATTCTCTCCTGTTAAAAAATCTTCTGTTTCAATGCCTGATGCTGAAATATTCTGGCTGTGCAGATAATCAACAATCCCAGCCATTACAATCGCTGCCTCTCTTAACAGCCTGTCATCATATTTTTTATCTGTTATTGATGCGCCTCTTACATATTCTGTGACCAGATACTCCTTCTGGCCTGAAAAGAACCTGTCATAGAGCTTAATAATGCCTGAGTGGATAACCTCCTTTTTTATAAACTCTGCCTCAGCAGAAAAATCATTTGCACCGTCTGCCTCTAATATCTGATACACCCTATTAGAAAGCTCAACACCGCACTGATTGCAGAAGACATCCAGCTTATCATTTGCATCATACCCGCATCCCCAGCACCTTTTATAGCCCTCTATATCAACAGCAAGATACACATTGCAGCCCTCCATCTTTTTAGAGAATTCCTCTATCCTGTATCTGTTATTCAGGACGCTTCCCTGCTTTAAGATTAAAGGCTCGTCATTTTTTTTCTCTATTACATTGGCAGCCATCTTCTCAAACCTGTTCTCAATATTCCTTAATCTGCTCTTAATGCTTCCCTCAATTGAGCTTAAAATCGGGCTGTTGAATATTGCCATTTCTGCCTCCTGCCAGATATAATTGCAAGGCCTGTGCCAGAAAAGAGGTTAAAGCATAACTGTTTATGATTTAATGATTTTCAGGCAATAAGTGCTTAAAAAAGGAGGCATTATAGTTGTCAAAACTATTCGGTTATCAGCTACAGGGTATTCGGAAATCGTATAGTAGAAAAAAGAGGAATTTTACGCACACAGCGTGGAAGGGAAGCCAGTAAGCAAATGGCATCTGAAGACAAAAAAAGATTGGATTTTTAAGGGATAAAGAGGGATAATTGCGAATCATGGCATCTGTTATATGATGCTCGCTGTTATGATATCTGTTTTCTGACACTTACAACTGACACAGACACTAATCGCTGACACTGTCTTGTGATAAACGGACATGGAAGGGATTTTATTAAGAAGTATTTTATAATCTTGTAGTTATATGATATACTTGTTTTAAATAAAAAATAACCGTCTGGAGGTAATTAGAAATGTCAAAGGCAAACACTGTAACAATAGAGCATATTGAAATAAAAAAAAGCGATATAGCGAAGGTAAAAAGGTTTTTCAGGATTAAAGACAATGCAGAGGCGATAAAAAAGGCAATTGATGTAATATCAGGAAATATTGAGCTTAAAGCTATTTTTGAAAAACATAGAGGCGTAAAAATAAAGAAGGTTTATGATTAAAAAAATCATTGATACTAATATCTATATAGACCTTTTTTCAAATCCCGATTTATATAAAGATATTTTTCTTTCCGAGGGGACTATTTATCTTTCCTCTGTTGTATTAATGGAGCTCATTGCAGGGGCACATACAAAAGAAGCCCGAAAGAGTCTTCAAGATTTAAATAGCTTTTTTAAGGGTGTTGGTAGAATTATTATCCCATCTGTAATGGACTACGAAAAAGCCGGAGAGATCCTTGCCAGACTACAAAAAATAAAAGGATATGATTTAAAAAAGTCTGCTTCAATAACCAACGACTGTCTGATTGCAGCCTCTGTCAGAAATATAGGCGGGCTGCTTTATACACAAAACAAGAAGGACTTTCAGGCAATACAGGATGTCTTTGATTTTAAGGTCACTTTTGTTTAGTGGAAATCGCTTTTTTATATCCTTGGGAGAGGGAACTATGGGGAGAAAATTCCAGCCAAATTTATCTTTCAATGACTTAAAAAAACAAGCTCCAGCATTAACCATGCAAGATTTTTTTTATTGAGGTTAAAAAGATGCCGCAGGAATTTTATGCACATAGCTCAGAAGGAATGCCTGTAAGCCAATGGCACAGGCTTGAGGAACATTTGAGAGGCACGGCTGAACTTGCTGCAATTTCTCATTGACAGATTTTGCTGAAATATGTATGTTTTAGGCAGTGTAAATAAGAATATCCCGTTCATAATCAAACTGAAAACAGGAAAATGATTGATGGCTCGGATTAATAAAGAGAAAAATAACCAAAACAATGAACCGTTAGAAAAGAAGCTTTGGAAGGCGGCTGACAAGCTGCGGAAAAACATGGATGCCGAAGAATACAAGCATGTTGTTCTTGGCTTAATCTTTCTGAAATATATCTCTGATGCCTTTGAAGAATTATTCCAAAAACTTACTGCACAGAAAAGTGAAGGCGCAGACCCTGAAGACAAAAACGAATATACTGCCGAGAAGGTCTTTTATGTGCCGCCATCCGCGCGGTGGAAGTGGCTGCAAGGAAGGGCAAAACTCCCAACCATAGGCAAAGATGTTGACGATGCAATGGATGCGATTGAAAAGGACAATCCTTCGCTCAGAGGAGTCTTGCCAAAAGTTTATGCGCAGGAAAAGCTGGACAAACAAAGCCTCGGCGGTTTGATTGACCTTATCAGCAGCGCAGCGATTGGGACAAAGGAAGCCCAAAGCAAAGATGTTCTCGGTAAAGTCTATGAATATTTCCTCGGTGAATTTGCCTTGGCTGAAGGGAAAAAGGGAGGGCAGTTCTATACACCGGGCAGTGTTGTAAAAGTGCTTGTTGAAATGCTTGAGCCTTACGAGGGCAGGGTATTTGACCCTTGCTGCGGCTCTGGCGGGATGTTTGTGCAGAGTGAAAAGTTTGTAGAAGCGCATAGGGATTATTACAAGAAAAAAGGCAATGGGTTATCCCTGAACCCGGCAGACCGCATTTCAATTTACGGGCAGGAGAGCAATCAAACCACATGGCGGCTGGCAAAGATGAACCTTGCAATCCGCCATATTGATAGCAGCAATGTAAAATGGAACAACGA
>Ga0105164_10000102_pt1 | contig 60579 bp, 56 predicted proteins | sample VDWuncwatermetaG_FD_89674 | JGI IMG/M metagenome (GOLD analysis project Ga0105164, IMG submission 89674) | Wastewater microbial communities from Netherlands to study Microbial Dark Matter (Phase II) - VDW unchlorinated drinking water | ecosystem: Environmental > Aquatic > Freshwater > Drinking...
GAATTCCAAAATATCCCCGGTCCTATCCAGCAGAAACTCATCGAATTCATTGATCGCAATCTTTCTTTTATGTCTTCGGATTAAGGCAAAAAACATCCTATCCTTTTGTGGTTTAAAGGGTTTCTTCCCTGAGAAATTGATTGTTTAACCCGGGTTATCGTGGTAAAATAACAATCTATACTAGTATTAGACTATGTAGGGACAGGCACAGTGTGCTGTCCCTGCCGGCAGGCAGGCCTACAAAATCGTTATACGGTCCCAGCAAAAATGTCAAAAATAAGCGGTTATCTTTACAGCCTGGCTACGGATAGAAGGCAGGGGTTAATTGCCTCGGCGGTAAAGGCATTTTTGTTTGTCCTTTCTCTTGTTTACGGGCTGGCAGTCCGGGCCCTGATTTTTTTAAAGCGCCGCAACCCCTGCCGTTTGAACTGCAAGGTGATCAGCGTGGGCAATCTCACTTTAGGCGGTACCGGAAAGACTACAACAGTAGAGTTTGTGGCAAAGTATTTGGCGGCGCAGGGCCGCAAGGTGGCGGTATTGAGCCGGGGAAGAGCTGGCGCGCAAAACTTAGGCGATGAACCAGCCATGCTTTCTAAAAAACTGGATGGCCTGCCGGTCATCGCTGACGCAGACAGGATAAGGGGAGCAAAAAAGGCAATAGCCGAGTTTGGCTCGGATACGGTGATCTTAGATGATGGCCTCCAGCAATGGTATATAAAAAAGGACCTGGAGATCATCACTATAGATGCCGGTTGTCCTTTTGGTAACGGTTATCTTCTGCCGCGGGGCATATTGCGCCAGCCGCTTTCTTCTCTGCCGCAGGCCGATGTTTTTGTTCTTACCAAGACCAATCTTTATCCGGACACGCGAAAAATCAAAAATGCTCTGGCCCGTTTTTTTCCTTCGGCACTGGTTGTTGAAACAATACACCAGCCGGCGGGTTTTTATGAGTTAAGCCGGCCGCAGCGCAGACTTCCACTCGATGCGTTGGCAGGCCAGCCGGTTGCACTGTTTAGCGGTATCGGCGATCCGGATTCATTTGAGAAGCTGGCAGGCGGCCTCGGGGTAAAGGTGGAGCTGTCTTTGCGCTTTGCAGACCACCACTGTTACACCGCGGCGGATTTAAAGAAGATCAACACGGCCGCAAAGGACAAAAATATTAACGTTTTGATCACTACCGAAAAAGACGCAGCCCGGTTTTACGATATACGATTAACAATATACGATATACGGATTTTGGTACTGCAGATACAGCTTGGATTTAAAGACGATGACAAGGATAGATTTTATAATAGATTGCGCGCTTTGTATTCTCTTTAAGCTGACCGGGCCCTTAGTCAGATGTATGCCTAAGAGTATTAGCCTGGCCCTTGGCCGGACTTTGGGCAGCCTGGTGTATTGTTTTGACCTAAAACACCGGGCAATAGCCTATGCCAATATGAAGTCTGCTTTTGGCCATAGGGATTCTCCGCAGCAACTTGCGTCGATGACCCGCAGGTTCTACCGGACCTTTGGCGAGAACCTGATGGAGATATTTTTTATCCCCCTGGTAAATAAAGATTACCTTAAAGAATACATAGAGATCGTGGGGAGAGAGAATGTTGATGCCGCTTTTCAAAGGGGTAAGGGTGTAATTCTATTGGCGATGCATGAAGGCAGCTGGGAGCTTTCCAATATTATCTGCGCGCACCTGGCTTTTCCCTTTAATTTTTTCGTGCGTGACCAAAGATACCCGCGGCTGGATAACATCTTGAATGCTTACCGGTTCCAGCAGGGCTGCAGGGTCATTCACCGGGGAAATCAGCTCAGGCAGCTGCTGCAGGTCTTAAGCCGCAACGAGGCCATCGGCATTACCGCCGACCAGGGCGGGAAAAAAGGCTCGCTGGTCCATTTTTTCGGCCGGGAGGCTTCCATGAGTACCGGTGCTGTAAAGATGGCGCTTAAGTCAGATGCCGCGGTCATCCCCTGTTTTTACGTTCGCTTGAACGGCCCATATATCAGGGTTATTTTTGAACCGCCGTATCAACTGAAGCTTTCCGGCGATAAGGACGCGGACGTCCGTAATAATCTGCAGGGCCTTATTTCCAGATTTGAGAAATATATCGACGCCTATTCCAAAGAATACCTTTGGTCATACAAGATCTGGAAGTATGGCCGGGATAAGCGCGCGCTTATACTTAGCGACGGTAAAGCCGGCCATCTGCGTCAGTCGCAGGCAGTGGCAGACAAACTGCGCGTCTGCCTCGGTGAGCGCGGTAATACACTTGACGTTGATATAGTGGAAGTCAAATTTAAAAATAAGTTGGCCGGGCGCGCATTGGGCCTGGGGCTCTGCCTTTTTGGGAGATACCGCTGCCAGGGCTGTCTTGCCTGCCTTAGGATTTGCTTAGACGATGAGGTTTACGCCGGCCTGATTAGCCATAAATACGAATTTATTATTTCTTGCGGTTCGGCGCTTGCGCCGGTCAATTTTCTTCTTGCCAGGGAAAATCTGGCAAAGTCATGTGTGATCATGCGCCCGGGGCTGATGAGCGTGAGGAAATTTGACCTGGTAATTATGCCGTGCCATGACCGGCCTCCGCGAGCCGTAAATGTGCTGAACTGTTCGGGTGCTCTGAATTTAGTCAGCGATGCCTATTTATCAGAGCAGTCCCAAAAGTTGTCGCAGGTGCACGGGTTAAAACAGCCGGCATCCGGTTTGACCCTGGGATTATTTATTGGAGGCAACACCAAAGATTTCCGACTGCCCGCGGAGCTGGTGGCGGAAGTTACAAAACAGCTTAAGCTGGCCGCACTTAACACGGGGGCGGACATTTTAGCCACTACCTCCCGCAGGACTTCTGTTGCCGTGGAGAGTTTGCTTGAGGCTGAGTTCAAAGGCTCGCCGCACTGCAAGCTGCTCGTCATTGCTAATAAAAATAATATTCCCGAGGCTGCGGGCGGAATAATGGGGTTATCTGATATCGTAATCGTCTCACCCGAAAGTATCTCTATGATCTCCGAGGCTGCCGGCAGTAAAAAATACGTGCTGGTATTCGGCGCAGCCGGATTGGGCCGGCGGCATAAGCGCTTCCTGGAGCATTTTGCCAAAAACAATTATATTTATCCGGTTGATGCCGCTAGTTTATCCGGTGTAATAGAAAAAATTTGGAAAAACAAACCGCCTGTCTGTTATCCGGATGATGGCAGCCGGGTAAAAGAAGCAGTAGGTTTATTGATATAAAGATACCGTGTAGGGGCGGGTTTCAAACCCGCCCCTACAATAGCAGCGGAAATCTTTAGGGGTTGTTATGAACATATTACAAGTAGTTCCTGAATTAAATGTCGGCGGAGTGGAGACCGGCACAGTGGAACTGGCAAGGCAGCTGGTCCGGCTCGGGCATAAGGCAGTGGTTGTGTCCGCAGGTGGCGCATTGGTTAAGGACTTGGAAGCAAGCGGTGCCGTGCATTATCAACTTCCCGTGCATAAAAAATCGCTGATCTCTATGATCGGGCTTGTTCCGCAGCTGGCCCAGATTATCAAAAAGGAAGATATAGATATCGTGCACGCGCGCTCGCGCGTTCCGGCTTGGATAGCCTATTTTGCCTGCCGGCGCACAAAGGCGGTTTTTGTGACCACCTGCCACGGTTATTACCGTAAGCATGTTTTTAGTTTTGTGATGGGCTGGGGCAAACGGGTGATCACTTTAAGTAATGCCATTGCCCGGCACATGATCGAGGATTTCGGCGTTCCCCATGAACGCATACGCCTGGTGCCGCGCAGCGTGGACCTGGAAAAATTCAAATTCATGAGTCCGGACAAGAAACGCAAAAAAGATTTTAACGTCGGCATCATCGCCAGGATCACGCCGCTTAAGGGCCATCTTTTTTTCATTAAGGCCATGGCCAAGGTTGCCCGGGTCGTCCCGCGCCTGAAGATCTGGATAATAGGAGATGCACCTGCAACGCGTCAGGCCTATAAAGAACAGGTGCAGGTTCTTACTAAGAGGCTTGGCCTCTGGCATTGCACCGAATTCTTAGGCACGCAAAGAGATATCCCGGAGATACTTTCGCAATTGGACGTGGTGGTATTGGCCACGGTCACCCAGGAGGCCTTTGGCCGGGTGATTGTGGAGGCCCAGGCAGCCGGTGTCCCGGTTGTAGCCACCAAGGTCGGCGGCGTCGTGGATATTATTAGCGATAAGGAAACCGGGCTATTAGTGCCGCCAAGCGATCCACAGAGCATGGCCGAGGCAGTGATAAAGTTATTTAAGGACCCTGATCTTTGCGCGTCGATGGCGGAAAAAGCCCTGAAAAAAGTTCGCGCTCTCTATAACACCGCGTTGTTTGTGGAGAACACCTTGAAGGTGTATGAGGAGGCCTTAAGTAATTTCAAAATATTGATCATTAAGTTCAGCTCATTGGGAGATGTTATTCTCTCGACCGCGGCATTGCGCGCGATCAGGGAAAAATTCCCCCGCTGCAGTCATCATATCAGCCTGTTGGTGGGGGAGGAGTCACGGGACGCGGTCCTGCGCTGCCCCTTTATAGATGAATTGCTGGTCTGTGACTTAAAATCCAGGGACAAAGGCCTGCGCGGGCTCTTTAATCTTTCCGAAATGCTGCGCAAAAAGAATTTTGATCTCGTGATCGACCTGCAGAACAACCGCAAGAGCCATATCCTCTCTTATTTAAGCGGGGCGCGCCTTCGCTACGGTTTTGATAACGGCAAGCTCAGCTTTCTGCTCAACCACCGTATCGCAAACGATACGCCGTTAATGCTGCCGGTGCCTCACCAGTTCAGGATCTTGAGTATGTTTGGGATCGAATCAGGCGATGCGCGGCTTGAGCTCTGGCCTTCAAAGGAAGACGAGAATTATATTGAGGAATTTTTGCTCGCGGAATGGCTCAGCAGCAGCCAGAAGATCATCGGGATAAATATCAGCGCAAGCGCTAAATGGTTGACTAAGAATTGGCCGGCGCAAAACATATTAAAATTATGCTCTGAATTAAACAGGCGGGATATGCGTGTGGTAGTGACCGGCACGGACAAGGACCTTAAAGCAGCGCAATTTCTGGTTAATTCGCTTAAGGGTGCCAAGATCATCAATGCCTGCGACCGGACCACGATCAACCAACTGGCAAGCCTGATCAAAAAATGCAGCGTATATATTTCAGCTGACTCTTCGCCGCTGCATATCGCGGCCGCGGTCCATACTCCGGTTGTGGCACTTTTTGGGCCGACCGACCCGCGCAGGCACATGCCCCCGGCGGATAAGTGCGTGGTGATTAAAAAAGACATAGAATGCAGCCCCTGTTATAAAGAGCAATGCAAAGAGATAAAATGCATGCAATTGATCAAGCCGGAAGAGGTATTGGAGGCGGTAGAGAAATTATTATGAATATTCTATATTTAACCAATCATCTTAATACCGGCGGCATCACCCAATACCTTTTGAGCCTCTCCGCGGGCTTAAAGAAGCGGGGCCATGATATATACGTTGCCTCTGGAGGCGGAGAGTTAGAGGGGGAATTTTCCAGGTTGGGCATTACCTGTTTTAAGGTGCCCCTTCGGACAAAATGCGAGTTTGCTCCGGGAGTGTTTGTTAGTTTTTTTAAATTGCTGCCGCTGGTCAAAATTTATAACATCGATATTATCCATTGTAATACGCGGGTGAGCCAAGTGGCAGGATGCCTGTTGAGTAAGCATTCATCCAGGCCTTATGTTTCCACCTGCCATGGTTTTTTTAAAGCGCGGCTGTCGCGCAGGCTTTTTCCCTGTTGGGGCAATAAAGTTATTGCCATAAGTGAACAAGTCAGGGATCATCTTTTAAATGATTTTAAGGTGGATAAAAAAAATATTGTGGTAATAAACCACGGTATTGATATCGGCCGTTTCGTAAGAGCAAACAGGGAGCAGTCACTTTGCGCCAGGAAGAGGTTTGGCCTGCCGGATGAGGCAAGCGTGGTAGGGATCATCGCCAGGCTCTCGGATGTAAAAGGGCATATTTATTTAGTCAGAGCGATGCCCCGGATACTTCAACAGCATCCGGATACGCTGTTGTGGATCATTGGCTGCGGAAAGATGAAAAAGGAATTGACCGAGCTGGTAGATAAATTAAAGATCACGGACAAAGTTGTATTTACGCCTGAAGCCAGGGACACGGCCGGCGCCCTTGCGGCGATGGACATATTTGTCTTGCCTTCTCTAAAAGAGGGGCTGGGCCTGGCATTGATGGAGGCAATGGCCGCCGGCCTTGCGGTCGTCGGTTCCAATGTAGGCGGCATTAAAACATTGATCCAGGATCGCCAAAACGGGCTGCTTGTGCCTGTGGCCGATAGCGCTGAGCTGGCAGGCAAGATTTCCAGCCTGATCGCGGATCCGTTAATGGCCCGCCGCCTGGGAGATAATGCCCGGGAAATAATTGCGTCAAAATTTGCTTATCAATCTATGATCACCGATACCGAGAGGGTATATTGCCAATGTTTAAATCAAAAAGACTGATCATCATATCCATCGTAATAATCGCGCTGGCCGCGGCGATCACGGGCTTTATCCGCCTGCAATATGTCGTGCCGGTTGTGATGTATCATTCGGTGTCCGATCTCGCGGATCCTAAAAACAGGACCAATGTTTCAGCCGCTGTGTTTGAGCGCCAGATGCGTTTCTTAAAAAATCATCATTACAATGTGCTGCCGCTTGCAAAGGTGGCCGAGCTTATTATTAATAAAAAGAAGATCCCGGCTAAGACAATTGCTATTACTTTTGACGATGGCTATAAGAACAATTACACCCATGCCTATCCTATTTTAAAAAAATATAACCTGCCGGCGGCGATATTCATTATCCTGGATGAAGTAGGCAGGCCCCAGGGCGACCGGCTTGACTGGGCCGAGATCAAAGAGATGCAGGCTTCCGGCTTGATCACTATCGGCAGCCATACGCTTGGCCCTGAACCCTTGATAAATTATAAGTCCAATAAGGCGCTGCACGCGCAAATTTTTGATTCCAAGCGCTTATTGGAACAGGCTTTGGGTGTGCCGGTAGAAATTTTCAGCTATCCCGGAGGGATGTTTAATGCCGCGATCCGCCGGATGGTCATTGATGCCGGATATAAGCTGGCAGTGGCGACTAACCCCGGTAAAGATTATCCCAGCGACGATATCTTTGCAATAAAGCGGCTGCGCATCTCAGAGAACGCGGGAGACCTTTTTGTGTTCGGGGTGGAAACGTCGGGGTTTTATACCTTTATGAAGGAACATCGGCACAAGTAAAGCCGTAGTTCGTCGTCCGTATTTCGTAAAAGCATTTAACGGACGACGGACGACGGACGACGGACGACGACTATGAAAGCGGAACGGATATTAATTTTTAACGTAAACTGGCTGGGCGATGTTTTGTTTTCTACAGCTGTAATCAGGAATATCCGGCGTAATTTCCCGGACAGTTTTATCGCCTGCATCATACCCGCGCGCTGCTACCAGGTCTTAAAAGGCAATCCTCACCTGGATGAAATAATCATCTTTGACGAGAAAGACCGCCACAAGGGAGCGCTTGGGTTGTTAAACTTTGCCGCGCGCCTGAAAGAAAAGAAATTTGACCTTGTTTTCCTGCTGCACAGGTCTTTTACCCGCGCACTACTTGCTCGTATGGCCGGTATCCCGCAGCGTATCGGCTATAACGTCAAAAGAAGAGGTTTTCTTTTGACTAAAAAAATACCCCAGCCTCATCCGGATAGCCTGCACCGCGTGGATTATTATCTTAATATCATTGAGCAGGCGGGCCTAAGGGTGGAAGACAGGTATCCGGACTTTTTTATTGATGAGCAAGACAGGGAATTTGTGGAAAAATTCCTGGAGAAAAGTTCTGTCCGCAAGGGCGATTACCTGGTCGTGCTTAATCCCGGAGGAAACTGGCCGCAAAAGCGCTGGCCGAAAGAGTATTGGGCGGCGCTGGCAGACAGGCTGATCAAAGAATTTAACGCCAAGGTCATCATTACCGGCAGTTATAATGACAGGTCCCGCGTTGACTCCATCATCGGCTCAATGCGCGAAAAAGCGGTCAGCGCCTGCGACCTGCTGAATTTAAAGCAGCTGGCTGCCCTGGCCTGCAAAGCGGATCTTTTTATTACCGCTGATACCGGGCCTATGCATATCGCAAATGCCGCGGGGGCAAAATTGATCTTAGCGCTCTTTGGCCCCACCTCGCCTGAACTGACCGGCCCGGTCCCGGACAAAAACGTGATCATTATACAGAAAGACGTGGGCTGCAAGATCCCCTGTTATGTAACGGAGTGCATTGATAATCGTTGCATGAAGGCGATTACGGTGGAGGATGTGATGGAGAAGATAAGGAAGATTAAGAATCGATAAGTAAAAAGTCAAAAGTAAAAAGGTAAAACCACAAGTTAAAAGTAAAAAGTAAAATCTTTAAACCAACAGGCTTAAGAACCACTTTTAACTTTTTACTTGTACTTTTGCCTTTTGATTTTTTACTTTTGACTTAACATGTCTAGCCTGGTTACATTTTTCAATTAATTTATGATCAATAAAATTCTTTTCATAACCCTCAGTAACATAGGTGACGTGATCCTCACTTTGCCCGCCCTGGATCAGCTGGTTGCAGTTTATCCTCAAGCGCAGATAACGGTGATCACTGCCGCCCGGCCCAGGGAAATATTTGAGAACCACCCGGCAGTAAAGTCGATCATTGTCTATGACAAGCGCTCCGGGACTCAAGATCAGATCAAGTTGATGCACTCCTTAAGAAGAGAGAAATTTGACCTGGTGGTGGACCTGCGTAATACTTTTCTGGGTACAGCGCTAATTGCCCGGCAAAGGATCCCTTTTTTCCTGCGCCTGCCAAAGAGCATAAAGCATATGCGCGATGTCCACCTTTATAAAACTCAAGCCGCTATTAGACCGGATTCTTTTGTAGGGACAGGTTTGAAACCTGTCCCTACAGGAAATTTGGCGCTTGCGGCATTAGGTATCCGGCCGCAGGATGAGGAATACATCGAGTCTAAATTAAAAGAGGCCGGCATAACGGATAAAGACAAAATCGTCTTGATCGCAGCCGGTGCCCGCAGCCATATCAAAAGATGGCCCAAAGAAAGATTCGCGGAACTGATACCCTTGATCATGCATGATACCGGCGCCAGGGTTGTCCTGGCCGGAGATAATCAGGATTTGCCCATAGCAACTTTTATAGCAGGGAAGCTCAAAGATCCGGTTTTAAACTTGGCTGGCGCGACCACCATTACGCAGTTGGCTGCCCTTTTAAAGAAAGCTTCACTTTTAGTCACCAATGACAGCGCGGTACTGCACATTGGCGGTTACCTCAATACGCCGACAGTGGCGATCTTTGGTCCGACGGACGAAACCAGGTATGGTCCGTGGTCAAGCACTTCCGCCGTGGTAAAAAAAGAAATATTCTGCCGGCCCTGCGCTAAAGCCCAATGCCGTTTCGGCACCCTGGATTGTATGAATTTGATAAAAGTAGAAGATGTCCTGCGCGCGGTAAAAAAGGTTTTTAATACGGAAGACGAACGGCCCCTTGACTTCGCTCGGGGTAAACGAACGACGGAAGACGGAAGACGAACGACGAACGACACATATAAGCGCATCCTGGTTTCGCGCACCGACCGGATCGGCGACGTTTTATTATCCACCCCGGTGATAAAAGCCCTGCGGGATGCTTATCCCCAGGCCTATATCGCGATGATGGTCAGTCCTTATGCCGGGCTTGTGGTTGAGGGCAATCCCGATCTCGATTCCGTGATCATTTATGATAAAGCAGGTAAACATAAAAATTGGTTTGCAACGGCTAGATTTGCCCGGTACCTGAAAAAGAAAAAATTTGACCTGGCGATCATCCTGCATCCCACAAACCGCGCTCACCTCCTGACATTTTTTGCCGGGATCGCCAAAAGAGTAGGCTATGACCGCAAGCTGGGCAACTTATTGACCGACAGGCTTAAGCATGAAAAACAATTGGGGGCAAAGCATGAAGCGGAATATAACCTTGATTTGCTCCGCTATCTGGGCATTAATTGCGGCCGGCCCCAACTGCATATGCCCATAAAGCAAGAGTCTGAACGCTGGGCAGCCGAATTATTAAAAGTTAACGATATTGGAGCGGTGGATAAATTACTGGGTATTCATCCGGCTGCCAGCTGTCCTTCAAAGATCTGGCCGCCGGAGAGGTTTGCTGAAGTAGCAGATAGATTAAGCCAAAAATATGGTTTTAAGACCGTGATCGTGGCAGGGCCAAGAGACACAGAAAAAGCGAAAATTATGCAGGAGCATATGCGCACCCCTGCCCTGAACCTGGCAGGCAAGGTTTCAGTCAGTCAATTGGCCAGCATCCTTAAGAGATGCGATCTTTTTATTTCCAATGATTCCGGGCCGGTGCATATTGCAACTGCGGTGGGCACGCCGGTAATCTCCATCTTTGGCCGGGCCCAAATTGGCCTTGGCCCTCTGCGCTGGGGGCCGTTGGGACAGAAGGATAAATACCTGCATAAAGATGCCGGCTGCATAACCTGCCTGGCGCATAACTGTGTGCGGGGATTTGCCTGTCTCAAATCTATCAGTGTTGATGACGTTATCGCAGCAGCCGATGAGGTATTAAAATGCTAAAAGGCTTAAACAGGAAAATTTCAGGCAAGACATTGTTTTTCTTGGCGATATGGACGTTTTTTGTTGCGGCCCAGGCCCGCGCTGCAGGCACCGAAGCAGGGGTTATTGAAAGCCAGGGTATAATGATGGTCATGCAGGGCCAAGTGGATGAGGGGCTGGCGTTGATGAAGCGTTCGGTTGCGATGGAGCCGAATAATGCGGCCAGGCACATGAATTATGCCAGCATCCTGATGGCTAAAGGGAAATACTTTTTTGACGCCGGCCAGGGCGCGGATGGAGAGAAAGTTTTAGCTGAAGCAGAAGAACACCTGTTTTTGGCGGTCAAGTTATTTAAAAATACCCCTCCGGACCGCCTCTCTAAGAGCCAGTGTTACGCCCTGCTCGGAGATATATATTTATACGGCTACGGCCAGAAGAAAAAGGCGCTCGGATATTACCAGCAGTCCTTCGGTGAGGACCCTGCCAATGCCGGGGTCCAAGGAACTATAGTGGGCCTTATGGAGCCGGAAATTTGATGAAAACTTCAATTGAAATGAGCCTGATTTATGATATACTAATTATTCGTTCCTGCCAGGAATTGTAGGGACAGGTTTTAAACCTGTCCCTACAGAATAATATGATAGATATAAACAAGGTTAAGACATATTCGCTAAAACAGAGGTTCAGTAAGGTCAGGGCGGGAGATTTTGCCGCCCCGCCCCGCGCCAAGGAAAGCTTTGCGGCATTCTATGATTCTCTGCCGGAAATCCTCAAGGCCGGGGACCTGCGCCGTATCGTCGATGCCGTGGTCCTCGCCCGTAAGAAGAAAAAGGCGGTGATCTTTATGGCCGGGGCGCACGTGATCAAGTGCGGGCTTAACCCGGTGTTGATCGAATTACTGAACAGAAAAGTGATCACCTGTGTGTGTTTAAACGGCGCGGGCATCATCCATGATTTTGAACTGGCTTTGCAGGCCAAGACTTCGGAAGACGTAGGAGTAAATCTCAAAAACGGTAAATTCGGGATGGGCCGGGAAACCGCGGATTTTCTCAACAATGCCGTTAAAGAAGGCGTGGGCCTGGGTTTCGGGCTGGGCCAGGCAGTGGCGTCGAAGATCGCGCACTCTGATCTAAAGCATAAAGATCTAAGTTTATTGAACTGTTGTCACAAAAATCGTATCCCGGTCTGTGTTTTTGTCGCTATCGGCACCGATATAATCCATCAGCATCCGTCGTTTGACGCGGCTGCCTGCGGCCAGGGCTCAGCCAGGGATTTTTACCTTCTTGCCGAAAAGATCACCGGCCTGGGCGACGGCGGAGTGGTGCTGAATTTCGGTTCAGCGGTCATCCTGCCGGAGGTTTTTCTTAAGGCCCTGAACCTGAGCCGCAACTTGGGAAATAAGGTGCGCGGGTTTACAAGCGCCAATTTTGATATGATATATCACTACCGGCCCGCCCAGAATGTGGTGAGCCGCCCGGTTGCGCCGGGCGGCAAAGGTTATTATATTATCGGCCACCACGAATTGATGCTGCCTCTTTTGGCGCAGGCGGTAATAGAAAAAATAGGCTAAAAATTTCGATGCGTGATCTAAAAAAAATAATCTCAAAGTTCCCTAAGGCAAAAATTCTGGTTATCGGCGACCTGATCCTTGATGAGTACATCTGGGGCGCTGTAGACAGGATTTCTCCGGAGGCCCCTGTTCCGGTGCTCTGGGCCAATAAGCATGATTACGTGCCCGGGGGTGCGGCCAATGTCGCCGGCAATATCCGCGCGTTGGATGGCGAGGTCCTTTTGGTGGGCGTTGTCGGAGGAGACTTGAATAAAGAAGTCTTTATTTCTCAATTGCGCAAAAGAAATATTCCTACATCCGGCATATTTTGCGAACCGGATAGGCATACCACGGTCAAGACCAGGATCATTGCAGGCCAACAACAGGTGGTGCGCGTGGACTGGGAACATACCCACGCGCTCAGCGATAAACTAAACAGCAGGATCCTGGAGTTTGTGCGCAGGGCAATTGATAAATATGACGCCATTATCATCGAGGATTACGGTAAGGGTGTCGTCAACCGGTCTTTATTGAAGGAGCTGATCAGTCTGGCGCGCGGCCACAAAAAGATCATTACCGTTGATCCCAAGGAAGAAAATTTTCAGTATTACCGCGGTGTTACCGCCATTACCCCTAATCGTAAAGAGATGGAAAATGCGATCAGGAATTTAAAGATCAAAGATACTACGAATAAATTCAGGCTGAACAATGATAAATTGACCACTGGCGGCGATATAGATGCGGCCGGCCGTCAAGTGCTGGAGTATCTGGATCTTGATTCTGTGCTGGTGACGCTGGGCGAGCATGGCATGCAGTTGTTTGTTAAAGACGGGCCTATGGCCAATATCCCGACTGTGGCCCAGGAGGTCTTTGACGTATCCGGGGCAGGAGACACGGTAATATCTGTTTTTACACTCGCGATGAGCTGTGGTGCTACAAAATTGGAAGCCGCGCATATCGCCAACTTTGCCGCTGGTATTGTCGTAGGCAAACTCGGCACGGCCACTACTTCGAGAAAAGAATTAATAGAAAGAATAAATAAGTAACCAGATTAGGCAGGTAAAGTCAAAAGTAAGAAGTCAAAAGGCAAAAGTACAAGTAAAAAGTTAAAAGTGATTCTTAAACTTAGTGCCTTAAAGATTTTACTTTTTAATTTTGACTTGTGGTTTTACCTTTTTACTTTTGACTTTTTACTTAACTTTGGTTTCTAAAGGGGTGAAATATGGACGTAATAGGCGTAATACCCGCAAGGTACGGGTCAAGCAGGTTTGAAGGCAAGGTGCTGGCGGATATTTTAGGCAAGCCTATGCTGCAGCATGTCTGGGAGCGGGCAAAGCAATCGCTTTTATTAGACGAGCTGATTATTGCCTGCGATGACGAGCGGGTAGCAAGGGCAGCCCGGGATTTTGGCGCCAAAGTGGTGATGACCGCCAAGGCCCATATCTCGGGCACTGACAGGATTTGCGAGGTGATTAATCCCATTGATGTCAAGGTGGTGGTGAATATCCAGGCAGATGAGCCTTTGATACATCCGACCATGATCGATAAGGCCGCGCGTGTCCTTTTGGAAGATAAAAATATTTCCATGTCTACGGTGATGAAGGCCGAGGATGAGCCGGAGATCATCAATGATCCGCACGTGGTCAAGGTTGTGATAGACAAATCTAATTTCGCGATCTATTTTTCGCGCTCCCCCATACCGTATCACGCTTCGAATTCAGAGATTGCTACACCGGTCTATTTCAGGCACATCGGGCTCTACGCCTACACCAAGGATTTCCTTTTTATCTATAAGAACCTGCCGGTTTCTTATCTGGAGAGAGTGGAATGCCTGGAGCAATTGCGTGTCTTGGAGGCGGGTTACCGTATTAAGGCCGTGGAGACTAAATTTGACACCATCGGCGTGGATACCCCGCAGGATCTTGCCCGGGTAGTAAAATATCTCAGTCCGGCAGCGGCATCCGGCATGGGGGATCCGGCTATAGAGGAAAAAGGCGATGCAGCAGATCCGTGTTAACGATATAAAGATAGGCGACAAACATCCACTGGTACTTATCGCCGGGCCCTGCGTCATCGAGTCGGAGAGCTTTTGCCTGGAGACGGCCAAAAAAATAAAGGATATCGCCGCCGCAGCCTCAATACCCTTTATCTTCAAATCCAGTTTTGACAAGGCTAACCGCCTTTCCATAGAATCCTTTCGCGGCCCGGGGTTAAAAAAAGGGCTGGATGTGCTGTATAAGGTAAAACAGAGATTAAAGGTCCCTGTGTTAAGCGACATCCACTGCCGCCGGGACATTGAGCAGGCAGCCTCGGTCCTGGATATTATCCAGATCCCCGCTTTCTTATGCCGTCAGACCGATATCGTGGTGGCCGCGGCAAAGACCGGCAAGGTGATCAACATAAAAAAGGGCCAGTTCCTGGCGCCCTGGGATATCGAGCCAATCATAAAAAAAGTAGAATCCGCCGGCAATAAACGGATATTGCTTACCGAGCGGGGCGTCAGTTTCGGATATAATAATCTGGTCACCGACCTGCGTGCTTTAAAAATTATGCGGGATTTTGGTTATCCGGTCATTTATGACGCCACGCACAGCGTGCAGCTTCCCGGGGGCAAGGGTAAATCTTCCGGCGGACAGCGTGAATTCGTGGAAGGACTATCACGGGCGGCAGTTGCTTTTGGCTGCGACGGCCTTTTCCTTGAGGTGCATCCTGATCCCGACCGCGCACCCTGCGACGGGCCGAATATGATCAATTTTCAAGATCTTAAAAAATTGCTGATACAGGTGAAGAGGATAAGAGAAGCGATTGGAGTCAAGTAAAAAGTCAAAAGTAAAAAGTTAAAATTACAAGTCAAAAGTAAAAAGTAAAACCTTTAAAGATTTAAGCATTAAAATTCACTTTTGACTTTTTCCTTGTACTTTTTCCTTTTGAGTTTTAACTTTTGATTTAACTGGGTGCGACATGAATATCCTTAAGCGGGCAAAAGAAGTCTTGGAGATTGAAGCGCAGGCGGTCTTGGCGCTTAAGGGGCGCATCGGCCCTGCTTTTAGCCGGGCGCTGGAATTGATCCTTAAGGCCAAGGGTAGAGTGGTGGTCAGCGGAATGGGCAAGACCGGCATCATCGCCCAGAAACTTTCGGCGACACTGGCCTCTACCGGCACACCCAGCCTGTTTTTGCATACCGCAGAGGCCATTCACGGAGACCTGGGCAAAGTCACGCGCGAAGACGTGGTCATCATCATCTCTAACAGCGGCCAGGGAGAGGAGATCAGGCAGCTCCTGCCTTTATTGAAAAGAATAGGCGCTAAGATCATCGCTCTTACCGGAAACAAAGATTCTATTTTGGCTAAACACGGCGATATTAGCCTGGATGTCTCGGTAAAGAAAGAGGCCTGTCCATTGAATCTCGCACCCACCGCCTCTACTACCGCGGCATTGGCCATGGCCGATGCCCTGGCAGTCTGTCTGTTAGAATTAAAAGGTTTTAAAGAAAAAGATTTTGCCTTTTTCCATCCGGGTGGGGCGCTCGGCAGGCGCCTGCTGCTTAAGGTTGAAGATATCATGCGCCGGGGCGCTGGAAGCCCCGTGGTCTTGGAAGATAAAAGAGTCTCTGATGTCCTTTTAAAGATCACCCAGGCGCGCGCCGGATGCGCCTGTGTGGTCAACAAGTCGGGTAAACTTATCGGCATCTTTACCGACGGAGATTTAAGAAGGCAGCTGGAATCGGATGTTTCCCTGCCGCAGCGCAGGATCAGCGAGGTAATGACCAAGGATCCCTCCATGGTCACCAAAGATATTCTTGCCGCTGAAGCCATGCGCATCATGCGGGAAAAGAAGATCGATGAGTTGCCTGTGGTAGATAAAGCCCGGCGTCCGGTGGGCCTCTTAGATGTGCAGGACCTTTTGAAGGCGGGGCTGGTGTAGATGGTTCAATAGAGCCGGCGTAGGGGCGGGTTTCAAACCCGCCCCTACAGAACAATAGGAATTTATTATGTTAAAGACCGGGGCAGAAGTTAGTCTTAGGGAAAAAGCCGGCAGAATAAAATTATTACTGCTTGATGTTGACGGTGTCCTCACCGATGGCAGGATAATCTATGATTCGCGCGGCCGCGAACTGAAATTTTTTGACGTGCATGACGGCCTGGGCGTGTCATTGCTTGCTAAAGCCGGAATTCCGACCATCCTGATCACTGCCAAAGGTTCAAAGGCGATCCACCCGCGCGCCCGCGATATGCGCGTGGCAGAAGTTTTTGAGAATATCTCGCCCAAGACCGCGGTCCTGGATAAAATTCTAAAAAAATATAAAGTTACGCCGCAGGAGGTGAGTTTTGCAGGCGATGACTTAGTGGACCTCTGCCTTATGAAAAAAGTAGGTTTTGCTATTGCCGTATTTAACGCCTGCCCCGAGATAAAACAGGCGGCGTCTTACATCACCATAAAGCAGGGCGGCCGGGGTGCGGTGCGGGAGATTTCGGAACTCATCCTGAAATCACAGGGGAAGTGGCAGCCGTTAGTGGAGCGTTATGATATATAAATTAAGCAATCTGATTATAGCCGCGGTAATTTTATCCGCCTCTAATGTTTACGCCGAGGTGCCCGGGGCGTCAACGCCGTCTGACCAGCAGATCAACGATTTTTCGCTTACCGGATACGGAGAGAGAGGTAAAAAGTCCTGGGACCTTACCGGAAAGACCGCGGATATTTTTGACGAAGTGGTCAAGCTCAAAGACGTCATCGGCAACATGTACGGCAAAGAAGAGGATATGAAGCTTACAGCCGACCAGGGGGATTTTAATAAGGTCAACGGCAAGATCCACCTGCAGGATAACGTGATCATCACCACCACCAGCGGCACAAAGCTGACCACAGACTCCCTGGATTATGACCGTAAGAACCAGACCATGAATACGGAAGATATCGTCAATATCTTCAGGGATAACATGACTACCGTTGCCCGGGGCGCCCACGGAGAAACGAATATGAAAAAGGTCTCCCTGGAGAAGGACGTGCGCCTGGATATCCTGCCGAAAGAAGAAGGCAACCCGGCTGCCGGCGTCAAAGAGAAGATCGTTATTACCTGCGACGGCCCGCTGGAAGTGGATTACGAAAAAAATGTTGCCTACTTTAATAATAATGTTAAAGTGGAAAGGTCCGAATCCACGATATACAGCGATAAGATGGACGTATATTTCCGCATGGCCTCTAAGGAAGAGAAGGCCAAACAGGAAGCAAAGGAGGCTGTGGAGGGCAAGAAAGAAGATGCTACTGCAGGGCTCATGGGCAGCAGTATCGACAAGATCGTGGCCCGCGGCAATGTCAAGATCACGCGCGGAGAAAATGTTTCCTATAGCGATGAAGCCATCTATAATGCCGCCGACAAGAAGATCACCTTAAACGGCCGGCCGCGGCTGATATTGTATTCAACAGAAGGGATGGATGCCGGTGCACTTACTGGAAGTTAAGGGATTATCCAAATCCTACGACGGTAAAGAAGTGGTTAAGGGCGTTGACCTCCTGGTCAAGCGCGGGGAGATTGTCGGGCTCCTGGGCCCCAACGGCGCAGGAAAGACCACTACCTTCTATATGATCGTAGGGGTCATCCCACCCAACCGCGGCAGTATTATTTTTGATAATAATGACATCACAAACCTTCCCATTCACGAGCGCGCGCGCTTCGGCATAGGCTATCTTTCGCAGGAACCCTCGATCTTCCGCAAACTCAGCGTCGAAGACAATATCATGGCCATACTCGAGACCTTGCCCATAAACAGGGCAGAGCGGCTCCACCGGCTCAAGAATCTCCTGGAAGAATTGAATATTGCCCACCTGGCAAAACACAAGGCCTTTACTCTTTCGGGTGGTGAAAGAAGGCGCCTGGAGATCACCCGGGCGCTGGTCACCAATCCGTCTTTTATACTCCTGGATGAGCCGTTTTCCGGCATAGACCCGATTGTGGTCAACGAGGCGCAGGAGATCATCAAGGAACTTAAAGAAAAAGGCTTAGGTATACTTTTGACCGACCATAACGTCAGAGAGACGCTTTCCATCACCGACCGGGCCTACTTGATCGCTGAAGGCAGGATCCTGATCTCCGGTTCGGCGCAGGAACTGATCAATGACCCGCAGGCGCGGGCCATCTATTTAGGCGAAAATTTCTCTATGTAGGGACAGCATATTATGCTGTCCCTACAGATGCGTGACAACCCGTAAAACTTCAAGGAGGATATTTTTTCGATGACCAAGTCAGTTGTAAAAAAAATAGACAGCACTAAGAGGCAAGTCGATATAGAAGTCGAAGGGGAAAGAGTAAAAAGCAAATTTGAGGAGGTCTTTACCAAGATCGCCAAAGAGGCCAAGGTGCCGGGGTTTCGGCCGGGACATGCCCCGCGCGACATCCTGGAAAAGCATTATTCCAACGCCGTCCACGAGCAGGTGCTTAAAGAGTTGATACCGGATATTTATAATGAGGTGATCGCCAAAGAGTGCCTGGATGTGGTGGAGTTGCCTGAGATCACCGAAGTAAAACTGGACCGTTTAAAGCTTACTTTCACGGCCACGGTGGATATCAGCCCCGAGATGAAGGTCGAAGATTATAAGGGTATTAAAGTCAAATATGAGCCTCCAGCGGTAGGCGCCGGTGACATCAAGCGCTATCTTGATTCTATGAAGGAATCAAGAAAGCTGGATGTTATTGACGATGCATTTGCCCGGTCCATCGGCTATCCGTCTTTAGCGGACCTGGAAAAATCACTGGAGCGCCAGATCTTTGTTCAGAAAGAGACCCAACAGCGCCAGCAGATGGAATCCCAGATCATTGAAAAGATCACTAAGGATATGGATTTTAAACTGCCTGCTTCGCTATTAGCCAGGCAATTACAGGAAATGCTCAGGCAGGCCAAGCTCGACCTGGCTTTAAAAGGGGTCCCGCGCGCAAAAATTGACGAGCAGGAAACGGCGATGCTGGCTGAATTCGAGCCCGAGGCAAAAAAACAGGTTAAGACCTATCTGATCATGTCGGCAATAGCCAAAAAAGAAAATATACCCGTTGACGACAATATGCCGCGCCGGGTGATAGAGTTTTTACTTAAGAATGCCGAGTGGCAGCATTAAAAAATAAGAGGGAGGGAACATGGAGCCAAAAATGCAGACATTAGTACCGATGGTCATTGAGCAGACCAGTAAAGGTTATGAGCGCGCATATGATATCTATTCACGCCTCTTAAAGGAACGCATTGTCTTTATCGGCACACCGATCGACGATTACGTGGCAAACCTGGTGATTGCTCAGATGCTTTTCCTGCAGATGGAAGACGTCAATAAGGAAATAAACGTCTATATCAATTCACCCGGCGGCTCGGTCACATCGGGACTGGCGATATATGACACCATGCAATTCGTAAAATGCGACGTGGCTACCTACTGCGTGGGCCAGGCCTCGAGCATGGGGGCGCTGCTCTTGTGCGCCGGCACCAAAGGCAAGAGGCACGCGCTGCCCAATTCGCGCATCATGATCCATCAACCCTGGGCAGGCGGCATACAGGGTGCGGCAGAAGACATCTCGCGCCACGCCAAAGAGATCTTAAAGATGCGCGAACGCATCAATGAGATCCTCGTGGCGCATACCGGTAAATCTTTAGAGAAGATAGAGAAAGACACCGACAGAGATTATTTTCTATCGGCGGAGGAAGCAAAGGATTACGGTTTGATTGACGAAGTGATTCTGCCGGGAAAGAAAAAGAAATAATATAATTTATCGGTAAAGGCAACGTTGCCCGTATCGGTTACGGTTAAGGTTACGGTTTAAGACGAAAACCGTAACCGAATGACGAAACGGGCATCGTAACCGTTATACGTAACCCTGAATACCTTAGGAGGATTTTATGAAGAAGAATTATCTATTGACTCCGGGGCCGACACCTCTGCCCCCGGAAGTGTCTGAGGCAATGAGCAGGCCGATCATCCATCATCGCACTCCGCAGTTCCAGGCGGTCTTAAAAGAAGCTAGCGACGGTTTAAAATACGTCTACCAGACCGCAAACGACGTCTTTATCCTGGCCTCTTCAGGCACGGGTGCAATGGAAGCGGCAGTAGCAAACCTGCTATCTAGCGGGGATACGGCAATTGTGGTGGAAGGCGGAAAATTCGGCGAGCGCTGGACTGAGCTCTGCAAGGCCTATGGCGTAAATACCGAAGTGGTAAAAGTGGAATGGGGGCATGCCCTTGACGCCCAGGAAATAGAAAAAAGGCTCGGGATCAATCCCAAGATAAAAGCGGTCTTTACTACACTTTGCGAGACCTCAACCGGCGTCACAAACGATATCAAAAAAATCGGAGTGGCGCTTAAGCATACTTGCGCGGTCCTAGTGGTTGATGCCATAAGCGGGCTGGGAGCGATTGACCTTAAAACCGATGCCTGGAATTGCGATGTGGTGGTTTCGGGTTCGCAAAAGGGCCTGATGCTGCCGCCGGGTTTAGGTTTTATTTCGGCGAGCCCCAAGGCCTGGAAATTGGTTGAGGAGTCAAAGAGCCCAAGGTATTATTTTGACTTGAGGATGGCCAAAAAGGCCCTGGATAAGACCGATACCGCTTGGACCCCGGCGATAACCCTGATCATAGCGCTTTGCGCGGCGTTGAAATTGATAAAGGAAGACGGCCTGGAAAAGATATTTGGCCGTCATCATAAGATGGCGGAGGCGACAAGACATGCGGTTGGGGCCTTGGGGTTGGAATTATTCGCTCCTACTGCCGCATCGGACGTGGTCACGGCAATAAAGGTCCCCGCTTCTATTGACGGGGAAAAATTGGTCAAATTAATGCGCGATACCTACGGTGTTACCATTGCCGGAGGCCAGGCAGAGTTAAAAGGCAAGGTCATCCGGATTTCTCATATGGGATATATTGAAGAATTTGATGTCATCGCGGGGATTTCTTGTTTGGAAAAAGCGCTCTCTAAATCAGGTTATAAATTCAATCTCGGTTCCGGAGTAAAAGCAGCAGAAGAGGTATTTTTAAAGGAGGCTTAGATGTTTAAGATCCTGGTCAGCGACCCCTTAAGCGAAGAAGGGTTGAAGATCCTCAAAGAGGTCAGGGAATTCCATGTGGATATTAAAACCGGCCTGGCGCCTGAAGAGTTAAAAAAAATAATCAAGGACTACGACGCTCTCCTGGTCAGGAGTGCCACAAAAGTCACCGGAGATATTATCAAGGCCGCCGACAAACTTAAAGTTATCGGACGGGCGGGTGTGGGCCTGGATAACGTGGACCTGGAAGCAGCGACCCAGAAAGGGATCATCGTGATGAATACTCCTGCCGGCAATACCATCTCTACGGCAGAACATACGATGAGTATGATCCTGTCCTTATCGCGAAGCATCCCGCAGGCAAATGGCTCGATGAAAAAAGGGGAGTGGAAGCGTTCCAAATTCATGGGCGTTGAACTCTACAATAAGACGCTGGGGATCGTGGGCCTGGGCAGGATAGGAACAGAAGTGACCAAGAGGGCGCTGGCCTTTGGGATGAAGGTCCTGGCCTATGACCCGTTTTTATCCCTGGAAGTGGCCAAAAACATCGGCGTTGAAGTTGTGGAATTAAAAGAGGTATTTAAGAGGTCTGATTATATCACGGTACACACGCCCTTGACCAATGAAACCAGGCATATGATCTCGGATAAAGAGTTTGGCCTGATGAAAAAAGGCGTGCGTATCGTAAATTGCGCCCGCGGCGGTATCGTTGACGAAAAGGCGCTTATCGAAGCCATTAAAGACGGCAAAGTGGCCGGGGCGGCATTAGATGTTTTTGAAAGCGAGCCGTTAGGCGCCGACAGCGAATTTATAAAATTGGACAATGTGATCCTGACGCCGCACCTTGGCGCTTCTACCGAAGAGGCGCAGGTCAACGTGGCCATTGAAGTGGCTGAGATCGCCCGCGATGCGCTTTTAGGAAAAGGGATACGTAATGCGGCCAATTACCCCTGCCTTGAACCGGAAGTGTGCAAGATCTTGGAGCCCTATATCAATCTGGCGGAAAAAGTGGGGCTTTTTGCCAGCCAGCTGGCGGAAGGCAGGATGTTTGAGCTTAACATCACTTATGGCGGCGATCTTATTAAGCATGACCTGACACCGTTGACCCTGGCACTGGTCAAAGGTGTGCTGACTCCGATATTGCAGGAAACCGTCAATTTTATTAACGCGGTAAGCCTGGCTAAAGAGAGAGGTATCAAAGTTAATGAAGCCAAGTCATCCCGCGAAGATGAATTCGTTAACCTCATTCAACTGGAAATTAAGACCAGCAGCGCAACCTTAAAAATCGCCGGGACATTATCTGCTAATAAACAGCCGAGGATCGTCAAGATAGGCGATTATTACGTTGAGCTTTCGCCCGTAGGCGAAATGATCTTTATCCAGAATCTGGACAAGCCCGGCCTGATCGGAAGCCTGGGCAGCCTTTTAGGCAAGCATAAGATCAATATCGCGGCAATGACCTTTGACCGCGACAAGCGCGGCGGCAAGGCCATCAGCGTTATAAATATTGATAGCGCCGTGACCCCGGAGATCATGGCCAAGATCAAAAAGCTTAAGAATATACTGGCGGTCAAAAGTATTAGGGTATGACGCGAAAAATTTTAATTCTAGCCGCGCTGTTAGTTTTATCGTTGTCTCTGCGCCGGGGCTCTGCGTTGGCCGGCGAAGTTGTGATCCTTTATACCGGGCAGACCCACGCCATGCTTTATCCTTGCAGCTGCCCGAAGGAGCCTGACGGCGGCATCGCTCGCAGAGTAGGCCTGATCAGGCAATTGAAAAAGAAATTTCCCAATGCCCTGCTTTTGGATGCCGGAGAATTTTTCGCGGGTGGCGTTATGGATGAATACTCGCAGAATGCCGAATTGGATAAGCGGCGCAGCCTCCTGAATTTGGCGGCAATGGGGCTGGCCGGTTATGATGCCGCGGCGATAAGCGGCGACGAATTTAATTTTGGCGGGGATTTTCTGCGCAAGAATATAGCTTCCACAAAAATAAATTTTTTGTCCGCTAACCTTGCGATTGAAGGTTTCCGGCCTTACCTGATAAAGGACGCGGGGGGCCTGTTGGTCGGGATCACCGCGGTCACGAGCCTTGCCGCGGCCCAGAAGGCAGGGGCGCTGGCGATCACCGAGCCTAAAAAAGCAGTAGCAGAGGCTGTGGCAGCGCTTAAAAATAGCGGAGCGGATATCATCGTTCTTTTATCCGGCCTGGGAGCTGATTTAGATAAGGACCTCTTAAATTGTGTGCCGGGCATAGATATTGTAATCAGCGGGGGGTTATCCGGTAAAGAAGAGGTATCTGCCAAGATAGGGGATACCCTGTATCTTCAGCCGAGCTGGCAGGGCCGCAAGCTCTCAAAGCTGGTTTTTTCAGTGGAGAATAAGTCGGTGACGAAATCCACAGTTGAAGAGATCCGGCTCTCGGATAAAATTCCGGATGACCAGGCCGCCCTGGCTATTCTGCCGCGCTGTTTTTCCGACGCTAATTGCAAGAAGGACGCTCAAGTAGGCGCCTGTCTTGATCCGGGCCAAAAAAGCGCGCAATGCAGTTTCAAGACAGCGAATAAGATCAACCTTACAGTGATCACGGCGCGCGATTGCCGGGCCTGTGAGCCTTCCGCGATGATCGGGTTTTTTAAAAAAGATTTTCCCGGCCTTGAGGTCAGTTACCTGTATTATCCCCAAGCCCAGGCCAAAAAAATGCTCAAAGATTTTTCTATAACTGCTTTGCCGGCGTATCTTTTGGGCAAAGAAATAGAAAAAGAAAATAAATTCGACGGCCTCAAGAATTTTTTGACCGCTAAAGGCGCGTATTATATGGTAAAACCGGACCTCAGCGGATTTTCTTATTTACCCCAGAAAAAAAAGATACCGGGAAAGTTGGATCTTTTTATCAGCTTGTTTGACAAGAATGCTCCGGCACTGCTGGAGACGGTAAAGGATTTTAACCCGGGAATACATTTTCTGGCGGCGGCAAAGGATTCCGGATTCAGCGCTCCGGCCGGAAACCTGGAAGTTGAGGAAGACGAGCGTGCGGTCTGCGTGCGTTCGCTCTACCCGGAGCGTTTCTGGGATTATATAACCTGCCGCGCCGGCAATCCGTATACTTCCTGGTGGGAGGATTGCGCCACGGGTATGGATATGGGCGCTGTCAAGGCATGCGCCAGGTCCGATAAGGCAAAAGCGCTTTTGACCGAGGACATTGCCTTGAACAGAGAATTGCAGGTTATGAACGGTCCCACGTATTTGTTAGACAACCAGGAGATATTCACTACCAGCGGTGTATTGAAGAAAGACGCGTTAAAGAAACTAATGAAGAGGTGAGCATATGCCGGATAAACCAAAGATCTACTTAATCGACGTGACTAACCGCGACGGGGTGCAGACTTCGCGTATCTGCCTTTCCAAGCTGCAGAAGACCATGATAAATATATACCTTAACCAGATGGGCGTATTCCAGTCGGAATTCGGTTTTCCTCTGACGCGCCATGAGACCAATTATCTTAACGCCAACCTTGAGTTGGCCGCGATCAAGGCCCTGGCTCCGATCAGGCTCGGCGGCTGGCTGCGCGCGACAAAGGATGACGTCAAGAACGCCTTTAGTCTGGTGCCGCACCTGAAGCACCTCAACCTTTCGATCTCCACTTCGGACCAGATGATCATCCACAAATTCAAGGGAAAACTGGACCACCGTTCGGTGATAAAAGAGATGGTTGAGGCGCTAAATGAGGCCAGAAAGAACAAGGCCGAATCCGTCGGCGTCAACGCCGAGGATGCCTCGCGCACCGGCATGGATTATCTGATTGAATTTGCGCTGAGTGCAAAGACCGCGGGTGCCGACAGGATCCGCTACTGCGATACCCTGGGTTGCGACACGCCTTTTAGCATCTACGAGAGAATAAAACTGCTTGCTGAAGCGGTGAATATGCCTATTGAGATCCATTGTCATAATGACCTGGGCCTGGTCGTGGCTAACTCTATCGCCGGTGCCAAGGCAGCGATTGACGCGGGATGCGATGCCTACATCAACACCTGCGTTAACGGAATGGGTGAGCGTGCCGGCAACGCCGATCTTGTCTCGGTGATCCTGGCCCTGAAATACGGAATGGGCATGTCCGGTTATACGCTGGACGAGCGCCTGGTCTTAAAGATGGCCTGGAAGATCTGCAAGTACGCTTCATACGCTTTCGGCGTGCCCATACCGATCAACCAGCCGGGTGTCGGATCAAATGCCTTCGCGCATGAATCCGGGATCCATGCCGACGGCGCCTTAAAAGACAGGCGCAATTACGAACTTTATGATTATGAAGAATTAGGCAGGGGTGAGCCGGAGATCATAGAGACCGGCCGCAAGATCACCGCCGGAGAATATTCCGGCATCAAAGGTTTCAGGAATGTCTATGAAAAGCTGGAAGTCGCTTTTGGCGGCGATAAGGAGGCAGCCGAGATCCTGGAGCTGGTCAGATATGCCAATGTCCATAACCAAAAGCCGCTGGTGGACGATGAGCTGAAATTTATCGCGGCACACCCGGACATCGCCCGAAAGATATTCACGATGTCGCCGTAATATAACTACGAAGTAATGAGGAATAACCAAACATCAAGATACAATAACCAAACAATCACCAATAACCAAATCTCAATAACCAAACAGAAACGTTTGGTGATTGGTTATTGATTATTGGAATTTGTTTGGTGTTTGGAAATTGGTCATTGGTTATTTAATTTAGAATGAATACTATACTTGTAGGTACACAATGGGGCGATGAAGGCAAGGGTAAGATAATTGATATTCTTTCCCAACAGGCGGATTATATCGTGCGTTACCAGGGCGGCAATAATGCCGGCCACACTGTGGTAGTTGCGGATAAAGAATACATTTTTCACCTGGTGCCTTCGGGGATCCTGCATAAAGGCAAGATCTGCTGTATTGGTAACGGTGTGGTGATTGACCCGGCGGTGCTGGAGTCGGAGATAAGAGCGATGTCTTCTGTGGGCGTTGAACTTGACGGCCGGCTGATGATCTCGGCCCTGGCGCATGTGATCATGCCCTACCACAGGATCTTAGACCAGCTGCGTGAGAAAAAAGGGACGCATAAAATAGGCACTACCGGCCGCGGCATCGGCCCGTGTTACGCCGATAAGATCAACCGCTGCGGCATCAGGATGATTGATCTTATCAACCCCAAGGTCTTCAGGGAAAAATTATCCGATAACCTTAAAGAAAAGAACGAGATCTTCAAAAAAGTCTACCACTACCCGGGTTTTGAATTTTCGGCCATACATAAAGAATACGCCAGGTACGCCGAGCTTTTTTTCGCCAACGTATGTAATATTGCTTTACTGCTGGATAAGGCCATTAAGGAAAAAAAGAATATCCTTTTTGAAGGCGCCCAGGGAACGTTTTTAGATATTGATTTCGGGACATATCCTTACGTTACCTCTTCGTCGGCCACTGCCGGAGGCGCCTGTATCGGTACAGGCGTGCCGCCGGTAGCGATAGATAAAGTTATAGGAGTGACTAAGGCTTATACTACCAGGGTCGGCGAAGGGCCCTTCCCCACGGAATTCGCTCCGCGGTTGAGCGAAATCATGCGCCAGAAAGGGCAGGAATTCGGCGCCACAACCGGCCGGCCGCGCAGGTGCGGCTGGTTTGACGCGGTAATGGTCAGGGATGCGGTTATATTAAACGGTATAACGGAGCTGGCAATGATGAAGATGGATGTGCTGGACGGTGTAAAATCGGTGAAGATCTGTGTGGCCTATAAATATAAAGGTAAAGTATTTAAGGAGTTCCCTTATGATGCCGAGGTCTTAAAGTCAGCCAGGCCTGTATATCAAGAAGTGCCGGGCTGGGGTAAAACGGCAAATAAACCCAGGGATTACGGGCAGTTACAACCTAACGCTAAAGCTTATCTATCCAGGCTCCAGGATATACTCGGGGCACGGATAGCCATAGTGTCGGTGGGGTCTTCCCGGGATGACACACTTTTCATATCGTAAAGAAACCAGTAACCAGAGTAGAAGAAACCAGATAGTTTGGTGATTGGTTATTGGTGATTTCTTGAGCTTTAAAAACCTTGACTCTATTTTGTGGTTATGTTATATTGTCTTATTCCCTAAAAAAATTCAAAAGGAGGCTTGTTATGAAAGGCGGTTTTTTAAAATCAGTATTTGCGATATTTTGCGTTCTGGCGTTGACCGGCTGCACCTTTGTTTTTCAAGGCGGAAGGCGCTCGGATGTAGAGAAAATTGAGGAATTGTCCCAGCAGATAGACGAACTCACTGAGGCCAAGAGGCTGCTGGAAGAAAAATTTTCCAAGGAAATAGACGATAAGCAGATAAAGCTGCAGATGCAGGAAAAAGGCCTGGTGATTACCGTTGTAGGCGACCTGTTATTTGATTCGGGTAAGGCCAAGATAAGGCGCGACGGATACGCTGTCCTGAACAAAGTCGCCGATTTCTTAAAAGACAATGTGCCTGAGCTTAATGTGGGCATAGAGGGCCATACCGATAACCAGCCTATAAAACATTCCGGCTGGAAATCAAACTGGGAACTTTCCACAGCCCGCGCTTTGGCCGTCTTGCATTACATGGCCAACGAAGAGGGTATTTCGCCCAACCGTCTTTCAGCGATAGGCTATGGTGAATATAGGCCGGTTGCCTCCAATGATACCTCTGAAGGGCGCCTTGCAAACCGCAGGGTAGAGATTGTGATCATGCCCAAATTGACAAAACTTACAAATACAGGCGCAGCTGCTCCGGCGCAGACGACGAACGTGGCGGGCATGGATGAGCCGCAGGAGTCACAGGAGAACCTTAAATAAGGAATGATTATGGGAGAGGGCCTTAAGAAAAAACTGCTGTTGATTTTGGCGTCGTTGTGCGTATTCCTTTTTCTTGTATCCATAAAATCCTGCGGTAATGCCGGCCGCCAGAAAAGCGCGCGCGACAGGGAAATGAGGACCCGGCTTGACCTGGAAGAGAAGGTCAGTGGTATTTACAGAGAAAAAGCGGTCTTTGCGGAAAAATTAAAGGCAAAAGAAAGAGAACTTGCTGAAGAAGGCGCGACACGCCAGGCGGTCCAAAAAGCCCTGACACAGGAACAGTCAATAAGCCAGGATTTGAAGAATGAGTTGTCGAAGATGACCGATGAGAAAGGCGCGCTGGAAGATGAACTGAAAGGTTATCGGGCCTTAGAAAAATCCAAAAAAGATAAAAAATGATCTAATCAAAAAGGGGGAACAGGCGGGAGGCAAGATTCTGTCTGGAAAGGGGATAATATCCCCTTTTTTGTTAAAATACTCCGGTTAGAATAGGGGGGCATAAGCCATGGTAATAAAGCGTAAGGCCAAAGAGAAAATTAAAAGTAATAAAAAATTAAAAATTTCCAGGGCCGGGAAAAAGCCCGTAAAAGCCGTTAAGGCTCCGGCTAAGACAGAAAAGAATGTTTTATTATGCGCGCAGGAATTAGCTGTTGAGAAGGCAAAATTCAGCCATCCCCAGCCCGCCCCTGTCCATCCACCCTTGCCGGTTGAATTACCCGGCCATTACGGCGCCAGCAGGATGGTCCTCTTGGCGCGCGATTTCAGCTGGTTGTATACCTGGTGGGAAGTAGGGCCGGGGCTCATTGAGGAGCTTAAGCGCCGCCTGGGGGAGGAATTTTACAAAGCAAAACGCGTACTGCGCGTTTACGACGTGACCGGTATTGATTTTAACGGCGCTAACGCCGCCGGTTTTTTTGACATACAGATCAATGATTATGCCGAGAATTTCTACATTAATGTGGCATGCGGCAGATCCTGGTGCGTGGAACTTGGCCTGCTGCTTGCCGACGGCAGATTCATTATGATCTTAAGGAGCAACATCGTTGCCACACCGCTCGATGGGCCATCCCAGATCACCGATGAAGAGTGGATGGTGCCGCCTGAGTTGTTTTCCCGGCTCTATGGTATGGGATTGGGTGCGGGGCGCGCCTCTCCGGGCAAAGGTTGGCAAGCCAGGATAGGGTGGGGGTCGATGTCAAGCCCGGTAAAATCAAAACGATGAGTAAAGGATATCTTTGTTTAGTCCTGCACGGCCACCTGCCTTACGTCCGGCATCCGGAACATGAATATTTTCTGGAAGAAGACTGGCTTTACGAAGCGATTACCGAGACATACATCCCGTTAATATCGGTCTTTGAAAAATTAGTGCAGGACGGCATTGATTTTCGCCTGACTTTGACCTTGTCTCCGACGCTGGTCTCTATGTTGTCTGACCCCCTGCTCCAGGGCCGCTACATAAGGCATATAGACAGGCTGATCGAATTATCCCGCAGAGAGGTGGTGCGATTAAGCCGGCAGCCGGTTTTTAGGTTGCTCGCCGAGAGGTATCTTGAGCAGTTTATGAAGGCGCGCGATACCTTCGAAAAATACCAGCGTAATCTTGTCCTGGCTTTTAGTAAGCTCCAGGAATTGGGTAAACTTGAGATCATTACCTGTGGTGCGACACACGGATTTTTTCCGCTTATGGATGTCTGCAGGGAATCAGTGCGCGCGCAGGTGCGCACGGCAGTCTGCCACTATGAGAGCGCTTTTGGCCGCAAGCCCAGGGGTATCTGGCTTCCCGAATGCGGTTATATGCCCGGGCAGGATAAGATCCTTAAAGAATGCGGAATAAATTATTTTTTTGTCGACTCTCACGGTGTCCTGCACGCGACACCGCGGCCCAAATACGGGGTATTTGCTCCGGTCTATTGCAAAAATAGCGGCGTCGCCTGTTTCGGCAGGGACCTGGAATCTTCAAAACAGGTCTGGTCTTCTATCGAAGGATATCCCGGAGACTATAATTACCGCGAATTCTACCGTGACATCGGCTTTGACCTGGATTATGATTATATCAAACCGTTCATCCATCCCGACGGAGTCCGGATAAATACCGGGATCAAATATCACCGTATTACAGGAGCCACGGATCAAAAAGAGGCCTATGTTCCGGAATGGGCAGCTGCCAAGGCCGCGGAGCATGCCGGCAACTTCATGTTCAACCGCCAGAAACAAATAGAATATCTGCGCGGCTTGATCGAGAAAGATCCGATAATAGTCTCTCCGTATGACGCCGAACTCTTCGGGCACTGGTGGTATGAGGGCCCGATGTGGCTGGATTATTTGATCAGGAAGATAGCTTGCGACCAAAACGATATACGGCTTATTACTCCCTCGGAATATCTGATGGAGAATCCGCGCAACCAGGTGGTTACACCTTCTTTTTCCAGCTGGGGATGGAAAGGTTATTCTGAGATGTGGCTGCAGGGCCAAAATGACTGGATCTACCGGCACCTGCATATTGCCTCAAGCAGAATGACGGAATTAGCGCAGATTTTCTCTGCAAACGGCGCCGGCAACACGGCAAGAAGGGCCTTAAATCAGGCGCTCAGGGAGCTGCTTCTGGCCCAGAGTTCTGATTGGGCTTTTATTATGGGCACGGGCACGCATACCAGTTATGCCGTGGGACGCACCAAGGATCATCTCCTGCGTTTTAACCGTCTGTATGAAGAAATAAAATCAGGTTCTATTAATGAAGCCTGGCTTGCGGAGACTGAAGCCAGGGATAATATATTTCCGAATATAGATTACAGCGTGCATCAATAAAAATATTACATAGATTTGAAATAGCGTGTAATAACCAAGTTCCAAGATACAATAACCAAACAATCACCAATAACCAAATTCAAATAACCAAACGTCAAGTTTGGTGATTGGTTATTGAAATTTGGAATTTGTTTGGTGTTTGTATCTTGGTTATTGGTTATTTTATAGTATTTTTTAATTGTTGTTTTTTAATGATTGATAAAGACAATATTCCCAAACACATCGCCATAATCTTAGACGGTAACGGCCGTTGGGCAAAAGCGCGCGGCCTGCCCCGGACTGCCGGCCATCGCGCGGGAATTGAGCGTGTCGACGAGGTGATTGAAGCGGCGGCCAAAATTGGCATAGAATTTTTGACTTTTTTCGCATTTTCCACGGAAAATTGGTCCAGGCCCAAGAGAGAAGTCAATTTATTGATGCGTTACCTGGATGATTTCTTAAAGCGCCGGATTCAAGAACTGCATAAAGAAAATATCCGCTTTAAGTGGATCGGCAGGCGCGAGCCGCTCTCTAAGAAGCTGCAGAAGAGCCTATTGGATGCACAGGCCCTGACTGCGGGAAATTCCGGGATGACCGTGGTATTGGCCTTAAATTACGGCTCGCGACAGGAGATAACCGACGCGGCGAAATTGATCGCTTTGGCCGTGTCAGGCGGTTCGCTAACGCCTGCGGACATCAACGAGCAAGTATTCGGTAATTATCTCTATACCGCCGGACTTCCTGACCCGGATCTATTGATCCGTACAAGTGAGGTAACGCGTATCAGTAATTTTCTGCTTTGGCAGATCTCCTACGCTGAATTGTATTTCCCGCAAAAAAACTGGCCGGATTTTTCGGCTGTTGACCTGGAAGAGGCGGTTGAGCTTTACCGGAAAAGAGAGAGGAGGTTTGGGACAGTCGATGCTCGGCAAAAGGATAATTAGTTCTGCTTTACTGATCTCGGCTATTATCGCGGCCATTATTGTACATTGGTTTTTTAATCTGCTGGCCGTGGCCTTTATCATTCTTGGCCTGCTTGAATTTTTCGCTTTGCTTGAGAATAAAGGTATTACCGCTTACAGGTATTTCGGCACGCTCATCGGCGTCTTAATACCGATTTCCATAGTCTTTCGTTTTGAAACCAGCAGGAATTGGGAACTCGCATTTATACTTCTGGCACTTCTTTCTCTGATTTTCATGCAATTCAAGCGCCGGACAAACGCCGGCGTTATCGTGGATATTTCCACTACCCTATTCGGCATATTTTACGTTTCCTGGTTTTTCACTTTTTTGATCAAGATCCGTAATTTGCCTCTTGGCGCGGGCTTGGTCGCCAGTGTCATCTTGATCACTAAATTAGGCGACATCGGGGCGTTTCTTGTGGGGACGCGTTTCGGTAATACTCCGCTTGTCCCCCGCATTAGCCCTAAAAAATCCGTGGAAGGCTCAATAGGCGGATTAGCCTTTAGCGCCTTGGGCGCGTTGGCATGCGGGCCGTTCTTAAATTTAGGATGGCTGCATCTGGTTCTTCTGGGTTTAGGCCTCGGTATAATGGGGCAGCTCGGCGACCTCTCCGAATCCCTGATAAAGCGCGATTGTCAGGTAAAAGATTCAGGAGCGATCTTCCCCGGATTGGGCGGGGTCCTGGATTCTATAGACAGCCTGCTCTTTAGCGCCCCGGCCTTTTATTTTTACATCAGCACGATATCACGTTGATGAAACGCGTGGCGATATTGGGTTCAACCGGTTCCATCGGGCGCAATACCCTGGATGTGATCAGGTGCCACCCCAAGGAGTTTGAGGTTATTGCGATAACCACAAATTCCGATATAGATACTCTTGGCCTGCAGGCCGCGATTTTTAGGCCTGCTTTTATAGGCGTGGCAGATGCCGGTTGCGTTGAAAAACTCCGGTCAAAGAGAAGAGCTCAATGTAGAAAATTGTTCATCGGCCAGGATGGCCTTTGCCGTTTAGTAGAGCAGGAAGGAATAGACCTGGTGGTCCTGGCCATAAGCGGTGCGGCTGCTCTGCGGCCGTTACTGGCGGCAATAGAGGCCGGCAAGCGCATTGCCCTGGCCAACAAAGAAGCCCTGGTCATGGCAGGCTCAATCGTCATGGGGTGTGCTGTAAGAAAAAAAATCCGCATCATCCCCATAGACAGCGAACAGTCAGCTATCTGGCAGTGCCTGGAAAAAGAAGAGTGTCGCGACATAGAATATATTTATTTGACCGCTTCCGGCGGGCCGTTCTGGAATAAGCCGGCGGAATTTATAAAAAAATGCACTCCGGAAGCAGTCTTGAGGCATCCGCGCTGGGATATGGGTGAGAAGATCACCGTGGATTCGGCAACCATGATGAACAAGGGCCTGGAATTGCTGGAGGCGATGCATTTATTCGGCGTGAGTGCGGATAAGGTGAAGATCGTCATCCATCCGGAGGCAGTGGTCCACTCCATGGTGGAGTTTAAGGATGGCGTTGTAATGGCGCAATTGTCTGCTACCGATATGCGCGTGCCTATTCAATACGCGTTGTCCTATCCGCGGAGGCTGGCTAATGCCCTGCCGAGGCTGGATTTTTATAAATTAAAGGAATTTCATTTTGCAAAGCCGGACCTGAAGAAATTCCCGTGCCTGGCCCTTGCCTATCGGGCGGCAAAGGCGCTGGGCACACTGCCGGCTGTCTTAAATGCCGCCAATGAAGTAAGTGTTAGTGAATTTTTAAGGCGCAGGATTTGTTTTGGCATGATCCCGCGGGTGATAGAGATTGTAATGGATCGGCATCGCAGCCGGAAAAATCCGGAATTGGCCCATATCCTGGAAGCGGACCAGTGGGCGCGCCGCCAGGCGCAAAATTATATAGCAAGAAAAGGGCATCAGGATTAACAAATAACCGATATGTTATCAATATTAGTTTTTCTATTTATCTTAGGCGTTTTGATCATTGTGCATGAATTCGGGCATTTTATCGCCGCCCGCCGCGCGGGCGTGCGCGTGGAAAAATTCTATTTCGGCTTTGGGCCTGAATTGTTCAAATTTAAAAAGGGCGAAACTGAATACGGCATCAGCCTTCTTCCGCTGGGCGGTTTTGTCAAGCTTGCCGGAGATAGCCCTGAAGAATATAAGGGCAAGGATTTTGAATTTCTGGCGAAGTCCCCCGGCCGGCGCTTCAAAATAATCTTTTGCGGGCCGCTGCTTAATTACGTGTTGGGCTTTTTATTTTTCTGGCTGATATTTTTTGTTGGCTATCCGACTTTTACTACAAAGGTGGGAGGATTGCTTGATGGTTATGGCGCCAAGTCCGCGGGCCTTGTGGTGGGGGATAAAATTGTTGCCGTTGACGGCGGCAAAGTTGATTCATGGGAAGAAATGCAGAAGCGCATTCAGCTTAGGCAGGATGCTTCAAAAGTATTGCTTTCTATTATTCGGGAGAACAGGGAATTTAACGCCGAAGTAATGATCAAGGACAGCGATGCAGAGGTGATGACCCAGGGGGGCTTGCGGCATTTGGGTATTATCGGCATCAGCCCCGCCGATGAAATGATTACCGTAAAACACGGATTATTCCAATCTTTTGTCCTGGGGGCCAAGAAGACGCTGGATCTGTCGGTGATAACTTTTAAGGGCCTCTGGTGGCTGGCCACGGGAAAGATCTCCATGCGTGATTCTATGACCGGGCCGCTGGGTATTTTTTATATTACCTCTAAAGCAGCCTCCCTTGGCATTATTGCGGTATTGCATCTGATGGCGGTATTGAGTATTAGCCTTGCGATCTTCAATGTCCTGCCGCTGCCGGTCTTAGACGGCGGCCACATTTTATTTTTAGCTGTCGAAAAAATAAGAGGCAAGCCTTTAGGTATCAGGACCGAACAAATAGCTACTCGTACCGGCCTTGTGCTTATCGTGTGCCTGGCGCTTATCGTGACTTACAACGATATTTTAAGGTTATTCGGAGATAAGATTTCCGGGGTATTTAAATGATGGCGATTAAACGACACAAGACAAAGGTGATTAAAATCGGTAACTGCCTTATCGGCGGCAGTCACAAAATAGCCATCCAGTCTATGGCCAAGGTCCGGACAACTGATAGATCAAGAGTTCTCGGGCAGATAAAAGAACTAAAGGAAGCCGGCTGTCAGATCGTGCGCCTGGCGGTCAAAGACGAAGCTGACGCCGTGGCCTTAAAAGAAATAAAAAAGAAATCCGTATTGCCTCTTGTGGCTGATATCCATTTTAACTGGCGCCTGGCTATTAAAGCAATTGAGAGCGGCGTAGACAAGATCCGGCTTAACCCGGGCAATATATATAAGAAGGACGAAGTCGCAAACATTGCACGGGCAGCGGCGAGTGCCGGTATCCCGATACGAGTGGGGGCGAATTCCGGGTCATTGCGCGACCGGCGCATATCTGGGGCAGATTCCATGGTTAAGAGTGTCATGGATTACGTCCGGCTGCTGGAGAAGAATAAATTTTACGATATTGTGCTTTCTTTGAAGGCCTCAAACATCATGGATACGGTAGCGGCATACCGCCATGTGGCTAAGCTTTGTGATTATCCTCTGCATTTAGGGGTCACTGCCACGGGTGCCCCGTATTTGGGTACGATCAAATCCAGTATTGCTTTAGGCATACTTTTGGCCGAAGGTATCGGAGATACAATAAGAGTTTCTTTGACTGATAAGCCGCGGCAGGAGATCGCTGCCGCAGCCTCGATCCTGGAGTCACTTGGCCTGCGCAAATTTGGTCCACAGATCATCAGTTGTCCTACCTGCGGCCGCTGTGAAGTTGACCTTGTCAAGATAGTCAAAGAATTGGAAAAAAGATTACGAACGACGAACGACGAACGACGAACGACCGGCGCTGCGCCTACGATAGCAGTAATGGGTTGTGTGGTCAACGGCCCCGGAGAGGCAAAAGAAGCGGATTTAGGCATTGCCTTTGGTAAAAAAGACGGCCTTTTATTCATTAAGGGAAAACCGGTCAAAAAAGTCAAATTTGATTCCTGTATCAATGTTCTGTTAAGCCAACTTAACACCCGGCCATATCGGATTGGCCGGTGTGCCCTTTCTGGGCAAGGAGATCCTGATGTCTAAGGCGATCAAGGAAAAAATCAGGCAGCAGATCATCAACCGCTACAGCAGCATCTTCTCTACGGATAAGATTGATGAAATACGGTTCAAAGAAATAGTTTCCCACGTGGCCGCTGAAGTCATCGGACGCGAACATGTGAGTATCGCAGATGATGAGAAAGGTAAGATAGTCAACGAGCTTTTTGATGAGTTTATCGGCCTGGGGCCGATAGAAAACCTTTTAAAGGACCGTGATGTAACCGAGATCATGATCAACGGCTACAAAAACGTATATGTGGAGCGCTCCGGCAAGAGGGCCCTCTCTGATATTGTTTTTGAAGACGAGCAGCAGCTGATGCAGATAATCTATAAGATCCTGGGCGGCAGGCGCCGCCGCGTGGATGAAACTTGTCCCTATACGGAAGTTTCTATGAGAGATGGCTCGCGGGTAAATATCGTGATCCCACCCCTGGCCGTGGACGGCCCGGTTATTACCATCAGGAAATTTTCCAAGGAGATAAAGACTGTTGAAGACCTGGTCAGCCTTGGGACGCTGGATAGGCGCATGGCGGATTTTTTGATCGCCGCGATAAAGGCCAAGTTAAACATCATATTCAGCGGCCCGACCGGTGCCGGAAAAACCACGGCTTTGAATGTGCTCTCAAGCCATATATCCGGTAATGAGAGGATCATTACCATAGAAGATACCGTTGAACTGCGCCTTGCCCAGGAGCATGTGGTCAGGCTTGAGGCCAGGGTGTCAAGTATTGAAGGTAAGGGAGAGATCAGTATCCGGGAGCTTTTTAAAAATTCTTTGCGCATGCGTCCGGACAGGATCATTATCGGAGAGATACGCGGTACTGAGGCCCTGGACATGCTGCAGGCGATCTGCTCCGGCCATACCGGGTCTCTGGCGGTCCTTCATGCCAATTCCCCGCAGGACGTGCTCTCGCGCCTGGAGATGATGATTTTGACTTCAGGTGTGCCGATCAGTATGGAGATCATCCACAGGCAGATAGCCAGTGCCGTCAACCTTATCGTTCAACACGGCCAGCTCCCCGACGGCTCAAGGAAGATCGTTTGTATTTCACAGGTAAACGGCTTAAAGGACGGCCGGGTGGTATTAGAGGATGTTTTTGTTTATGAGATGGCAGGCATTGATGCCGCGGGTATTGTTAGCGGCGCCTGGCGCGCCACAGGGGTAACTCCTGCGTTCCGCGAGATTTTTAGAAAAGCCGGCGTAAATCTTCCGGAAGACATCTTTAAGAAAGGGTAATAAATGCTTTGGACAAAAACTTTTATTCCTACTTTGAAAGAAACACCGCAGGAAGCGGAATCCACGAGCCACAAGTTACTTCTGCGCGCCGGCCTTGCGCGGATGTTGATGGCCGGGGCATATTCGTATCTGCCCCTGGGTTTTAAGGTGCTTACAAACATTGAAGGTATCATCCGTCAGGAAATGTACGCTGCCGGTGCCTCGGAAGTCCTGCTCCCCGCGCTACAGCCGCTGGAACTCTGGCAAAAGACCGGCCGCGATAAGGACATAGGCGAGGTGATGATCAGGTTTACGGACAGAAGAGGCAGGAACATTGCCCTGGGCCCGACCCATGAGGAGGTAATCACGCACCTTGTTTCCGGAAACCTTTCTTCTTACAGGCAGCTGCCCCTGGTACTTTATCAGATCCAGACCAAGTTCCGCGACGAGATCCGGCCGCGTTTCGGCCTGATCCGCGCCTGCGAATTTATCATGAAGGACGCCTATAGCTTTGACCGTGATGAAGCAGGCTTAGACGCCAATTACAAGGCCATCTACGAAGCCTATAATAAAATTTTTAAGCGCTGTGGCCTGGAAGTTCTGACCACCGAAGCAGACTCCGGCGTTATGGGCGGTAAAATCTCGCACGAATTTATGGTCCCGGCTCCAGACGGTGAAGATGTAGTCGTTTTCTGTCCCGAATGTTGCCTGGCCAGGATCTATAAAGAAGGGGATAAGACGGTCTGCCCCAAATGCGCCAAAGAGGCGGCTAAAACAAACACCATTGAAATAGGGCACATCTTTAAATTGGGGACAAAATACAGTTCTTTATTGGGCGCCAATTTCCTGGATGCCGACGGAAAGCAAAAACCGGCGATCATGGGGTGTTACGGGATCGGTGTCTCAAGGCTTATCCCAGCGGTCATTGAGCAGAATAACGACAAAGACGGCATTATCTGGCCGATGGAATTAGCACCTTACAAGGTGATATTGCTGCCGTTGGATACAGGCGACAAAGCGACAATGGAGGCGGCCCTGCGGGCCTCTGAAGAGTTGGTTCGAGCCGGCATCGAGCCGCTGGTTGACGACCGCGATGAGCGGCCGGGCGTAAAATTCAAAGATGCCGATCTCCTGGGTATCCCTTTGCAGGTCGTGATCGGCCGGGAAGCGGTAAAGCGCGGCCAGCTCGAATTAAAGATCCGCCGCGGCGGAGAAAAAACAATAGAAAATAAGGAAGATATTTTAAAAAAAGCAGTTACCCTTATCAATGGATAAATACGAACTCATTGACGAATTAAAAAAGATAATTTCCGAATATCTGGCCGGGCAGAATCTGGAACTTGTGGAGCTTATCCACCGTTACGAAGGCAGGGATCTGGTTTTAGGGGTGTTTGTTGACCGGCCCGAAGGCGGGATCAGCATGGGAGAGTGCGCACGACTTAATGCCGGCATCGGCGCTCTCCTGGATGGATCAGGGTTGCTTGAGCAGCATTATATCCTGGAAGTTTCATCTCCGGGAATTGACCGCCCGTTAACCACGAAGAATGATTTTAGCCGTTGTCTAAATAAGAAAGTGCATGTATTTCTTAAAGAACCATGGCAAGAAAAATGGGAATATGAAGGTATAATTAATAAAGTAACGCCGGAAACCCTTTATCTTGAAGTGAGGGGTAACAGTATAGAACTACCTTTAACAATGATTAACAGGGCAAAGCAGGTAATTTAGAGGATGATAAATGATTTTGTAGGGACAGCATATTATGCTGTCCCTACGGCATAATGTCTTAACAAGGGAGATTAACATGAGCCAGGAACTATTAGCCATTATTGAACAGATCGAAAGAGAACGCGGCATCAAAAAAGAGATCTTGATCGAAGCCGTTAAGAGCGCTTTAATGTCAGCCGCCCGAAAAGTAATAGACGTCAAGCCCGAAGAAGAATTAAAAATAGAGCTTGATTCTAATACCGGTAAATTCAAGGCCTTTAAGAACAACGAGGAAGTCACTTCCGTTGATTTCGGCCGTATTGCCGCATCTTGCGCCCGGCAGGTGATCATCCAGAAGATACGCGAGGCGGAAAAAGACGTTGTCTTTCACGAATTTCAGGGCCGGGTCGGCGAGATCGCAAGCGGGACAGTCTATCGTTTTGAAAAAGGCAATATTGTCATTGACCTTCTGGGTAAGGCAGAGGGCCTGCTTTTAAAAAGGGAGCAGTCTCCGGCCGAAGAATTCAAGCAGGGCCAGCGCATCCGCGCCTACATCGCTGAAGTCAAAAAAGACGTTAAGGGGCCGCAAATCATCCTCTCGCGGACCCATCCGAACCTGATAAAGAAATTATTTGAACTGGAGGTGCCCGAGATCTACGAAGGCATTGTGGAGATAAAATCCATATCCCGGCAGCCCGGCGAGCGCACCAAGATCGCGGTCTGCTCCAAGAATGAAAAGGTTGATTCTGTGGGCGCCTGCGTGGGCATGCGCGGCAACCGTGTCAGGAACATCGTCAATGAACTTCAAGGTGAAAAAATCGACATTGTGCGCTATAATGAAGATATCAAGGAATACATAAGAGCGGCACTTTCACCGGCGAAGGTTGCCGAGATCAAGATAGACAAAGAAAATATGAAGGCCGAGGTCATTGTTGACGACGACCAGTTGTCGCTGGCTATCGGCAGGCACGGCCAGAATGTCAAGCTTGCTTCGCGGCTGATCGGTTGGGGGTTGGATATCCGTACCAAGACCATGGCAGCCGAGCAGGCGGGGAAAAAGGCCGAGGTTGCTGAAGATGAAGAAATACCGCAGGAAGCTCCACTTTCTCTGGAGCAGCTTCCCGGGGTAGGGGAGAAAACCGCCGAGAGCCTTTTGAAAGCCGGGATAAAGACCGTGGCAGACATATTAAGCACCGGCCTTGAGGCCCTGACGGAAATTAAAGGAATCGGCCAGAAGAAAGCGCAAAAATTGATCGAAGAAGCAAAAAAGATTAAATCTTAGAGGTATCTATGGTAAAAACTAAAAAAGAAAAAACGCGGATTGTAAAGAAGCAGGACAAAAAAACAGCAAAATCTTCTGTCAAACCGCCGGCGCATAAGCCGGCGGAAAAAAAGCCCGCGCGTCCTGTAACTGCCGCAAAAAAAGAAACTATTACTAAGCCCAAGACGGCCGCTGTCAGGAAAAAAGCCGTTGTGCCCAAACCTCCTGTAGGGACAGGTTTGAAACCTGTCCCTACCCAACCGCCGCCGGCACGGCCCAAAGTTGAACCGGCCTTGCCTTTGTTTCAGCCGGCGCAGGCCTTGCCTGTGCCGCATGTAGAGCCGCCTAAGCCTCAGGAAAAAGCCGCGGTTAAACCAGCGCCGGCTGTACCGCCAACGCCTGTGGCGGCTCCAGCAGTTCACTTAAAGGAGCTGGAATTAAAGCTGCCCATCAATGTTAAGGACCTGGCAATAAAGCTCCAGGAAAAACCATCCATAATTATAAAGTTCCTGATGGGTATGGGGGTGATGGCGGGGATTAATCAGACGCTGGAGCAGCCGGTAGTCTTAAAAATATGTGAAAAACACGGTTTCAGGGTCGCTGAGGCGCCTGATGCCGAAGAGCTGGCTTTGCGTTCGCATGAAGGAACCGATAGGGCCGTTGACCTTCAAACCAGGTCTCCCATTGTGACTTTTATGGGACATGTTGACCATGGCAAGACCTCTTTACTGGATGCCATTAGAAAGACAAAGGTTGCTGAGTCTGAGCATGGAGGCATTACCCAGCACATCGGCGCGTATCGCGTCAAAACGGAGCATGGTGATATTACATTTCTTGATACTCCGGGCCATGAGGCATTTACGGCCATGCGCGCCAGGGGAGCCAATATTACCGACATAGTAGTTCTAGTGGTGGCAGCTGACGACGGCATCATGCCTCAGACCGAAGAAGCCATTGACCATGCCCGCGCGGCCAATGTTCCGATAATTGTGGCGATAAATAAAATAGACAAGCCTCAGGCAGATGTTGACAGGGTAAAGAAACAATTGATGGGGTTGGAACTTATTGCCGAGGATTGGGGTGGTGCGACTATTACTGTGCCGGTCTCGGCAAAGACGGGTGCCGGCATTGACGGCCTGCTGGAGATGCTCCTCTTAGAGGCCCAGATGCTGGAATTAAAAGCTAACTCTGCCCGTCTTGCCCGGGGTATTGTCATAGAGGCGAAAATGTCCAAGGGCCGGGGGCCGGTGGCCACACTCCTTATCCAAAACGGGACCCTGCGGCTCAATGATAATATTATCGTGGGCAATTTTTACGGTAAGGTGCGTGCTATGTCCAATGACCTGGGGCAGGCAGCCACATCCGCGGGGCCCTCCGTGCCGGTAGAAGTGCTGGGGATAACTGACATCCCGGAGGCCGGAGAGCGATTCTTTGTTATCGTAGACGATAAACAGGCCAAGGAATTGGCCCAAGCCCGTGCCGAACGCCAAAAACAAAAAGATGTCAAGGCGGTTAAAAGGATCAGCCTCGAAGACCTGCACGCCCAGATCGCCGAAGGCAAGATCAAAGATCTGAAGATCATCCTCAAAGCTGATGTCCAAGGTTCACTCGAGGCGATAAAGGATACGCTGGCTAAGCTCAACGTCTCGGAAATAAAACTGGATATTATCCATAGCGGAGTCGGCAATATAAACAGTTCGGACGTGGTGCTGGCCATGGCCTCAAACGCCCTTATCCTGGGTTTTAGCGTGACCGCGGATGAGCGCGCAAAAGAATTGGCCTTTAAAGAAGAAATTGATATCAAGATCTACAACATCATCTATGAATTGGCCAATGATATAAAGGCCGCCATAGAAGGCATGCTTGAGCCTAAGATCAAGAAGGTATTTGTGGGGCGCGTTGAAATAAGAAAAGTATTCAAGCTTTCGCGTTCAGGCACCATAGCCGGATGCTTTGTCCAGAAGGGCAAGATTATGCGTGCCTCTATGGTGACGGTCACTAGAAACGGCGAGGCCGTCTTTGAGGGCAAGCTTTCCTCGCTTAAGCGTTTTAAGGACGATGTCCGCGAAGTTGCCGAAGGCTTTGAGTGCGGGATAAGCTTTGCCGGTTTTGACGGCATGCTCGAAGGCGATATTATCGAGGCCCACGATATAGAGAAGATAGCCAGAAAATTATAAGTAAAAAGGAAAAAGTAAAAAGGTAAAACTACAAGTTAAAAGTAAAAAGTAAAATCTTTAAAGCATTAGGTTTACGAATTAGTTATAATTTTTTACTTGTACTTTTGCCTTTTGACTTTTTACTTTTGACTTAACGTGTCTAATCTGGTTACTTGGTTAAATCTATGACTAAACGAATAGTAAGCGGTATGCGTCCGACGGGAAAATTACATCTGGGCCATTTGCTCGGCGCGCTGGAAAACTGGAAGAGCCTGCAGGAAGAATATGAATGTTTTTTTATGGTTGCTGATTGGCACGCCCTGATGAGCGAATACGCCTTCCCCGCGGCAATTCAAGAAAACATCATTGACAATGTGGCAGACTGGCTTGCCTGCGGAATATCGCCGCAGAAGGCAACTATTTTTGTCCAATCACAGGTCCCGCAGCACCTTGAGCTGTTTATGATATTTTCTATCATAACACCTTTGGGGCTCCTGGAGCGCTGCCCCACTTATAAAGAACAGCTGCGTGAAATAGAGAACCGTGATCTTAGCACTTACGGATTCCTCGGCTATCCGGTCCTGCAGGCGGCAGATATCCTGCTTTATAAGGCGCAGGCAGTACCCGTGGGCGTTGATCAACTGCCGCATCTGGAGCTTACCCGCCAGATCGCCAGGAAATTCAAAAATCTTTACAAGAAGGATATATTTGGCGAACCTCAGGCATTGTTGACAGAGGCCAACCGTCTTGCCGGTATTGACGGCCGCAAGATGAGCAAAAGCTATGATAATTATATCGGGCTAACTGATGCGCCTGATGTCATCCTCAAAAAGGCCCAGGGCATGTTCACTGATCCTGCCAGAATTAAATTGAGCGATCCCGGACATCCCGATAAATGCAATGTGCGTGCTTATTACGCGCTTTTTTACCCCGAAAAAAAACAGGAAATCGATACTGCCTGCCGCTCAAGCAGGATCGGCTGTACCGAATGTAAAAGACAGCTGGGGGAGAGGTTGGTTAAGTTCCTGGAGCCGATACGCCAGAAAAAACTTGAATTGCTCAAAGACAAGAAAAAAATACAGGATATATTGGCTCAAGGGCAAAAGAAGGCGCAAGCAGCAGCCGTTAAGACGATCAGCGAGGTAAAAGAGTTAATAGGGATATAATCTTCGGTAACGTTAAGGTAACGAAGCCCGTATCGGTATTCGTCTTCCGTCTTCCGTCGTTCGTATATCGTAAATACAAATGCATCGCTTTTGGTTTTACGAAATACGAAAGACGAACTACGAACGACGAAATACGGACGACAAACTACGATACGGGTATCGTAACCGATAGACGTAACCCAATTACTCCGGGAATAATTACATATGTCTTATAAGATTAGGCTAGAGATGTTTGAGGGCCCGATGGAGCTTTTACTTTATCTGGTTAAAAAGGACCATCTCAACATTTATGATATACCGATTGCCAAAGTAACCGAACAATACCTGGAATACCTTAACCTGATGCAATTATTGGACCTGAATATCGCGGGGGAATTTCTGGTGGTGGCGGCAACCCTGATGCAGATCAAATCCAAGATGCTTTTGCCTGTGGATGCCGCAGAGGTTGCTCAAGAACAGGAGGATCCTCGCGCGGAATTAGTCAGGCGGCTCCTGGAATACGAGAAATTCAAGGAAATAGCCAATTCCCTGCGCGAGAGAGAAGCGGCCCAACGCGAGGTCTTTAAGCGGCCTAGGGCAGAGGTAACGGATAAACAAGAGCTTCTTGGCACGGGCGAAAAAGAGGAGGTATATTTTGAGGCCAGTATCTTTGACCTGATCAACGCTTTTTCGCGCGCACTCAAAGATATCCCTAAAGAAATATTTTACGAAGTTATAAAAGATGAGTTTACCATTGAAGAAAAAGCGCACCAGATCCTGCACCTGCTCTTGAGGGTGCCTTCCGCCAAACTTTCCGAGTTGTTTAGAGAAGCAAAAAATAAACTGGAGATCATCGCGACTTTTTTAGCGGTCCTGGAATTGATAAAATTAAAAGAGATCACCGCTTTTCAGAACGAACTTTTCGAAGATATAGAGATAGCCAGGAACAAGGACAACATCATACCCTATGAGCGAAGAGACAAGGTCCTCCCTGATTAAAGGCAATCCGGCACTTGGCGCAGCCAAGGAATCCGAAGAGGATGTTGTTTTAAATATCTCGCTTCGGCCGAAAAAATTTTCCGAGTTTGTCGGCCATAAAGATATAATTGACAACCTCAAGATCTCCATCCAGGCCGCCCGTCAGCGCAAGGAACCGCTGGAGCATGTGCTCTTAAGCGGCCCCCCTGGCCTGGGTAAGACCTCTCTTGCCCATATTATCGGTCATGAAATGGCCGGAAAAATCACCGCCACCAGCGGCCCGGCCATAGAGCGGGCAGGCGACCTCATCGGGATTTTGACCAATCTGGAAGTTGGTGACATCCTTTTTATTGACGAGATCCACCGGCTCTCTAAGGTAGTGGAAGAATTCCTGTATCCTGCGATGGAGAGTTTTCAGATCGATTTTATCATTGATAAAGGCCCATACGCCAAGACTATTAAATTCAATTTAAAACCTTTTACCCTGGTGGGAGCGACCACTCGCACGGGCCTTTTAGCGGCACCGTTAAGGAGCAGGTTCGGGATATTCTATAACCTGGATTTTTATAAAATGGAAGAACTCTCTTCGATCGTGAAGACTTCCGCCGGGATCCTGGGCTTAAATATTGACGGCGACGCCTGCGACGAGATCGCCAGGCGCGCGCGGGGCACTCCGCGTATCGCAAACAGGCTTTTGCGCAGGGTGCGGGATTACGCCCAGGTTCAATCGATAAAACAACTCACTTTGTCCCAGGCTCCGAAGATACTGGATGACTTGGGTATTGACAGGGCCGGCCTTGATGACTTGGACCGCAAGGTTTTAAAATTGGTGACTGAAACTTACGCCGGCGGGCCGGTGGGCATAGAATCAGTGGCCGCAAGCTTAAACGAAGAAACCGATACCATTGCCGATACCGTAGAACCATATCTTCTTAAGGCGGGTTACCTCAAGAGGACCTCCCGCGGAAGGGTAGCCACGAAACTGGCCTTTGAACATTTCGGGATAAAATACGAGAAACAGGAAGAGTTATTTTAGCCCCTCTGCGATATAATATGAAATTTACGGTGTTACTGTTTACGCTTTTCTGCATTTTATTACCGCTGGTGCCTGCATCGGCAGAAAAAGATTCGTTGATCGCCCCGGTGATAAGAGCAGGGCATAGGGCGATAGAGATTGACGACGTCAGGCCCGCGCTCATCTGGGTAAAGGAGGAAGACGAAGACGAAATAAGGCAGGCCTTTAGTGATACCATGACGGTGCGTAAAGCCGGTATGGATGCCAGGCAAATGGCAGAGATGTATTTTTTGGAAACACTGGTGCGTGTTCATCTGCGCGCTGAAGGCAGGCCTTACGCCGGCATAGAAGAAACGCAGCCGGCGAGCCAGATCGTCCTGGCCGCGGATGAGGCGCTGGATAAAGACTCGCTAAAGGAATTATCCGGGCAAATAACAGAGGCTGTATCCACCGGCATAAGGGAGCGTTTTGATAAGGTTATGTCCAAAAAAAAGTATATGGATAACAGTGTTGAGGCCGGCCGCGAATACGGCGCGGCGTACGTGGATTATATCCGCTATCTGGAAGCCATAGATTCCTCTGTCAGGCCAAACGCCGATACAAATTAAAGAATATAAGTATTGATGAAATTACTGCTGCATACCTGCTGTGCGCCCTGCCTGATATATCCTCTGGAGTGCCTGAGAGTTCAAGGATTCGCGCCGACAGCGTACTATTATAACCCCAATATCCATCCTTTTGCCGAATACAGATTAAGGATGCAGGCGGCAGAGGGTTTAGCCGGCCGGATGGAGGCCAAATTTATCTGCCCGGAGTACCAGCCGCAGGAATTTTTGCGCGCGGTATGTGGCAACGAAACAGGAAAAAAGCGGTGTTTAGCCTGTTGGAATCTCAGAATGGAGCGGAGTGCGGAATTTGCACGTTCAAACGGCTTTGATTATTTTTCCACGACACTGCTGGTCAGTCCTTATCAGGACCAGGAGGCGCTTAAAAAAATAGGCGCGAGTGTTGCAGCTAAAACCGGCGTTAAATTTTATGACGAAGATTTCCGGCCGGGATTCCGCAAGGCCCATGAACGCGCCAGGAGCCAGGGTATCTACTGCCAGAAATACTGCGGCTGTATATTTTCCCTGCCTGCCGGCAGGCAGGGAAAATAGAAAGATGGGCAAAATGTTGATGAGAATCACAAAGATATCGGTCTTGACGGTTTTTTTGGCTGCCGGCCTTGTGTTTCCGCAGGTCCGCTGTTTTGCTCAAATGCCCGAGCATGTCCGGGTGCAAATTATCCGCGATGCCGAATCCTTAAGCCTGAAGATAAAAGGAGATTATTCCATAAGGGACCCAGGTTCGGAAAAAGACATATACCGGAACAAAGATCTTTACGCAACAGTCACTGCCGCGGGTGCTAAAATTTTAATGGGGGAGCAGGCATTTGATAAAGACAGGTTATTGATTGTCCCGGCCGACGAAGATGCCGTTACCATTGACGGCCGCAGGTTCAGGGGCAATATTTTGGTGATAAAAGGCAATTCCGGCGTTCTCTCGTTAATCAATTATATCGACCTGGAAGATTATGTGCAGGGCGTCTTGTATCACGAGGTATCGCATTATTGGCCGGATGAGGTGCTTAAGGCGCAGGCGATCATCTGCAGGACCTACGCGCTATACCAGATGAAGCAGAATCAGTCAAAAGATTTTGACGTAACCCGCGACATATATTCTCAGGTTTACGGCGGCAGGACATCGGAGCGTTACCGCCTGAACCGTGCGGTGCGCTCGACTGCCGGACGTGTGCTGAATTATCAAGGCCAGCTGCTGCCGGCTTTTTATCATGCTTCCTGCGGCGGATACACCGAAGACGCGGTATTAGTCTGGAAACTCGACCTTGCGCCACTCAAAGGCGTGCCCTGCCCGTTCTGCAAGGATTCGCCGCACTATAACTGGCATTGCGTTTTAAGCCTTGAGGAGATCCTGGAAAAAATGAAAAAAGCCGGGTTTAACATTGACGCGATAAAGGACATTGGGATCCTGGGCCGTGATAGATCGAGCCGTATCACTGACCTTGTGATTACCTCCGCCAAAATTGATGCCGCGGGTATAAATATTGCGGCAAAGGATTTTCGTAATATCATCGGGCCCAACGTGGTCATGAGTACTAATTTTTCGGTGACCATCAGCGGGCAAGATGCTGTCTTTGAGGGCCTGGGTTGGGGCCATGGAGTGGGTTTTTGCCAGTGGGGCGGTTATTTCATGGCTAAACGCGGCGATAATTACGAACAGATCCTTAAGTATTATTACCCGGGAGTAGAAATTTCCGGTGCGGCCCCCTCCGGTACGTGAGCTTACATGAACCTGTCCGACTTTGATTATATCCTGCCTAAAGACCTGATCGCTCAATACCCGCACAAAATTCGTGATCACGCCAGGCTCATGGTCCTCAACCGGCGAACGCGGGCGATAGAACATACGGTATTTAGCGCACTCGGTTCATATTTAGCCGCTGATGATCTTTTGGTATTAAACGATACCAGGGTCCTGTCCTGCCGCCTGTTAGGCTCGCGTGCATCCGGCGGCAAAGTAGAGGCCCTGTTGCTCGGAGTAAAAGGCGGCACAACTTTTAATGCCCTGCTAAAACCGGCGCGCTTGAAATTAAACGAAAGAATAAGTTTTGACAGCGGAGCAATTTTCGGGGTAATAAGCGGCAGGAATGAAATCACCTTTGAGGCCGCAGACTTAAGCGAGGTCTACCGTCATGGATGTATGCCTCTGCCGCCGTATATAAAACGCCAAGCCCAAGATTCAGACCGTGATTATTATCAGACGGTCTATGCAGCCATTGACGGGGCAGTGGCTGCACCTACGGCAGGGCTGCATTTTACCGCGGAGTTGATTGAGCGGTTAAAATCAACAGAGATAAATTTCGCCTACCTTACTTTACATGTGGGGGCCGGAACATTTAAAAAGGTAGTAGCTATAGAAGTTACAACCCATAAAATGGACCCGGAATATTTCCAGGTGCCCGAAACTTGCGTTAGGGCGCAATCACAGGCGCGTAAGGCCGGGGGCCGCGTCATCGCCGTGGGGACTACCAGCCTTCGTGCTTTAGAGGCGCATGCCTCCGGGTGCAGCAGCGACTACACGGATCTTTTTATCTATCCCGGATACGAATTCAAGGCAGCGGATTGCCTGTTGACTAATTTTCACCTGCCGCGCACGACATTGTTCATGCTGGCCTGCGCTTTCGGCGGGCAGGCCCTGATCAAAGAGGCTTACCGGCAAGCCATCGAACAAAAATACAGCTTCTACAGTTACGGCGACGCGATGTTGATCATTTAAAATAAAGGGGACGGTTCTATTTTTTCGTCCCCTTAAAAAGAATTAAAAAATAGAACCGTCCCCTTTATTTATGTTCACTCTAATCCATCAGGACAAAAACAGTAAGGCCCGTTTAGGCAAACTCGTGACCGCGCACGGCTCAATCGATACGCCGGTCTTTATGCCGGTGGGCACCCAGGGCACGGTCAAGGCTGTCTCACCGCAGGAACTTAAAGCCGCGGGTGCCGGGATCATCCTCTCTAACGCTTACCATTTATTTTTACGCCCGGGCCTGGAGATTATAAAAAAAGCCGGGGGGTTGCATAATTTCATGTCCTGGGACGCAGCTATCCTTACTGACAGCGGCGGTTATCAGATATTTAGCCTCGCACTCTTGAGGGAAATTTGCGACCAGGGAGTAGAATTCCAGTCGCATATAGACGGCACCCGTCATAAACTTACACCCGAAGATGTGATCGCCATACAGCGCGATTTGGGGGCGGATATCATTATGCCGCTTGATGAATGCCTGCATTATCCCGCCGGCCGCGCTCAGGCCGAGATTGCCATGAAGAGGACCATTGATTGGGCGCGCCGCTCAAAATCAGCCCATAGTAGAATTAAAGAATACGGATTGCCGGTTACGAACGACGGTTTATTATTTGGCATTGTCCAAGGGGCAACTTACGAAGACCTGCGCCTGGATTGCGCTGCAGCGCTTGCGGAAATCGAATTTGACGGTTATGCAGTCGGTGGAGTTTCTGTTGGCGAGCCAAAAGATTTAAGTTATAATATAGCCGCCCTTACCGCCGGCGCGCTGCCGCAGGATAAGCCGCGCTACTTAATGGGCGTTGGCATGCCGCAGGATATCATCAGGGCGGTGGAAGCAGGCTACGACATGTTTGATTGTGTCGTGCCCACCCGTTACGGCAGGAACGGCACGGCCTTTACCAGTTACGGCAAACTTACGGTCAGAAACGCCGCCTTTGCCGAAGATTTCCGGCCGCTGGATGCGGATTGCGATTGTGACACCTGTACGAATTTCAGCCGCGCCTACCTGCGTCATCTTTTTAATGCCGAAGAGATACTGGGCTTGAGGTTGTTATCGTTGCACAACGTGCATTTTTTCTTAAAGATGATGGAAGGTGTGCGCAAGGCGATAGCAGGAGACAAATTCGTAGAATTTAAGAAAGAGTTCTTGAATAAGTATGAAAAGTAAAAAGTCAAAAGTAAAAAGGTAAAACCACAAGTCAAAAGTAAAAAGTAAAAGCATTAAAACATTGGATTTTAGAATTAAACTTTTAACTTTTTACTTGTACTTTTTCCTTTTGAGTTTTTCCTTTTGAGTTTAAAACGTATGCGTATTGATATTATCACAATTTTCCCGAAGATGTTCGAAGCGGTACTTGGCGAATCCATTGTCAAGAGAGCGCGCGCTAAAGGAAAGCTCGGTCTTTACCTCCATGACCTGCGTGATTATACAATGGACAGGCACAGGAAAGTTGACGACCGGCCTTATGGCGGCGGCTCAGGCATGGTGATGTCAGCCGAGCCCATATTCAGGGCGGTAGAGCATATCAAGTCAAAAGTCAAAAGTCAAAAGTCAAAAGTCATCTTGCTTTGCCCGCAAGGAAAAACATTTGATCAGCCAATGGCAAAGTCGCTTGCGAAATGCAGGCACCTGATCTTGATCTGCGGCCATTATGAGGGCGTGGATGAACGGGTCAGGCAGCGTATTGCAGATATTGAGGTCTCCATCGGGGATTTTATCTTAACCGGCGGAGAGCTGCCGGCGATGGTGATGGTGGACGCGTTAACACGGCTTCTGCCGGGAGTATTAGGCGATAAAAATTCCTTGAAATTTGAGACGTTTGAAGGTAATCTATTAGAATATCCGCAGTATACAAGGCCGGCAGATTACCGGGGAGACAAGGTTCCCGCGGTCCTGTTATCCGGCGACCACGGAAAAATAGAAGCTTGGAGAAAAAAAGAGGCCTTAAAGCGCACGAAGGCAAAAAGGCCTGATTTGCTTAAAAGCATCCCGTAGGGACAGGTTTGAAACCTGTCCCTACAGATACGTAAAGGAGAATAATAAATCATGGACAAAATGAAGCTTGTTGAAGGGCAATTTACCAAAAAAGAAATGCCGCAATTTAAGGTAGGCGATACGGTCAAGGTCCTGGTTAAGATTGCCGAGGGCCCGGATAAGACCCGCCTGCATCCTTTTGAAGGTGTGGTCATCGCCAAAAACGGAAGCGGTGTGCGCGCGAATTTTACCGTACGCAAGGTTTCTTACGGCGAAGGCATTGAGCGTATTTTTCCGCTCTATTCACCGGCTATAGAACGAATTGAACTTATACGTTCCGCCAGCGTCCTCAAAAGGGCAAAGTTGTATTATTTAAGAGGCAAGATCGGTAAGCACGCCACTAAGATTGAAGGCAAAGACATAAAACAAAGCTGATAGCTGGAAAATTGCTTCACTTCGAAAGAACACTTAAAAATTCCGGAGTTGAACTTATTATCGGCGTAGATGAGGCCGGACGCGGGCCCCTGGCGGGCCCTGTAGCCGCCGCTGCCGTGGTACTGGCGGATAAGCGTTTTAAATGCAGGATCGATGATTCCAAAAAGCTGACCGCCTCAGCCCGGCAAAAAGCGTTCCTTGAAATTACCGAAAGTTCGTGTTTCGGCGTCGGCATCATTAATGAGCAGATAATCGATCGCCTGAATATCCTGGTCTGCACACGCCTGGCCATGGAAAACGCGGTCCTTTCCCTCTTGTCTAAATTACGGGACTCTGGTACAAAAAAAATCCATATATTGATAGATGGGAACCTTAAGCTGGGGCTCGATTATCCATCGACCAGCATCATCAGAGGAGATTCCAGGTCTAAGAGTATTGCTGCGGCATCGATCATCGCTAAGGTCACCCGCGACCGCATTATGACTATATATGATAAAATATTCCCCGGATACGGTTTTGCGGGGCATAAAGGTTATCCCACTAAAGCCCACCGCAGCATGTTAAAAAAAATCGGGCCCTCATTGATACACAGGAGGAGTTTTTACGGTGTTCTCTGAAAAACTTAACCTCGGCAGGCTAGGTGAAGATGAAGCGCTGGATCTCTTGATTAAGAACGGTTATAAGATCATCGCCCGTAATTACAGGACTAAGCTCGGGGAAGTTGATATTATTGCCTCTGACCAAGACACCTTTTGTTTTGTTGAAGTCAAGGCGCGGCGCACGTGCCGATGCGGCACACCCGCTGAAGCGGTATCCCGGATAAAACAGAACCAGATTTCCAAGGCAGCGCTGCAGTTTATTAAAGATAAAGGGCTATGGGGGAAAAAGGCGCGCTTTGACGTGGTGTCAGTGATATATAGCGGCGGGACGGTAAAGTCGGACTTAATCAAGAACGCTTTTGAGTTGAACGAGCGTTTCAGCATATAGATAAAAATTTCCTGTAGGGACAGGTTTCAAACCTGTCCCTACAAAAGAAAGGCCAAAACCATGCGTTACGCATTCAAGGGCTTGAATAAATACCTGGATGACCTGGCAGCCAAGATCCCGGCTCCGGGCGGCGGCTCAGCCGCGGCAATGAGTGCGGCAATGGGAGCGGCTCTTATCAGTATGGTGGCCAATTTTACCATCGGCAAACCCAAATATGCCGCGTTTGATACGGAATTAAGATTAATTCTGGAAAAGTCCGAAAAACTTAGAGTTGAATTTTTAAACCTGGTAGATCTGGATATCTCTGCCTATCAAAGCGGCAACCTAAGGGATGCCCTGGATGTGCCTTTTATGCTCACACGCCTGTGTTATGAGGCGATAAAATTATGCCCGCCGCTGTTAAAGAAAGGCAACTCCAATTTAATAAGCGATGTAGGTGTGGCGGTGATTTTCCTTGAGGCGGCCTTCTCGTCGGCGGCACTCAATGTGGAGATCAACTTAAAGGCGCTCGGCGATGAGAAACTCCACAGGGCGATAGGCAAAGAATTGGCGCAGAGGCAGGCACGGATAAAAAAGATCAGGCTGGAAACGGAGGCAAAAGTTGGCGAAATTATTAGAGGGTAAACCCATCGCGGAGAAGATCAAGGTTGAGATAAAACAACAGATCCAGGCCTTGAAGACCACACCTGTATTAGTAAGTGTACAGGCCGGAGAAAATGCCGGCTCAGCCAGCTACGTCAAATCCCAGTTTAAAGCGGCCGAGAGCCTGGGCATTATTTATCGTCTGGAAAAACTAAGCCAGGATATCACTGAAGAGGCGTTGATAGATTTTATCGCCAAGTTTAACGCTGACAGAAGTGTAAACGGCATCATTGTCCAGATGCCGCTTCCGGCGCAGATAGATTATCGCAAGATCAGCCGCTTCATCGATCCCCAGAAGGACGTGGAGGGGATGCATCCGGCCAATCTCGGAAAATTGGTATTTGGCAAGCAGGCGATATTACCCTGCACAGCCGCGGCAGTGATGGAATTATTGAACAGTACCGGCATAGATCTATACGGCAAGGAAGTGGTGATTGTCGGCCACAGCGAAATCGTCGGCAAGCCGCTGGCGCTATTACTGCTTGAGAAATTCGCCACGGTCACTGTAGCTCATATCGGCACTTCCAAGGCCGGGAAGTTAGAGGAACACGTCGGTAAGGCTGAAGTTTTGATTGTGGCCGTGGGTAAGGCCGGGTTGATCAAGGGTGAGTGGATCAAGGAAGACGCGGTGGTTATTGACGTGGGAATAAATCGCGTGGGAGAGAAGATCGTTGGCGACGTGGAGTTTGAGGCGGCCCAGGCGAGAGCATCTTATATTACGCCTGTGCCGGGCGGGGTCGGCCCGCTGACCGCGACTATGCTCATGCGTAACTTAGTCGAGGCGGCGAAACTGCAGCAATAACTCAATCCCGGCTCCTCACTCGCTGCGTCGCGACGTCGCAATCGGCTCAACTTCTCCTAAGGGCCCCCCATCCCCCGCATACGCTGCAGGTGCGCGGCGGGGGCTCCTAATAAGGTTCAATACGGAGAAGTTTCGCCTCATAACCGTACTCCGTCGCTCCTAATGCTCGTTCGGAGCCGGTCTTGAGTTCTTGATCAGCATAGTGTTACTGGAGACATATGACCTTTAAAGAAAAGTTAAGCGCGGGGAAGTTTTTAGTGACCTCGGAGATTGGGCCGCCAAAGGGTATCGAGACGGCTAAGTTACTAGACGACGCCGAGCTTATCCGCGGCAGAGTGGACGCGATCAATGTCACTGATTTGCAGAGTTCGGTGATGCGCCTGGGATCGCTGGCAGTGAGCAGCCTCTTGGTACAGAAGGGTTTTGAGCCGGTGTATCAGATGACCTGCCGCGACAGAAACCGTCTGGCTTTGCAGTCAGATTTACTGTCCGCGGCAAGCTTAGGCATTCAAAATGTCCTCATCCTTACCGGCGACCATCCCACGCTTGGCGACCATCCCGAAGCAAAACCCGTTTTTGACCTGGATTCAGTGCAATTATTGCAGGTAGCCAAAAATCTCCAGCTTGGCCTGGATATGAAAGGTAATAAGCTCGACGGCCGTTTGCCTAAATTCTGCCTGGGTGCGGTGGTAAATCCCGGCGCCGATCCATTGGAGCCGCAGATCATGAAGATGGAGAAAAAGATCGCGGCGGGTGCTGAATTTTTTCAGACCCAGGCGGTCTATGATATAGAGGTTTTTGTTAATTTCTTAAGCAAGATCAAGCACTTAAAGACTACCATCTTAGGCGGGATCGTGCTCTTGAAATCCGCCGGTATGGCCCGTTACATGAACAAGAACGTCGCCGGCGTGTTTGTTCCGGATAATCTGATCAAGGAGATGGAAGAAACTAAAGATAAAACGGCAAAGTCAGTGGAGATCGCAGCGCGTCTTATTAAAGAATTAAAGCCGATGTGCCAGGGCATACATATCATGCCCATCGGCTGGGATAAGGTTGTGCCGTCGGTACTTGATGCTTCGGGTTTATAAAATTTAGAAGAATAAGGAGGTTTTTTGATGGGTAATATTGAGCAAAGATCAATTGATAAGGCCACGCAGGAAGTCTTAAAAAAAGCGCAGGCCGAAAATATCAATACTGTCTGGGACAGGTTTGACCAGCAGCAGCCGCAATGCGGTTTTGGCCAGCTGGGCCTCTGCTGTACGGTCTGTAATATGGGCCCCTGCCGCATAGATCCGTTCGGAGAAGGAGCACAAACCGGTGCCTGCGGCGCAAATGCCGATACCATCACCGCTAGAAACCTGGCGCGTAAGGTCGCGGTGGGCGCATCCGCGCATTCCGACCACGGCCGGGACATTGCTCACACTTTATCGCTTATTTCCGACGGGGCAAAGCATACGCATAAAGGCGGGCATGCTCATTCCTATGAGATATTAGATCTGGAAAAACTAAAGGCCCTGGCAGCAGAATTCGGTATCGATAGCGCAAAAAATAAGGATGAGATGGCCAAAGAACTCTCCAAGAAGCTATTGGAAGAATTCGGCCGGCAGCAGGGAGAATTGATCTTTACCAAACGCGCCCCGAAAAAACGGCAGGAGATCTGGAAAAAATTGGGGATCACCCCGCGCGGCATAGATAGGGAAGTGGTAGAGCTTTTACATACCACCACCATGGGTGTGGATAATGACTATAAGAATTTAATACAGTCAGGTATGCGTTGTGCTCTTTCCGACGGCTGGGGCGGTTCGATGATCGCCACCGACGTGCAGGATATTGTCTTAGGCAGCCCCCAGCCGATCCGCGGCAAGGTCAATCTCGGGGTTTTAAAAGAGAATTACGTCAATATCGTCGTGCACGGCCATGAGCCGGTTTTGTCTGAGATGGCGGTAAAGGCAGCGCAGGATCCGGAGTTGATAAAATTAGCAAAGAAGATGGGGGCGCAAGGTATAAATCTGGCCGGTATATGCTGTACCGCCAATGAAGTATTGATGCGCCACGGTATTCCGGTGGCCGGAAATTTCCTCCAGCAGGAATTGGCGATCATTACCGGTGCGGTAGAGGTGATGATGGTTGATGTGCAGTGCATTATGCCGGCGCTGCAGGAAGTAGCCGCCTGTTTTCATACGAAACTGGTCACCACAAGTCCCAAGGCGCGTTTTCCGGGAGTGACCCACATTGAATTTAGCCCCGAAAACGCCTATGAGTCGACGAAACAGATTGTAAAACTTGCGGTAGAAAATTTTAGCGCTCGAAATAAAGAGCGGGTGAATATTCCCGCCCAGGAAATGGATCTAGTCGCTGGATTCACCAAAGAAGCGGTCTTCCAGATCTTAGGCGGAAAGTACCGCGCCACCTACGGGCCCTTAAACGAGGCGATCATCTCCGGGCGCTTACGCGGCCTGGCAGGTGTGGTAGGCTGCAATAATCCGCGGCAGACCCACGATTATTTTCATACTACCTTAGTCAAGGAATTGATAAGGCACGATGTCCTGGTTTTGCAGACCGGGTGTTCTGCGATTGCCTGCGCTAAACAAGGATTGCTTATTCCCGAGGCGGCCAAACTCTACGCCGGCCTCGGCCTGCAGGAAATTTGCGAGGCAGTAGGAATTCCTCCGGTGCTGCATCTTGGTTCTTGCGTGGATAACTCGCGCATATTGACCGCGGCCAGCCAGGTTATTAATGAGGGCGGACTGGGAGAGGATATTTCAGACCTGCCGGCTGCCGGATGCGCTCCGGAATGGATGTCTGAGAAGGCCATTACCATCGGATTTTATTTTGTGGCCTCAGGCGTTTATACTGTTTTTGGCGCCAGCCCCTTTGCTACAATGGGCAGTAAAAACGTGACCGATTATTTGACCAAAGGGCTGGAGAGTGTTACCGGGGGCTCGTTCGAGTTCTGCGATGATCCTATAAAAACCGCGAAGCTGATGATCGCGCATATTGATAAGAAACGCCAGGATTTGAAATTGAAACCGGCGATGTACGAAGCCGGCAAGGCGTAAGTGGATTTAAAAAAATGAAGCAACTTTATTATGAAGTAAGGAAATGTCTGGGCTGCAGGTCCTGCGAGATCGCCTGCGCTCTGGCGCATTCTCTGTCCGGTGAATTGTATAAGGCGCTTGGCGAAGAGAAGCTTTCAATGCCCAGGGAAAAGGTGTTGGCCTGCGGTGGAAAAAATTATCCGGTGTCCTGCCGGCACTGTGAAGGTGCATTATGCGTGGATGCCTGTATGGCCGGCGCTTTAGTCTTCGATAAACAAAAGGGCCAAGTCATGCATGATGCGGAGCGCTGCGTCGGCTGCTGGATGTGCGTAATGGTTTGCCCCTATGGAGCGATCAGGCCGAATATTTTAGATAAAATGCCGCTGCGTTGCGACAAATGTACTGATAAAGATGAGCCTGCCTGTGTTGCGGCCTGCCCTACCCAGGCGGTGATTGAGCAGGAAAAAGTAAAGGCAAAAACATGAAACAGTTTGTAATTATCGGAAATTCCGCCGCCGGCATTGCCGCGGCCGAAGCCATACGCAAAACCGATAAGCAGTCCGCTGTCACCATTATTTCGGACGAGGATTATCCGGCATATTGCCGCTGTCTAATTTCTTATTATTTAGCCGGCCAGGTAAAAGAGGATAAAATTTTATACCGGCCGGAAAGTTTTTATAAGGAAAATAATATTACGCTTTTGTTGAATAAAAGAGTGGAACGGGTTGACCCAAAGAAGAACAGGCTGATCTGCGCCGATAAGACCCAGGTTTCCTTTGACGCATTGCTCTTGGCTACCGGCTCAAGCCCCAGGTTTCCCGACGTAAAGGGCATAAAAAAGGACAATGTCTTTGGCCTGCGCACCATAAAAGATGCAATGCTTGTCTCCGAGCGTTTGCCGATGACCAAAGCCGCCTGCGTTTTAGGCGGGGGCCTGGTTGGGCTTAAGGCCGCTTATGCGCTGAGCAAGAGAAATATCGATACAAAAGTGATCGTAAAATCTAAACAGGTGCTTTCGCAGATGCTGGATTGGACTGCCGCCGGATTCGTTCAGCGCAGGTTAGAGGAGCATGGCGTGGAATTGGTCCTCGGCCAGGACGCCGCAGAGATTATCGGAGAGGGCGATATTAAAGCAGTCAAGCTTGATTCAGGAAAGGCCATTGGCTGCGAACTGGTAGTCGTGGGTAAAGGTGTTAAACCTAATATAGAGCTGGCGAGTGAAACAGAGATAAAGACCAGGGAAGGCATTATCGCTAATAATCTCCTGCAGACAAGCATTCCCAATATCTATACCGCCGGAGACGTCTGTGAAAGTTTTGATATTACCATGGGCGGGCCTTCTATAAACGCGCTTTGGCCGGTGGCTGTCGAGCAGGGCAGAGCAGCCGGAACGAATATGGCCGGCGGGAATATTATTTATGACGGTTCCCTGGGCATGAATGCTTTGGAATTTTTCGGGCTGGCGGTGATATCCCTGGGGATGTATAAAATGCTGGAGGGCGACTCGGCTTATGAAGAATTGGTCCTTAACAACGCCAAAGAGGAAACCTACAAAAAGATCGTCTTAAAGAATAATGTTATCATAGGTGTGATCCTGGCCAAAAATATAAGTAACAGCGGCGTGTTTTTAAGTTTGATGCGTAACAAGGTGGATGTGTCTGTATTTAAAAATAACTTGCTGGACGATTGTTTCGGCTATCCGGCAATAAAAGATTTAGTGCCTAGTGAGGAGCGGATCTATGTCTAAGGTAGTGGCAGCCAGTGTCATTCGAGGTGCACACGAGATCTACAAAGATGCGTCGGATTCTTTAGATAAGGCCATAAAGAGCAAGGGGCCGGCTCAATTAATCGGGTTTCCCGAAACTGCGTTTTATCTTCCTATGGCCAATGCCTTACTGGGGGCCAGGGTGGAGACGCTAAAGGACGCCTCGCGGATTTTAGAACACGCCAAAACCCTGCTGCCGCAGGTGCCTTCGGAAAAAGTCTGGCTTCCTTACTTAGGCGATGCCTTAAACGCCGGGATGTCGGCGTTATTCTGCGAAGAGATCATCATGGCCTTGCGTTACCTTAATAATGAGGAGCCGCAAAAGGACTGCAACGGATTTTTTTCCGATACGATCTTACGTTCCTTAGGTATACAACTGGTTGACGGGCGCATGTCCGGATTTGCCGCGATACTGGGAGCGGCCCCGGATAATAAAACCGCGGTACAGATCATCCGCGACTTACAGGAGCGCAACATCCTGATATTTGTCGGTTCTTCGGTCAAGGGCCGCTCGATCATTGATCAATTATTAGAAGAAAATGTGCAGATGGGCTGGGATAATTATATCGTGCCTTACGGCCGCGATACTATCTCGGGAATTTATCCTTTGAACTGGGCGATCCGCGCGGCATTGACCTTTGGCGGTATTAAGCCCGGGCAAGCGGATAAGGCGCTTAAGTATACCAAAGATCGCGTGCTTGCCTTTGGCCTTGTGTTGGGCGAATTGGATGATATCAAATATGCCACCGGCGCCGGTGCGATCAATATGGGATTTCCTATTATCGCTGACACTGATATCCCGGAAATAAAGCCGTCCGGGATCACCACTTACGAGGCACTGGTAAAAGAGCTCGACCGGAAAAAACTTGTACCGCGTTGTATCGAGGTCCGGGGGATCAAGGTGCATGTTTCTTCCGTGCCTATCCCGGTAGCTTATGCCGCGGCCTTTGAGGGCGAGCGCGTCCGGCGCGAGTCAATGCACGCAGAATTAGGCGGGAAAGCCAGCCTTGCCTTTGAATATTTGAGCGCTCGGGGTGAGGCCGAAGTAGAAGACGGCTTAATCGAATTAATCGGCCCGGATATTGACAGCCTGCCGCAAGGAGTTAAGTCATTGCCCCTTGCCATTATAGCGGATGTTTACGGCCGGAAAATGGAGAAAGATTTTGAGCCCATACTGGAACGCCAGGTCCACCGTTTTGTAAATTACGCCATGGGCCTAATGCACGTCGGCCAGCGCGACATGAACTGGATCAGGATCAGTAATGATGCTTTTAACAAGGGATTCCGCCTCAAGCACATCGGCGTCATCCTGCATGCGATGCTGCACCAGGAATATAACGCCATCGTAGATAAGGTGCAGGTCAGGCTTTATACGCGGCAGGCCGAAGTGGAAAAACTGTTAGTGCCGGCTAAAGTTGCTTATGACGAGCGCGACGCGCGCCTGGGTGGAATGACCGACGAAAGCGTGGACACTTTTTACTCGTGCCTCCTATGTCAAAGTTTTGCCCCTAATCACGTCTGTGTAGTAACACCCGAGCGATTAGGCCTTTGCGGCGCCTATTCGTGGCTCGATGCCAAGGCCTCTTTTGAGATCACTCCCACCGGCCCTAACCAGCCTATCGTAAAAGGTAAAGTAGAGGACGCGCGCCTGGGCCAATGGGATAAGATCAATGAATTTGTGGCGCAGAAATCCAATAAGACTATTGAAAAGGTGAGTATGTATTCGCTGATGGATTCTCCGCAGTCGAGTTGCGGATGTTTCGAGTGTATTATCGCTATTGTTCCGGAAGCTAACGGCGTAATGATTGTGCACCGTGATTATTCCGGTATGACTCCTTGCGGCATGAGCTTTACTACTCTTGCCGGTTCTGTCGGCGGCGGAGCGCAGACCCCGGGATTTTTAGGCATCGGCAAATTATATACCTTAAGTAAAAAATTCATCTCCGCAGAAGGCGGCCTTAAGCGCGTGGTCTGGATGCCCAAGGAGCTCAAAGAAATACTGGGTGCTAAACTCAAAGACCGCTGCGCTGAAATAGGCGATGCGGGCCTCCTGGAAAAAATCGCCGATGAGACCGTGGCCACCACCTCTGAAGAACTGCTGGCTTTCCTGCAAAAAGCAGGCCACCCCGCCTTGAATATGGAGGCGATGATATAAATAATTTTTTTCTTGACGTAACTCGTTTAAAATATATAATATATACAATATATGCC
>Ga0105164_10000103_pt1 | contig 60350 bp, 64 predicted proteins | sample VDWuncwatermetaG_FD_89674 | JGI IMG/M metagenome (GOLD analysis project Ga0105164, IMG submission 89674) | Wastewater microbial communities from Netherlands to study Microbial Dark Matter (Phase II) - VDW unchlorinated drinking water | ecosystem: Environmental > Aquatic > Freshwater > Drinking...
AGAAAAAGGAGAAGAGTTTGAATGGATTGTAGAAAATAAAAATTTACTGTTGTTGCAAAGAGTTAAGCCAGAAAAGAAGCGAGACCTAAAGAAAGGGTAGAAACTTATTTGTCAGAGTACTAGGGACTACTGGATGTAGATCAAAACCAATTTTATCTGATGTGACCTTAAATTGGAAACCCACAGATGATATTTTTGAACTTAAAAAAATTGATTGTGAACTTCTGCGATCAAAGCATATTAAACTTGAAAAAATTATAGATACTCGAAATGTTGATATGAAAGAGCTAATAGGTGCGAATAAAGAAAACCCGGCTCGCTCCCTTCAGGTTACAACAAAATCTGATGTCGTAGATTTTATTCATAGCAACTTGGTCAAAGTATTTAAAGAAATGTACCTCGATTTCGATAACCAAAACGCAGACTACTCATTAACTGGTGAAATTAAAGAATTTTATGCAGAAGAAAATCCGGGCTATGCAGGATCATTAACAATGCAGATGACTTTAAAAAAGGCCAATAAAATCGTATGGACAGGTCTTATTACTGGCTCTAGTAAAAGAACGGGTCGATCCTATAGCCTTGATAACTACATGGAAACGTTGTCTGACGCCATTATGGATTTTGCAAAACAATTTGCTGAAAACAAATCTCTTTACGAAAAATTGAAATAATCAGTGGCTGAAAGTAGCAGAGAGTTCTTGCTCTCTCTTTTGGTTTGACTAAATATTTGGTTTAAGGAATTAACGAATGAAAAAACTATTTGGAATTCTTGTACTATCATTTCACATATTGAGTTGCGCTTCTCACCAAAGCATAACAAAAGGTGGAATATTCGCTGGCGAAAAAATTAAATTCCCAAGTCGGATCGTAGTTATGCTAATGGCAGATGGCACTGGGCAAACTGATGGTCAGTGGGCCGGCAGTGGGATTGCAATGTCCAATGGACTTAGAGATGTACTAATAGAGAATAGTTTCTTTGCCACAGTTTCGGAATCTAATAAGTTAGAAGAAGCAAAATCGCTGGCAAGTTCTTTAAAATGCGATTATGTAATAAAATCAACCATAACTGAGTGGGAAGATAATGCTACTGAATGGTCGGGTAAGCCAGACTCTTTGTCGCTAACTTCCGAGCTGTATGACCTGCAAAGCTCCAGTTTTACTTCAACAGCCTCACATAGAGAGCAAAGTTCAGGTGCTGCCCTTGTTCCCCAAAGCACTCGCCGTTTTATTCCCATAGCTGCAGATCGAATAATTAAGCGGTTATTTGCGATCCCAATGACAAAAAATATTAATAACTGATTTTTCAAAGTTTACTTTATTTTGTTCAATCCAAAAGACCCAGACAGACGTGGCCATTTTCTACGCGATGAATATGGGCTTACCAACTCAGAACAAATTTTATGACTATATTTTGAACATCAAAGTCAAAAAAAGGTTCTGAAAGCATCCCTGACCGACGGAAAAAATTAAATTGGAATACAACAGTAACTCCCGAAATAACTGAATCGTTTTAAACCTTCCAACTTTAGAGTAAACGATTAAAAAGTCAGAGCTTTATCTAAGTTTAGAGGTAAGCAAAATAATTACCATAGCATCCACCGCCACCACCACGGAACCATGCCAGCTCTTGCACTGACATCACTTCCGCGTGCCTGGGCTGCGCGTTCAAGCGCCAGTGGTTCGTCATAAAATGGGCGAGGCGCCAGCGTAAAGCCCGCCTCACGGGCTTTGTCGACGATCATCTGCAAATATTCTTTCATATGTGCGGCTGTGTAGGTATTGGTGTCATGAAAGGTGACAATGATCGGGATAACCCCGTCAACCGTCACCAACTCGTGGTGATCGACACGCTCACACATGTGTTCCATCTCACTTGCCATATGAATAAATCGCCGCGGACTGGCCTTAAAGCCCCAAGTTTTACCGTCGTTGGCCGTGATGTCTGTGAGCACCATCGTCAGACCGTAACGCTCATAGGCCGCAAGTGTTCTGGCGTCATAGGCCCAGTAAGGCGGACGCACTAATGTAACCGGACGCCCACGAATCGGATTCAGATCGGCAACTCCACCGCTTAGAGATTGCTCCAACTCTTCGTCATTTAAGTTTCGATGACTGCGATGTCCAAATGTAGAGCCGTCATGCAACGAAAGCACATGCCCCTCGGCTTGCTCGCGAACCATCAGCTCATGTCCAAGCGCCGTAGCCCCGCCGCCGTGACTCCTGGTTTGCAGAAAAAATATCGCCTTAATACCTTTTTGTACTGGATTGTTTGCCAGTGCTTCAAGAATACTTGCCGTTGAGTTGTCATCAGCGCTGCCATTCGGCCCGTCATCGAAAGTGAGTAATATTCGCACCGGAACGGTGGCTCTCTCGTTCGACAAAGACGGATCGCAGTTGACGGTGGCACAGCCGACAAGGACTAAAAATGCTGCCAGAACCGCCCAAGCTTGCAACACTTTTTTAATCATTCAGCCCAGCTGTATTTTTTTTATATGCAAGTCTCTTAAACTGAAGTTTACCTCGCGAAATTTTTAGTCCTTTTGCAGTTGTGCTAATATTAAAACTCGCAAAATCATTTTTACGAATGGAGCCTGCAACACAGACGGAAATATTTTGGTGAGCATTGTACATAAAGCACAATGTCTTAGCGGAAGAAACCTGAGTTACTTTTTTCTTTGCCAAATTAAATTCGATTTTAACAGTCTCTTCATTGATTAGTCCGCCGATAGCTTTGATGTAAGATTCTTTTAAAGACCACAGGGTGAGAAAATGATTGATCTTTGCTGACTCTGTTTTGGCGGAAAATATATACTTATTTTCGACTTTACTGAAATACCGTTCGGCGATGTTGTGAACCGATCTGATTGTGGCTTTGGTTTCTATATCAACGCCCACCTCGTCTTTTTCACCTACCGCCAACACGATATAATTTCCGGAGTGACTTAAATTGAACTTAGGAAAACCTCTTACATAGGGCTTATTGTTTTTCTTATCCAGCAAAACCTTCGGAGAAATAACTTTGTATCGTTCTTTCAATACAGATTTTAATACAAAGCGGCCGGCGGCATATTGCAACTTTCTTTTTTCGTTGGATATTTTAGAAAGTCGCAGGCGTTCGCCTTGGCTTAAAAAATCAGTATAAAAAGCTACGGGCCTGGGATTTTTATCGATATTAAATACAAATACGCTGAGGCCTTTATTCATGCCATCGCTTAAAAATTAAAGACGTATTGATTCCGCCGAAAGCGAAATTATTACTCATGACATAGTCACAGTTAAGCTCGCGGCCCTCACTCATAATGTAATCAAGTTTGCCGCAGCGGCTGTCGACTTCCGTTAAATTTAAGGTCGGTGTAAACCAAGAATGATTCATCATCTCGATACTCAACCAGGCTTCGATGGCACCGCAGGCACCTAGCGTATGACCGTAATAGCTTTTTAAAGAACTGGTCGGAATTTTTTCACCAAAAAGCCGCCACATCGCCTGCGACTCGGCAATATCGCCCATTTCCGTTGCGGTGCCGTGTGCATTTACATAGCCGATCATTTTCGGCTGCAGCCCCGCATCTTTAAGCGCCAACTCCATAGCTCTTTGCATGGAGTGCGTGTCAGGATGGGTTACGTGCTGGGCATCACAGTTAGTGCCGTAACCGACCAGCTCGGCGTAAATTTTACCGCCGCGTTTTTTAGCGTGCTCTAAATCCTCAAGAATTAAGGTGGCCGCCCCTTCACCTAAAACCAATCCGTCGCGGCTTTTATCAAACGGCGCCGGCGTCAAATGCGGAGTGCTGTTTTTTGTGCTGGTGGCAAATAACGTATCAAATACCGCAGCTTCACTGGGGCAGAGCTCTTCCGCCCCACCGGCGATCATCACTTTTTGATAACCGTTTTTAATCGATTCATAGGCATAGCCGATTCCCTGACTTCCCGACGTACAGGCCGAAGAGGTGGGAATAACACGACCTCTTACACCGAAAAAAATACCGATATTAACGGCGCAGGTGTGGCTCATCATTTTAATATAGGTCGTAGCCGTTATGCCTTTGGTGGTGTGGTCATTCAGCATATTCACAAACGATAAAATCGGTTGCGTGCTGCCGGTACAAGAACCGTAGGCAATTCCCGACTCACCACTCTGAATAATGTCGTGGCCTAAAAGGTCAGCGTCTATTAAGGCATTTTCAGTTGCTAAGGTGGCCATTTTTGAAACCGGCCCCATAGAGCGAATTTTTTTTCGGTCATAGTGCTCAGGCAGCGTGAAATCTGAAATAGGTGCGGCCAACTTAGTGTGTAAACCTTCAAATATTTCCCACTCCGGCATATGCACGACGGCACTTTTACCCTGTCGCAGTTTTAACTGGATATCTTTGTAGGTATTCCCTAAAGCGGTAACGCCGGACGCGCCGGTGACGACAACTCTATTTTTCATCACACCATTCCTCCATTTACTGATATCACTTGCCGCGTGATATAGGCTGCATTTTCACTCATCAAATAGCCGACAAGTCCTGCCACTTCCTCAGGGCGTCCCATTCGCTGCAGAGGGATTAACGCTTTCGTGTGTTCGTATATTTCGTCGGTGATCATGCCAGTGTCGATCAATCCGGGGGCGATGCAATTAACGGTGATCTGTCTTTTTCCCAGTTCAACTGCTAAGGCCTTAACCGCTCCTATAAGCCCGGCTTTGCTCGCACTGTAATTAACCTGCCCGCGATTACCGGTAAGACCTGAAACGGAAGACAATACCACAATTCGTCCGGGCTCGCGCGCGTGCACCATCGGCATCACGCAAGGTTTTACCACATTGTAAAAACCGCCTAAGTTCGTATCTAACACCGAATCCCAATCTTCATCGGTCATCGCCGGAAAAGCCGCATCTCGACTGATCCCGGCGCAGCAAACTACGCCGTAGTACGCTTTGTTTTGCTGAATATCTCTCAATAAAATTTCTTTTACTTGCTCCCGGTTGCTCAAATCGAAAGTCACAAGCCTTGTTTTTGCACCCGACTTGGCAATCACCGATTGAGTTTCTTCCGCACCTTTTTTGTCTTGAGCATAGTGAACTATGACTTCATAACCCTGTTTTCCGAGCTCTATCGCAATGGCGCGACCGATCCCTTTGCTCGAACCGGTTACTAAAATCGACTTATTGCTGTTCATTTATTTCACCTTTAATTTTATCTAAATACTCGAAATTGGGCTTATAGGTCGTAAGAGTGGCTTCGGCCAGAATCTCGCCGCCCGACTTGATAGCGCAAACAAAACTACCGGAATTTTCTACGATGAAGTTCGGTTCAATATAAATTTCAAGTTCCATTCCGACCGCAAACCGGGCCGTTGCGGTTTTAAAATTTCTAACACCCACCAAAAACCCTATTTCCGGCTGCCCCAGTTTAGAAAAATTTAATCCGTTAAAGGCGGCAATAGCTTGGGCCATGTACTCAATCCCGTACCAAGCCGGCACCGCATTTTTTTCAAATCCATAACTGTCTTCGTTAATTTTAACCGCGGCCGTTAAATTATTTTCGCTGTAGGAAATAACCCTATCCAATATTAACATCGGGGCCCGATGGGGAACTATGTCCGTTAAATTTATTTCCATATTTTTAAGCACCACAAATTATTAATGACACATTATTGCCACCGAAAGCAAACGAGTTTGACATGCAGACCTTTGTTTTAAGACAAGTCTGCGTTGTTGAAAAATTAAGCTTTGCTAAATCTGAATCCGCCTGTGCATCCCAATAGTGCGGCGGGAGCTTTTGCTGTTTGTTGCCGAAATCCAGTGCCAGGTAGCAAAGAGCGAGCTCCTGAGCACCGGCAGCCCCCAAAGTATGACCTATAAAGGCTTTGGTGCTACTAACCGGAGTTTCAGCCCCGAAGACTCTATTTACCAAATGACTTTCCATTAAATCATTTTTTACCGTCCCTGTTCCGTGAAGATTGATATAGGAAATCTGATCAGGCTGTAATTTTGCCATTTTTAAAGCACTTTGTATGGCGATCTCCCCCCCTGCACCCTCCGGATCGGGAGAGGAAAGATGATAGGCATCCGAGCTTTCGCCATAGCCCGCCAAGCGAATGGCGGCCTCTTCTTTTGAAACGATAAACAGCGCAGCTCCTTCTCCGATATTAATTCCGTTCCGATTTTTACTGAACGCATTGGTGATATTCGGCGAAACTGAATCCAGCGAATCAAATCCGTCTAAAGTCAGCGAGCACAGACTGTCGACTCCACCCACAATTGCCGCATCGCACAACCCCAAATCGATTAATCTTTTAGCCTCGATAAAAACTTTAGCACTCGATGAGCACGCAGTTGAAACCGTGTAATGAATTCCCTTGAGACCGAAAAAACCTGCCAGAAACTCGCTCGGACTGGAAATTTCCTGCTTGTAGTAATTAAATTTTTCGGTGCTTTTACCTTTAAAGGCCTCTTCCGACTCTAAAATTCCCGACGTGCTGGTGCCAAGAATAACGGCCACCCTTTGCTTTCCGTACTTTTCGATCACAGTCTCAATCTGGTTTTTCATTTGCATGGCTACGTGTAAAAGTAGGCGATTGTTACGAGTATCAAACTGACCCGGTCTGTACGTGACCACCGGCAAAGCAAAGTTCACTCTTCTCACTAAGGCCTGCCTACCACTGATTAATTTCACTCGCTCGCCTTCGGTAACGGTGTTTTTCAAAAAAATGGAATTAAAAATCTCCGCGGCATTGCCGCCTTGTGAATTATTAAGTGCTAAGCAGTTGATGTACATTTCGATCATAGCACCTTCGCAGAAATAAATTCTATATTGATAACATAGCCGCGCACCAAATGCCGGTATTCGATCTGTGACCGCAATCGATCACTCCCACTGTATTTAATTTGAATAATATTTTCAGATTTAAAATACACATCCCGCTCAAAACCCTTATCGATTATTTTGACTGAACCATTCGACCAACTCTCAATTTTATCAGCGTCGGCATAAATTAAAACCAAATCCGCCAGGGCGTACTTAACGTCAAATTCGAAACCGACCCCGGGAAGGGATTTATACTGAATATCTTGTCCGTCATAAACAATCCGAAACAGCTCGCCGCCGAAGGGCAGCAGAGAAATAACCGATATCTTGTTGTTTTGCGAAGTTAATATCATCTGATTGGAATAGTTTTTAGAGTTGTAGTTTATTTTAAAGAGCTGCACCAACTGCACCGGCGGCAAAATCTGCTTTGGATCAGGTAAATGCAAAACCACACCCTTTCCCACATCCACCTCTGTATTATTAAATCGGGCCACATGCGCGCAGCCCACACTTAAAATAAATAAAATCGCACAAAGCGCCTGGCTTTTATTCATGATGAACCGCCGCCACCAATAAGGAGAACACATAACTTAAAAGAATTCCCAAAAACAAACTCAAACCGAAACTGGCCACCGCTCGCGTGCTGCTAAAGGCCAATATACCGAATGAAATAAGCGTGGTGACGAACGAAACCAATACGCCGATGTGAAAAGCCACACTCGACTCTTTAGTTGAGGCAAAAAAGATGCTGTAGTCTATTCCGATTCCGAGAGTTAAGATGATAGCAAGAATATTAAATAAATTGAGATGCCCGAAAATAAAATTAGGCACCAATAGAGCAAAAAAGGAGGCAGTCATCGGAGCCAGCAATACGAGACTGGCCTTTTTAAATCCGAAGGCCGCTATAAGAACAGCAAATATAAGAACGGCTCCCAGAAAAAACCGTCCTAGTATCTTTTCGCGCAACTCGGTCAAATAGTCGCTGATTTCAACGGCCTTGTTCATCACATGCACGGAGCTGCTTTCATATTTTTTTAAGTCTGAATAGGCAGCAGCGCCTTCGATATTGAGAACCGAATAAAAAGATCCGTCCACAGACCCTAGCCAATTATTTTTAATCGGCACGTCAAAATTTTGATCCAGAAAGTCTTGCACCGAAAAATAGGCCGCAGACCCCGAAAAAACCTGATCAGTGACCGCTTTTGAATTTTTAAGTTTAATTTTTGCAAACAAATTTAAGACCGTAGCTCGCAGCTCTTGATATTTAACAAAACTGTCTTTTTGCTTATTAAGACTCGGCACCCAGTTCGACAAAGCCACGCTGCGAATTGAATCCGTCTTCAGCAATTTTTTCGAAAGCTGTTCTTCGAGCTGCAACAGTTCCTCTTCGCTTGCGGACTTTAAAACAAAGTAAGTGGGAACTCTTGAAACCCCTAGAAACTTGAATACGCCTTCTTCATCATTTTTTAAGTCAGAATCCACTTGCTGCAACAAATGCACGTCATCATTAAAATTAAATTTTCCACAGATGAGAAAACCCACTACACAGACTGTCAAAACAACTCCCCAACTTTTTAAAACGCCGAAATTTCGATACAGTCCTGCCACCTTTTCGGCATTTTTTAAAACACTGGGCCTTAGGGACCGATACTTAAACTTCGGAAAAACGGCCAGCACACTTGAGTAAGCCGTAAACAAACCCACGATCGCAAACACCGAAAGTTGCTTTAAAATAATCAAGTCTGTAAAATAGAAGCAGGCGTAACCCAGTGCACTTGTTAAAAAACCCAAGCCCAACGCCAATTTTATTCGGTCTACGGCCTCACGAGAGTTTTTAGTCTTTACTTCAAACCCTTGTGAAAAAAAATGCACTCCATAATCGGTGGCAACGCCCATTAAACTGATTCCCAGCAAAAGGCTTAGAATGTGAATCGAAGGCCAAAACAACCCCACCGCCACAAGCCCAGACAAAGCACTAACGACGACGGTTCCGAAAGTGATCAACACCGGAAATACAGAGGCAAAACACCAAAGTAACAGTGCTAAAATCAAAATCAACGAAATGGCTCCGAAAAGGTTCATTTCTACCGTTGTTTTATTCGTGCCCGCAGCAGAAAATAAATGCGCGGAAAAAGCCTGCACCTCACTTTGATATTTTTTATTTTGTGCACTTTTTTTTTCGTTAACAAATTTTAGAAGTTCAGAATCGAGCGATTTAAAATTTTTATTTAACTTGGCCTCGATAAAAACGGCGGTTTTTCCATCCTTTTCGGAAATAAGATGACCTTGATCCAATTTCAACGCCGTCTGCAGATTTAAACCTAGGTAAAATTCTTGAAAAAGCCCCAAAGGATCGGTTTTAAGTTGATTGCTAATCATTGCACCCATCGGCGAAAACAGACTTGTGTACGATTTTTCGACCCAGGACGCCGATTGCAACGAGTCGATCTTTTCAATTTGTGGTTCGGTAAGTAGGATTTTTCTCTTGGAAAAAAAATAGGCAGCCGGCTTTTCAAAACTTTCAGCGGTGTACTCGTACCTAACTGACTTAAACAACGGGCTCTTCTTCATGTCTTGCGCCAAATATTCAGCGGAGCTGATCGCGGCCGTCTTATCCGGATGACTGACAAAGAGTAAAACTTCATCGGCAAAAGGCTCTTCATATTTAGCAGCAGCTTTGTAAAAACCATTTTGTTCTGCAGCTAGCGGCAAAATATTTAAAAAATTCGTATCGATCTTAAGGCCGCGATAACTGAGATAAACCACTCCGGCGACAATAGAGAGCAGGTAAACAAGCCAGAGGTGATAAAACCGCATTTTTTTCAAAAATCATTTTCCTTTTATATCGCTAAAATATATTTTCAGCTCATTGCCGCTTTTTTCGAGTACCGTTATTGAGTTTATAAACTTATCACCGGCGACATTGATTTCAGATATTAATTTTTTAAACAGCTGATCTTTCGCAACTAATTTCATGTTCCAACGCTTTTTCTCAAGCGTGACGGTGTATTCAAAATTATCTTTTAAAACCTTTACATCACCGGCAAAAATACTGAGTAGCACGTTGCTAAAACCAAAAAGCTGCGGTTGTTGTTCTTTGCTGATCGTTGAGCCCGTCCCATCGGGGCCTTTCTGCGTGATCGCCTCTTTCGTCATGGTGAGATCCTGAATAAAGGGTGTTCTTTGATGCCAAACCAACTCGCTGGTTAAATTAAAACTGAAGCTACCCTTCGATTCAAGATTTAAATCAGCGCTTTTAACAAAGCGATTTTGTCTAAAATTTCCAGATAGGCTTTTAAATTCGGCCAGTTGCTTTTTGATTTTATGTATTAAAACTTCCTGCGATTCAGCCATAACCCTCGCGGGCATTGCCGCCAATAAGTAGGTCAACAAAAGCATTTTAAATAATTTTTTCACGAATACAGGTTCCAACTGCGTGTTTGAATAAGATTTATTAAATTTCTTAAATCGGACTCAAGCGAACGGTCTTTTTCAACGAAGTTAACCATTTTAAAAACGTCTTGTTTAAATTTTTGAATATTTTTTCCTAATAACTCCGCATTCAATTCATTCTTTTGCACTCGAAGTTCTAGGGCTTGCACGGAGGCAAAAATACAGGCCGCCGCCACTTGCTCAGTGAGCTGCAGGGAGCGCAGACAATCCCTGGCCGCAATCGTGCCCATGCTGACTTTATCTTGATTGTGGCACTCCGTAGAGCGCGAAAACACACTGGCCGGTAAGCTGAGCTTTAAGGCCTCGGCCGTCCAAGCCGAAACTCCTATTTGAACGCCTTTAAAACCGTGATGTACGACGGCGTTCGCCCCTTTTGCGCCGGAAAGATTTGGCGACAAACCGCTGCTAAATTTAGTGTCAACCAGTAAGGCCAATTGGCGGTCGAGTAAATCCGCAACATTGGCAACCAATACCTTCATGCTGTCCATGACAAATGCGATGTGTCCACCGTAAAAATTGCCGCCATTCAACAGACGTCCGGCCTCTCCGTCAATGAGCGGATTGTCGTTGGCGCTATTAAGTTCGACCTCGATAAATTTTCTGGAAAATTCAAAACTGTCTTGCAGAACGCCGATCACATGCGGTGCGCAGCGAATAGAATAACGATCCTGCAAACGCTTCGGAGCAAGATTATTAAACTCCTCACTCAGATCTTGTCTGATCCATTCGGCAATCTGGCCTTGGCCCACATGCGGCTTAACTTCAAAAAGCATTTTATCAAAATGCTTTGGGTTGCCTAATAGGGCCAGACAATTCATGGCCGTTATGCGGCTAGCCAGTTGACATAAATATTCGGCTCTCTTGTAAGCCAAACAAGCAAGCGCCGTCATCACGGCAGTGCCGTTCATCAGTGCCAGGCCTTCCTTCGGCTTGAGCGCCAGAGGTTTAATCCCAAGCTCTTGATATACACTTTGCGTGGGCCTCAAGGCTCCTTTATAAAAAACGTCGCCTTCGCCGATGACAGTTGAGGCCAAGTACGCGAGCGGAGTTAAATCACCGCTGGCGCCCACCGAACCCTCTTGAGGTATACGCGGGGCTATTCCCATATTAAGCTGACTGACTAAAAAATCCAAAAGTTCAACGCTCACGCCGGACACTCCGCGCACGAGCGAAGCCAGACGCGTGATTTGAATGGCACGCGCTTCGGTAGATGAAAAAATCTCACCCAGCCCGCAACTGTGGTAACGAATAAGATTAATCGGCAATTCAAGAGCTTGCTCGGCATTGATGGTGGCGCCGCAGGAATCACCAAAACCGGTGGTGACACCGTAAATTTCTTTTTGCTCTCCAAATAATTGATCTAAAAAATCCTGACTGGCCTTTAGCTTACGTCTGAAGGTTGGGTTTTCAGAAAGACAAACCTCCGACTGCAACTGCGCCACATTAACGACATCCTCGATTGTTAGCTGACTTTCTCCTAGAACGATTTTCATATTCACTTTTCGACCTTCCAAAAATTAAAAAAGTTGTACCATTGCAGCGGATCCTGCTCAATCAGACCAGCGAGCTCTGAACAATACGCCCCTGCAATCTCGGTCATGTACTCTTTTTTATTTTTACTATTTCTTTCAGCACCGGGAATAACTTTTTTGAGTTGTATTTTAAATTGAGCGCCACTGCGATAACAATGAATGATGTAAATCGGCACTTCCAGTAAGTACGCCATCAAAAAAGGTCCTTCCGCCAATTCGATTTTTTTTCCTAAAAATCTCTGCTCTAATATTCTCTGATTGTCTTGGATAGAAAACCGATCGCCCATCATGAAAATCCACTCTCCTTTGTCCACTTTTTCTTTCAGAGAGATGGAGTGTTCAATGCTGAAGTCACGGATCGAAATCAAATTAAGCGCGGTTTCATTATTTAATTTATTTAAATAATTATTAAATTTTGCGGCATTCTCATGATAAACCAAAGCGTTGAATTTAACCTGAGGAAAAAATCGTCCCATCGCACGGCACACTTCAATATTGCCGTAATGTGAGCTAATAAAAAAGGCGCCGTCTTGATGCTGCGCAATTTTCAATAGTTCCGACACATCATCGCTATTAAAACTATCAAGCGTGATGTCGCCGATCCAAACTGAAAACTTGTCCAAGACCATATCGGCAAAAGAATAGATGTGATGAAAAGGCGTAAACGCTTTAGAATTCGTATTTAAAGTTCGGCAGTACGACTGATACACTTCAATGTAAGACTGTGATTGCCTGCGAACTTGCGAATGCAGTAGGTAATAATAGTAGCAAATCGGGTACAATAAAATTTTAACCACTTTGCGGCCCAGTGCGCGGTAAAAAAAGAACACGATACGCATTCCCAGAACACTTCCTAGCTCTTCGGTTTTATGCCAACGACTTTGCAGCGGTTTTCGGTCGCCATCTCGTAAAAGAAACAACGGCATTTTATAAAACATACTGAAAAATAATTTCGTGTGCATTTTTGTGATCAGCCAATTATCGTCGAACATCTTAAAGTTCGACGTTCCACCCACCGGATAAACAACCTTAACCGGAACCTGTTGCACTGGAACTCCGGCCCAAAATAATCTCACCAGGATCTCGGTGTCGAAATCCATTCTTTGTCCGATGCGGTTGTCGTTGATAACCGCCAGTGCGGCTGCCACTGGGTAAACTCGGAACCCGCACATACTGTCTTTAATTTTAAAACTCAAAGTCTCGATCCACACCCAGATATGAGTTAAATAGCGCCCCCAAAGCCGCGCCTTCGGAACTGATTCATCGTACTGCGGTAAGCCCGAAACTAAACTCGCCGGATCACCTTCAGAGAGTGCCAACAGCTCTTTTACTTTCGAAACATCATGTTGAGCATCTGAATCAATTTGAATCGCATGTGTGTAGTCTTGCTCGCCGGCCTTTGTAAGCCCTGCCATTACGGCCGCTCCCTTTCCGCGATTTTCTGAATGATGTAATAACTCGACCCAAGTGTGCTCACCGCAAGCCTTAATAATTTGCACCGTATTCACTTCATCACTACCATCGTTAACCACAAAAGCTTTGAAATTATACTTTTGCAGCTCTAATAGCAGAGCCCCGAGTGTTCTCGAATGCTGATAGCACGGAATAATAAAACAATCTCGCCTTTGCATCACGACATCACCACAGAACCTTTTGAGTAGCTCCTCACTTGATCGAAGTAATTGAATTTTAAATACTTCTTTTCGTGATCATAATTAATTTCCAATTGAATTTCTCGCCCAGGAAGGATCGGATAAAAAAACTTCAGCGAATGCAAACCGTTAAACTGCTTAGGCTCAGAATAGTATTTTTCATAAATTCTCATGGCCGTGTTCATTTGCACAACACCCGGCAAAAGAGGAAAGCCGGGAAAGTGCCCTGCGTACAGGCCGGAGTTTTCTGGAAAGTTCACTTTCAGCAAAAGTCGGTCTTTGTCTTGACTGATGAGGGTGATTTCAACTTTAGACAACGTCATTGAAATAACCTGCCAAGTCTTTTTTGATGAGCTTATATTGAGAGTTATACGGAAGCTCATTTACGAATCGAAATTTTTTAGGAACCACCAAGGCCTCAAAATGAGTTAAGAGCAGCTCTCTCAAGGCCTCGCAAATTTTAAATTTTCCTTCGGTTTTAAGTGATTTGCTACCCTCTTCACTTAACACTGCCAAACAGGCCGTCTGCTGCCGCCCGTTTTCTTCCAACTCCAAAACCACCGATTCAGCAATCAGTGCGCTTGAAAGAATTTTTTTATTTAGCTCCGTGAGAGAAACTCTCTTTTCTTCAATTTTTACTACATCGTCCAGCCGATCTAAAAGTTGAAACCGGCCATCCGCATACATCTCGGCTCTATCTCCGGTCAACAGAAAGGGCTCGTCGAAGTACGGGCTTTTACAAATCATTGGACCGTCTTTTTCCTTTTGCTGAAGTACCACTCCAGGAAACACCGTCCACGTTTGATTTTCAGAAGACTGCTCTCGGTAGGCCATGCCACCGCTCTCGGTGCTGCCGTAAACCTCGATAGGTGCTACGCCGAGGTTTCGCCTTGTGGCCAAAGCCACTTCAAAATCAAGCTTACCGCCCGAACTGAAAACGGCACTGAGCATAGGACTCACGCTCTCAACTAGAAAATATCTTTTTAAAAAGGCCGGGCTCGAGACCAGCGCCACAGAATTATGAGCACGAACCATTTTGCCGAGCTCTTCCGGGTACTCAACCGTAAAAGCCCCGAAACAACGCCCGAAACAAATCGGCCATAAAATCTTAAATAGAAAACCGTACATATGTTGGTGAGTCACCGTCGATAAAACCACAGCTGTCTTGAGCTGCGAGCCGAAGAGCTCTTCTAAAACACTCACTTCTAAAAATAAGTTTTCAAATCTCTTGAGGCTTTTTTTAGGTACTCCGCCGCTACCTGACGTGAAAAAAGTAATCTTGGCGTTTTTGTGTATGATAAAATTAAACTCGCCCGTCACAGGTTTAACGTCTTTAATATTTTCATCCGTCAAAACTTCATCAAACTCACCCGCAAAATTGTCAACGGTGGGCCTTTTATTGTTGGGTAAAAGAATAATATTTTTATCAAGAGACAGCCCTGCAAATAGCGCCGCTGCAAATAGATAACTGTCTTCAATACAAAGCGCTAGACTCGCCGCTTTTTTGTTTTGTAAATAGCCCACCAGGCCCTGCACTAAATTTAAAAAATCCGTAGCCGGAACAACCTTCTCGTTTTCCCGGATACAGAATTTATGAGCTAAGCAGGTTTTGTTCAACTCAAACATGTTCGGAGCTATTTCTCTGTATTACGATTTTTCGATACAAAAACTCAACCACAAATATTACGCCGCTAATGACGTAAGAAATCATGCCGTTATAAAGCAGCCAGGTGTCGAGGCTGCAAAAGAGCACTGTGTACAGGGCTATGAGGGTGTTTGTCAATAACCAACCGGACCAGAACACCGTAAGTCGACGAATGTATTTTAGCTCAGTGAGAGAAAATTCTTTTTTTTTTAGTCTAGCAAAACTTTCGATAATGGGTTCGCTCGTAAACAGGCTGTAAGTAAAAATACAAAAAAAACCGAAACTCATGAAGACCGGATAAAGTTTTAATAAGAATTTATTTTCAAAATAGGCATTTAACAAATTATTAACTAGCATCAGCGCCAGAAATCCTTCAAATACACGCCCCAAGGGAGCCTTGTCTTTAGTTTTAAATAATAACAACCTCAATGCCAAAAAGCCGGCTAAAAAAAACGACGCACTTACGATGCTAAAATATTTAACCCCTAGGTAGACCCATAGCGGATATAAAAAAAGCAGCACTGAAAATATTTTCTTAATTGTTCTGACTAGCATTCTTTTTGTTTTTTAAAATATTTTCTGAAGCGATGACGATATCTTCTACCGTTCTGACTGTTTTAAAATCTTCCGGCATTATACGTTGACCTACAAAACTTTGCAGATGCGTGATGAGGTCAATGGCATCGATACTGTCTAAACCCAAATCTTCATTCAATTTACTTTTTAATTGAATTTTTTCCGCCGGTAGCTCAAACAACTCCTGCATGATTTCTGAAACTTTATCAAATATCTGTTTGCTGGAATAATTCATGAAATGGCCGCCGTCATAGATTTAATAAATAATGCCAAATTTTTTATGGAGTAAAAATGAACTTTGGATGTTCCTTTATCGATATCCAAAGAAATATTGTATTTTTTTTTGATCGCCACGCCCAACTCTAGAGCATCAATGGAGTCTAGCCCCAAACCTTCGACAAAAAGAGCCTCTTCGCTTTTTATATCAGCCGCAAGAGTGCCTTCGAGATTTAGCGTATTAACGACAAGTTCTTTCAATTCAAATTCTAATTTTTCTAATTCGCTCATTATCATCTACTACTCTGTTAATTGCTACTCGGAGTGTCAATTTTTTATAGCATTATATCAAGCATAATCTGCATCAATATTCTCTTTAATAAGCCTAGTTAATTTTCTTGCCGCCAAAGATATTGGCATTTTTTTATCAAGCAGCCCCGAGACATCTAAAATGTCTTTAATTTCAACGACAAACTCGGCTCTTTTAGTCGGTATGCTATACCACGGTTCGGCCTTGGTTAGGGTTGTCGGATTAACTCGTATTTGAATCGTTCTTATCGGACAATTCAACCTTAGTGCAATATGGGCTGCTCCACGTTGCAGTATCATCTCTTTGCCGACGATTGTTCGTGTTCCCTCAGGAAAAATAATGATAACTTCCCCTTGGTCAATACTCGTTTTACATTGTTCTAAAATAGTTTCTACCTGGTCATTTCTAATATATCCAGCCGCACTCACCACTCCGCCCAAAAAGGGATTTCTCCAAAGCTCTTTTTTTACGATGCAACACGAATTCGGGTATAAAGAAATCAAACTGATCACATCTACAAGCGAAGGATGATTTGAAATAATCAAACAGCCTTTGTCGCTTTTTACCAGCTCTTCACCGATAATTGTGAGTCGGAACAACCCTAAAAATACCATCATTTTGAAAAAAAATCCAAACGACCGAGAGATAACAAATCGAATGCGCTCGCGTCTGATTTTCTTATCTTTCGTCAGAAAAAGTATAGCTGGAAAAACAAGACAGCTTAAAAAAAGCCCACCCGCTCCGAACGTGGCAAATGAAAATGCGGTGGCCAGTAATCGCCAGAGGTAATTGAGCATCAACATCTCTTCCAATTCCACACAAAACCTTCAGCCTCAATCTTGGTGCTTTGAGCTTGCGGGCTAAAAAACCACTTCAAAAAACTCACCGCTTGCAAAGCCTTAATCGGCTCTGCCACCGATTTGAAATTCTCCTGCGACAACTGCATGGAGCACCCTTGTGACCTTAAATTAAGCACTACTGCTAAGGCATAAACTCGGTTTTCTTCCTTTACCGAAGCCGAAAATGCATCAGGGATAAGCTGATCTGCACAAATATACAAAACGTTCGCCTGCGGATGCTTCTGTAAAAAAGCATAACTGGAAATCAGCCCCATATGAAAGCTGTTTGCTCCCGCCGCAACAGCGGTGGTGGCCGCCCTGTTTTTAGCCAGCACACTGTAAACACCCACCGCCGTGTTGTGAACCGACTGAGAAAACAGCGTAGGCGAGAGAATCTCCCCCTCTGCCATCATCGACAGCAACTCGGTAGAGTTGCTCAACTCTCCGTGACGCGATGAAAAAACGATATGATCTATGTTTTTACCGCCACTCACTTTCAAAGCCAAATCCACCGAAACTCGAGTGAGTTCACTCATTCTTCTTGATTGATTTTTAGTGATATTTTCCGACACATAGTCGCTAGCCTTACATGAAAGGCTGTAATTTAAATCGTCTTGAGGTTTCACGGATTCAAAAAAATCAGCGTCCGGCAAATACCCAGCGAGGCCTTCAATGTTAAAATTCAGCATAAAAAACAATTTAAAAGAGAGTTGACGGATAGTCAAGTGTACCCGATAAATTACAAGCAAACTATGCCAATCACGACGACCTCCTACGACGTTTTAATTATCGGCGCCGGCCCTGCCGGCACCTGTGCTGCCGCCTTGTTACGGCAAAACGGCTACTCCGTCGCCATTATTGAAAAAGAGTCTTTCCCTCGGTTTTCCATCGGCGAAAGCCTTCTACCCCAATCTATGGTTTTTTTAAAAAATGCCGGCCTATTAGACGACGTCATCAGACACGGTTTTCAGGAAAAAAATGGCGCTGTTTTTTTATGTAATGATGCTTTTAGTACTTTTAACTTTGAAGACAAATACACAAACGGTCCATTTACAACTTTTCAAGTAAAACGCTCGAACTTTGATAAAGTTTTGGCTGACACTTGTGTAAGAAAAGGCGTGAAAATTTATTACAAACACGCCGTCACTAATATTAAATTTAGCCCCTCAGAAGTAAACGTCAGCGCTTTAGATTTAACTACAAACCAACCCGTTCACTTCTACGGTCGTTTCGTACTAGATGCCAGCGGGTTTGGACGCGTGTTACCTAAACTTCTTAATTTAGATAAAAAATCTGATTTCCCCGTACGTCGCGCCATTTTCGGTCATGTAAAAATTAAATTTCCGGAGCATTTCGACATTAAAAAAATATTAATTACCGTAGACCCTCAAGATCGCGGCGTCTGGCTATGGACCATTCCCCTTTCAGACAACACCTGCAGCATCGGTGTGGTCGCCAAAGAAGAGTACTACGCTCAGTACCCACACCTCTCTGATCAAGATATTTTACTTAAAATCATAGAAGGCTCACCTAAGTTAAATGAAATTTTAAAAAATTCGGAATTTATCACCGACTGCCGCAGCTTAACCGGCTACGCCAGTAACGTAACCTCTCTCTATGGCGATCGATTCGCTCTACTCGGCAATGCCGGCGAATTTTTAGATCCAATTTTTTCTTCGGGAGTAACGATCGCCTTACACTCGGCGGAATTGGCGGCAGGTCTTATTTGCCGCCAACTCAAAGGAGAAACCGTAAATTGGGAAACTGATTTCAGCCAAGCCCTTAAAGTAGGAGTTGAAACCTTTAAAGCATTCGTAAATGCTTGGTACAACTACGACCTTCAAAGTATTATTTTTTATCCCAAACCCGATTCGCGAATTAAAAAAATGATTTGTTCCATTTTAGCCGGCTACGCATGGGATCAAACCAATCCGTACGTGGTAAAAGCGGAAGTCAGAATTCGAGAACTGGCCAATATGTGCAGGCTACAAACAGGTAAACTCGACTAACTACATCAATAAACTCAACGCATAAAAACTGATGAAAATTTACCTGTGTTATTCAATTCAAAAGCCCTCGATTTCACTTAAGCTACTCCTGACAGACTTGCTTTACGCGGGACTTATTACTTTTACTTAAGTCTTAATGGTGTTGGTTTATACGCTTCTTCCTTAACATTTACCACTGGCCACAAACACTTTCGACTCTCCATGCCTGTTAAATACAGGCCTCTCTATTCTTTAGATATTGAGTCGTTAGTAATTACTGATTTTATAAGACCATATCGATTTCTGATTCTAGCTAACATCTCAATACGTGGGTTCATTGGAAATTCATTCTCAATTTCTTAAACAAAAAGTTATAAAGTTGTGACGATTTAGAGTATTAAAAAATTTGGCGTTCGGAAGAGTTCAATAGTAAACTGCATTAAAAAATCGGCCCCAACACACTGAATTCATTGATTTTTTTGTTATAAGCTTAATGGAGAGGCAATTAAGTCTTTTCATATAACAAAGGGACCTCAGATGACACCAGAAGAACAAAAATCAAACAAGAAAACCTCACCTAGAAAAATTAATTGGAGTAAAATCGGCCAAGTCGCTACAGACGTTTCCATTGTTGCGGCCACCGCTTTTTTAAGTGGGCTTGCGATGGCTGCCGGTCAGCAAATGGTAACCAGCTTCAAACAAGGCCGAGACCTGTCTGATCGTAAGGTTTTATCGATCGTAAAAGACCGCACTGCTGTCTAATAAGCGACGCCCAGGGATGGGCGTTTTTTTACTTCAACCATAAAGGACTATATGAGCAAAAAAACAACACACCACCGGCTTCTCATAGCCTCTTACTTTTTAGCCGCCCTATCGACTCTTCTTTCAGCCCTTGCCGCGATCAGCGCAGCTTCTGAAAATGGAAAGCTATTATACCCCGATATTAACAACCCAACTCAACCTACTAACCCAGCTCCAAATACAAAAAAATATTTTGAGCTATAAAGGAGCGCTATGGATCCTTTTATAAAAGATCTTGTCGAGAAGCGTGCAAAAGCAATTGGCCGCGCCTGTGAGCACATTCTTAATTACCAAAACGAAAGTGACGAGCTGGCTGGAGTTGGGTTCCGCTGGGCGTATTTGATATTACGAAAACCAAAAAAGTTTCTTGAAGCCTTTCGTGCAGGAGATTTAAGGATCGACCCTTCACAGCTTGAAGAATGTTTTTGGATCCATCAAGAATCCCTGTCCGGAACTTGCGCCCTGCTACCCGCAGAACATGAAATTCTGAAGCTACATAACGAAGAATCTGCCCGCTGGATGCAGAGAAATTCAAACGTTATTAGCCTTACGAGAAAAGATAACAACACTTACACATAAAACATATTGGAGAAATTATGCATTTTTTAGCGTCTGGAACGTCTGGACTTGATCCCCTATTGTCAAAGCACTACAAAAGATTTCTTGCGAGCAGAGGAAGCTTCGGAAGTTTGAGAAGAAGACTAAGCCACTCCCCTAGATGGCAGTGGTACTCAAATCTTATGTTACTCAAGAAAATACCGACAGAGCCCCTCCCCCTGATTAACTTTGTGGATGATACCGACGGTCGAGCCAAAAAGCTCGTGCTGTCGCTGCTGAATGTTAACGCGGGGCTCACTCCCGAAGATGGGTTTATTTCTTTTTTGGTATTCTGCGATTGCAGCTTGCGTGATCTGCTTCTGCAAATCAGAGATTTTTAATTTTAAAGGGCTCAGACTCATGCGCGCCTCCAGCACCTGGAGAAAACTGGCCGCAAAACAGTGAACCTACTTCTTGACTGCAAAAAGGCCGTCGATATTACACTCGGGGTTGTTTTTCATAAGAATGCCGATTTTTTCTAAAGAAGATTGGATTGCTCTTTGCTTATTCTTTGCAATTTCTACGTGTTGCTTTCTAATTTGTTTTGCTGTCATTTCTGTATTGGTAGAGCTATGTAAAAGTTTCGTGATTTTAATATCAACGGCGCCAACCTCGCCAAGCAGCGCCCCAGTTAACCTTACAAGTTGCACCAAATTCTCTTCAGAGCAGTTTTTTTTTGCTATAGCAGTTGAAGCTAACACCAACCAGAATAAAAAAAATAAAAATGACTTCATTGAACTCTCCTTTTTAATTAAGAACCGTAGAACTAGAACTGCTCAAACTCATTCGCGCCTCCAGCACCTGGAGAAAACTAACTTGGTTTCATTTCTCAATCTTTTCATACACTTACGCTCTCTCTAGGCGCGAAAATTGGATGGGGTAGCAGGACTTGAACCTGCGAATGCTAGAATCAAAATCTAGTGCCTTACCAACTTGGCGATACCCCAACACGAACGAACTTACAAATAAATGTAAGAATGAAGTTAGTTAAGTTCGGGCTAAAGGGCAAGAAAAAATTAGCCCAGAAAGTTTTTAAACAATCTGGGCTGTTGCCTTATGGGGTCCTTGAAAGATTGTCCGAGCAGGGCTTTCTTTGTTGAGATTATGTCATGCTAGTTGCTAAATTTCTTATCAGTCCTCATCGCTGCCAAAACTCGAAGGAGCCTTTTGACGTTTCAGATTGACAAGAGTTTCCCCCATAGACCTAAGCTGTTTTTCATAGGCTTCAAAAACCATATCTTCAATGTGTTGCCGAGTCTCCTGATTTAATGGATGGGCTATGTCACGAAACTGCCCGTCTTTGCGCTTTTTACTGGGCATGGCCACAAACAGACCCTGAGGCCCCTGAATCACCTTTAAATCACGCACCACAAAACAGGCCTCAATCGTGACGGTTACGTAAGCCTTTAGCCTATCCTCATTAACTGGAAAAATCTTAACTTCTGTTATCTTCACACTACCCCCCAAGTCGTAACTAATGATGTCGTACAGGTTGCTTAAAAATATGCCATCATGTTGCTCTGCGGATAATATCGGGACTTAGCTAGCACGACTTAAGTGCGATTAACAAAAAAAGCCTGCAGTTGCCAATTCTTTCAACAGCTTTAAATGTACTAATTTCACTTTGCTTACAAAGCGTCTCAAATTAACACGTTGGCACGCTTTGCATTAAGTATCTTAATTACTTAATTAAAGATAGAGGTTAAAATGAAAATTAATTTAATATTATGGTTTTTTTGTATGAGGACAATTTGCTTTGGCCGAAGATTGCAAAAAAACAACCGGTAAATCATCTAAATCATCTAAATCATCTAAAAAAATAATAAACTAATAGATGAAGCGTTTTTAATTCTGTTTAAAAAAACAGAGCTTCCCAGACCAAAAACCAGCTTCCTAATTCATAAAGATTTGCTGCGAAAATTAGAGTAAACTACAGAAATGAACTTCAGGGCCCTATTTCCATTAGTCGATTTTGCAGACGAATTTACTTTTGAAAATTGCAATTCAAATGAAGACTTTATTCAAGAAATTGTAAAAATCTATTTCACTCATCATGATAGACGCGTCAAAGAGGCTACTCTGGCCGTTTATATGGCCTACCGAGACCATTATCCTAAGTATTTAAATAGTCTTACATCTGAAGAAGTCAGTAAACTTAATTCCGCGCTAAAAACGGCCACCTCAAAAATAATTAAACTCCGCCGAATCGCCTTAAGTGCAATATCTAAAATATCATGATCACGCAAATTCAATATGACGAGTTTTTAAAAAATATCTTAGAAGAAACAGAAAACGACTGGGTCATCATCGGTGGATCATTGCTGGCCATAATTCAGGCCAGTTACCGTGCGACTTCTGATATTGATATCTGTCCGGTAAATGAAATGACAAACGAAAACCGTCTGCTGTTAATGAAGATCGCCGATAAATCTGGATTACCAATTGAAGTCCTCAATCCGTCAGCTGATTTTTTTTTGCGACAAATTCCTAATTGGAAAGCTTCTTTGGTTTTATTTAAAGCTGGAAAAAAGGGGAATATTTTCAGACCCTCACTTGAACTTTACTTAAAACTTAAATTAAATCGTGGAACTGATACCGACCTAGAAGACTGTATCAGTTTTATCCATTGGCACAAAAATAATCTGCTTGAAATTAATTCTGAAAAAATTAAATATGTCTTAAAAAGCTATGATATTATAAAAACTAAAAAAATTATGGAAGAAATTTAATTTACCCAGCTAATTTAAAGGAGTTCATAAAAAATGAGTTCACTCGTAAAAAAAATAACTACTTCAACCCATCAATACATCAACCCATGCACGCTTGCTAGCCGGAATATCATCCTTGGCCATAAACAAACCCGCGCGCAAGCCGCCCTCTAGCGCCAAACTGCCCGTATATAAGTTTTTCATGCCCAGTAAGTTTTTTAATAATTCTAAAGCTTTTAAATTATTATACTTCATTACTTTGATTACTTCTGCAACCGTAACATGAGGAATGGAGTCATCCCAACAATCATAATCAGTTACAAAACAGCAGGGCAAATAAGGCAGGCCGGCTTCACGTGCCAACGCGTATTCTGGAAAATTAGACATACCAATAATTTGCGCGCCCATATGACGGTAGGCGTTCGATTCGGCCTTGGTTGAAAAATATGGTCCCTCAATGCACACATAGGTTGGACCAAAGTGAGCGCAAAATATCTCATTAAGTTTTTTTTCTTGAATTAATATTTTGGCGCTTTCTGCCATTTTTTCACAGATGGGTTTAGCTAGTGATACATGTCCAACCAAACCTTCACCCAGGAATGTGTGCTGTCTTAAAGATTTAGTTCGATCAATATACTGATAGGGAATAACTAGGTCCCCTGGGGCAAAGTCTTTTTGTAAAGAACCCACTGCGCTAAAAGAAACAATGGCTTTTACACCTAGTTTTTTGAAAGCATATATATTAGCACGATAATTTATTTCACTTGGTAAGTGTTCGTGGTGCTCGCCGTGTCTTGAAATAAATAAAAATTCAGTGCCATCAACCTTGGCTTTTTTAAATCCGCTGGCCGCTAGGCCAAAGGGTGTTTCACGATTTAATATTTCTATTGTTTCAAAGTCTTCAAATTTTTCAAATCCTGAACCGCCAATCACGCCTAACATAACTTCAATACTCCCTTGTCGACATCTGCTTTATAATAAATGGTTTTATCTAGTATCCACGCAGTAACTAACTTACTGGGGGTTACATCAAATGCCGGATTATAAACATTAATATTTTTAGGTGCCCACGCCATTCCCGCGTGGCCACAAACTTCTTCTGCGCCTCGTTGCTCAATCGGAATTTCAGTCCCATTATTACAATCAAAATCAACAGTTGTGTATGGTGCCGCTACATAAAAAGGAATATTATGATAATGGCAATTCACCGCCACGCTGTAGGTTCCAATTTTATTGGCAAAATCGCCATTAATCGCTATACGGTCAGCCCCCACGATGGCCATGGAGATTTTATTTAAACTCATTAAGTGCGCCGCCATGCTATCGGTAATCAAGGTGCAGGGAATATTTAATTTTTGTAGCTCCCAAGCTGTTAGCCGCCCCCCTTGCAGCAAGGGGCGAGTCTCGTCGATATAAACATGAATTTTTTTACCTTGCATATGAGCTTTGCGGATAACCCCTAAAGCCGTGCCAACGCCTGCTGTTGCTAAGCCCCCCGTGTTACAATGAGTTAGTATTTGCGCTCCGTCTTGAATTAAAGCGACACCGTTCAAGGCAATTTTATCGCAGAGGTTGGCATCTTCATTAAAAATTTTAACCGCCAGATCAATAGTTGATTGAACAGAAAAATTTTCTTTGATTTGTTTTGTCATGCGATCAATGCAAATCATTAAATTCACGGCGGTGGGTCGAGCCTCATAAAGAAACTTAGCCTGCATTAAAAGTTCAGCCGAGGTAAATTTTTCCAGCGCCATTTTAGCTATCATAAGGCTTGCAGCCACTCCGATGAGTGGCGCCCCCCGCAGCTTTAAAAATTTAATGGCTTCAATCATTTGCTTGTTGGTTTCAATTGCGATCCAGGCCTCTTCGTGTGGCAGTTGTGTTTGATCTAAAACCCGTAACGAAAATTTTTGCTCTGCTATATCAGCTTCTAAAGCTAATGATCGCAAGCGAATCATAACAAAATATCTCCGATTTTTTTTCTAAGTTCATACAAATATTCAATTTCTTCTTTTGGTAGCGAATGCAATGTGCCAATTTGTTTGGCGGCGGCCAGAATTTGGGCCGAATGCTCAATGCGCTCCATACCACGATAGGCTTCATCTAAATCTTCACCCCAAGTGACGGCACCATGGTTGCGTAAAATCAAAGCCCGATGTTGCGGCAAAAATGGTTTTAAGACGGCCCCCATTTGTTCGGTGCCAGGTCTTGCATAGGGCACAAAAGGAATATCTCCAGTTGCTAAAATAACTTCAGATAAACAATCACTGGGTAGCTTTATTAAGGTGGGCTGCGCAATTGACCAAGCAATCGCGGTAGGTGGGTGAGCATGAATCACGGCGCGGGCTTTGGGGGTGGCTCTAAAAATTTCTAGATGCATTAAGCGCTCGCTTGAAGGCTTACCACTTAGGACCTCTCCTTTTAGATTAATCACAGCAATTTGCTCGGCATTCATAAAGGCTTTTGCAATACCAGATGGTGTAATTAAAATTTCATCATCAGACAACCTATACGAAATATTGCCATCGGCGGCGGCTAACATATTTCGGTTATGTAAACGTTCACAAATTTCGACTATATTACTGGCTATTCTTTGAGCTTTTAAACTTGTCATCCTTAACACATACATCGTCCGCTTTAGTTATGGCAAGCTTTGAGCATGAAATAATCGAAAACGCTAGCGAGTGATGACGTACACCAAATAAACCTCGATAAAAAAAATAGCAAATTTAATATAATAGAACTTGTAAAAATAGAACGGGCGTTAATCGAATTTGCAACGTCATGTTCATGATTACAAGGTGACTCTAAATATTTAGGTGTCACCCTGCGCGCACTTTAGCAAACAGTATATAAATTACAATTAATTCCATTCTACAGCGTTTCCCCTCATAATAAATCAATAATACAATAGGATGCTCAGGTTTAGGTAGACAAAAGCAACACCAGCAAGTAGTTTTGCCCCATGATGACTGAAAATAAAACACCTAAATTTAGCGATTTTCCTTTACTTGAATCCATCCTACTGGCCGTCAAAAAATCTGGTTACGAAACCCCCACGCCTATTCAGGCGCAGGCCATACCCCACTTGCTCTTAGGTAAAGATTTATTGGGCTCAGCGCAAACGGGCACAGGTAAAACCGCAGCCTTTGCTCTACCAATATTAAATAATCTGGCCAAGTCAAAGTTTAATGTTCATCCAAAAAATGTTAATTGCTTAATTTTAACCCCAACACGCGAATTGGCTTTACAGATTTTTGAAAACTTTAAAACTTACTCAGTTGGCTTAAACTTAAAAATAGTTGTGGCTTACGGCGGTGTTGGGATTAACCCACAAATTAAGGCCGTGCATGACGGCGTTGACGTGTTGATTGCCACCCCAGGTCGACTATTAGATTTAATCCAGCAAAATAAACTTTCATTGAAACAAGTTAAAATATTTGTGCTGGATGAGGCTGACCGCATGCTGGATATGGGTTTTATTCACGACATCCGCAAAGTTTTAATGATGATTCCAAAACAGCGCCAAACCCTGTTTTTTTCGGCCACCATGCCTACAGAAATTGAAAAGCTTTCTTCCACCATGCTTACTAACCCTGTACGCATTGAAGTGAACCCTGTTTCTTCGACCGCAGAAAAAGTGGAACAGTATGTGATGTATGTTGAGCAGTCACGAAAACGGGATTTATTACGACATCTTTTACTAGATCCAAAATTTAGCCGCGTCATTGTGTTTACTCGTACCAAACACGGCGCTAACCGAGTTTCAGAAGTGTTAACAAAAAATAAAATCTCATCTGAGGCCATACATGGAAATAAATCACAGAATGCTCGCCAAAGAGCTTTAGATTTATTTAAAAATAATAAAATTCAAGTGCTCATCGCCACAGATATAGCGGCTCGCGGTATAGATATTGATGGCGTTACACATGTGATTAATTTTGAAGTACCAAATGTTGCGGAAAGCTATGTGCATCGCATTGGCCGCACAGCGCGCGCAGGCTCTTCCGGAATTGCTATATCCTTCTGCGATACCGAAGAAAAATCTTACATTCGAGATATTGAAAAATTAATTGGCCAAACTATTGCTACCGACCGTGAGCACCCCTATCACTCAGTTGCAGTTGAAGGGGCCGCCGTCATGTCATCAGGTAAAGCCAAGGCGCAGTTTGAGCGAAAAAATAACTTGCATAGAGGGCCACGAAAAACCGGCGGCGGGGCGCGCAGCAGTCCCGCAGGGGCGGCGCGTGACTATAAAAGTGACTATGAAAAGCCAAAAAAGAAAAGTTTTTTTAGTCGGTATAAAAATAATACTAAATAGCTGCTTTGAATTATTTATTACTGTTAGCTGGCGATCTATTTTAGATATAATAATCAAAAAATTTCTTTTCTAATTTTTTATTCTTAATTGGAACATCTGAGGTTTTTTAGTGTCGGGATATTTGGCTTTTTGATTAATTGACACTTTTTTTTTGTTTTTTTTAGGTTTAGGTACTACACCGAATAGTTTAGAGCGGCGGCGAATTTCTTTCAAAACACTTTCAACGTGGTGATCAAAATCTTCTGTTTGTAACGGTAAATACATCCATTTTGTCAATACAGGATGTGCTCTTAAGAACGGAAAAAGTTCTTTGATTTTTTGATGATGCTCATGACTTGTGGGAAACAAGCAGCCGTTCCATAAATCAAATTTGTAAGTTAGCTCTTTATATGTTCGCTTGCTCTCATTTTCAAACAACACCAATACGATTTGATTATTAACGTAGTAAGCAAACCCGCCAAACATATGTTTGCGTGTAAAGCCACCAGGCAATAAATCGTGCAATAAGTCCTCTATCCAGTGCAAATATGCAAGGGTTTTCGCCATACTTAAACCAATCTAATTAACATTTCTGAATATTTCAATATTTAGTAGGAACTAGTGCATTGGTCGGCGCCGGTGGCTACGGCCAGTCAATTTTGACTGGTATCAGACTGGATGATTATGGATTGATCTTGGAAGGCGCGATACCTTCAGCCTTATTAGCCGTAATTGTACAACAGCTTTTTAATTTTTCTGAGAATTTTTTAGTGTCTTCTGGATTAAAAAAATAGAAAAATATCGCGCGCGAACTAGAAAAAAATTTAGGAGTAATGCGAAAGAGATCTATTGAATAAACTACTCCACTAACTTCTTCAGTGCCGCCTCATCTTGTTGTTGCAAGGTTGGAACCTCATTATTCAGATTCGCTGTTGCGCGGCTAAGTCGATCAAGTAAAAAACTCTCATCCACTTTGTTTTGAAGGTAGCTTAGAGTCGATATCGCAATGTCTTTATGCGGGTAAGCCGCTATGCTCTCAATAGCCTGTGCTCGCAGCACTGTTTCAAGCTCTTTTTTACGATCCCACATTGTACCATTTACATTTTTATTGTTAGCCACAAAGTTTTGCAGCGCCATCAATGAAGCCGTGTTATTTTTTATAGATAAAAGCTCAACGGCAAGGGTCCTTTGATCTCCGTTTATTTTATCATCTGATATAATATCATACAGTGCCTGCACGTCATGTGACGTCATAACCTCTGCTAGTTTTTTCATTCGATTTTGCACCATTGCCGGATCATTTTGAATTTTGGCAATTTGTGCAGATTCCGCCTGAAACTGTTTCTTAAATATTTGAGGATCCGGCGGGCTGAAGACTGGCGCCGGAATAGGCTTACTCGCCGCTTCACTGGTTTTATTAATAACCGTTAGCGTATTCGTAGAGCTGTTATTAAAATTATTTTTAGCATTAGTTTTTACTAAGTCGGCTCTACGTGACAAATCATATCTTACAAAAAAGACGGCGGCAATTAATAGCCCAATAAATACATAATGACCATTTCTCATTCTTTTCTCATTCTTTTTTACCTCAAAGCAGTCCGTAATATATAATACTAAATTTTGACCTTTATAGGCAATAACTTCTTTAGTTTCGTTACTCCAGCGGACGTATTGTCGGCTATATCGCTGCGTTTGTGGTTGATAGTTGTAAATTTTACCTGTTGTGCCCACTAAATACAACCCCACGTGTGCCCTATCAAATTCTTCAGCTCACCTGCTCACCACATAATAAATCTAACCTTGAAGCCTTTTCTTGTAAATATTCAACCGAAATTCCATCTAATTTATTATTTAATATTTTTGATAAAAATACGCGGTTAATTCCTGTTATTTCACAAACAACTTTATTTGATAATTTTTTTATATACTTAGCCGTTTTTATTTTTTCGCAGTATCTAAATTTTAGCAGGTCAACTTCAGTTACTCTATTTTTTGAGGGATTTTCTGAAGTTTTTAGATGGCAGGGCTTGGCTTTATTGAAGGGAAGATCTTTTGTTATTAACTGATGTTTTAAAAAAGCGGGCACCGCTTCTGTGGTCTCTAACAATAGAGATTTGCCAAATGGAATAACTCCAATATAGAGCAGTTGAGGCCGAGGGTCTTTAATTCCTCTGGTGCAAAAGTACACCCACTGAGAAAATTTTACACGATCAGGCTGTTTCATTTCACATAAATCCAGAATAACCGAAGTAATACCTTTTATAACGTAGGGTGATTTAGATTTTTTCAGCACCTTATTAAGCTGCATGGAGTTCAGTCTCCACCAAAAATCACGAATAAATTCGGCCATGATTTCCATAAGTCGTGGATCGAATCTTGATTTATCTAATGCTTGTGCCACATCACGCTCAGATAGTGCTAATGGATATATTTGAATATAATTATAAATATCCCCTCTGGGAAGATTTAAAAAACTATTCATTTTCTGCCAGCAGATCATCTAATAAAATTAGGGCGTTTTTTGCGAGTTTTGGATATAATTTTTTTAATTCCTCAAGTCTATGCTCTACAATAGACAGATTAATTTTCAACTTTAACAAATGCCGAAGATGACCCATGTCTTTGGCGCGACCTGCCATTAATTTCATAATCAAAATATCTTCAGCACCCAAGCTTTTTACAATTAAAGATTTTCCGTTATAAATTACGACCATTCTGCTGGCTGCGGCCGGTGGAAGATAAATTGTAAACGCTTGATAATAGGGATTAAGCCAATCTGGTGTAATTTTAAGTTCCTGCGCAACGGCCTCTAAGTATTTTTTCAAAGAATCAAATTCTGTACCAATAGGTACGGCATCAATATCAAGAGTTGAACCTGCATACCCAAATTCAAGAATCATGGCGCCGCCACCTCCTACCGCTAAAGTTACTGCTTCCTGGCGGGCCGCCGTCAGTTTTTTGTCTAAAGTTTTTAAGGCCCTTAGGGCCAATGCTTTATTTAGATCCATTTAGACCTATGTTACATTAAATATACTAAAAGTAAAGTTATATTGATAAAAATAATTTTTTAGCATATATATTCGATTTGGATCAACTGGGCCGCCAGCAACTTATCTACTTTTACTCGTATCTAATACCAATAACTGTCATCATTTCATCACCACTGGGTTTTGAAACTTTAACTTCATCATCTATTTTCTTTCCCAGCACCGCATTTGCAATAGGTGACTTCCACGAAATACGTTTTTGCTTAATATCAATTTCGTCTTCACCAACAATTTGGTAAACCACCTCGGCGCCGTTTTCATTTTCCAGAGTTACTTTGGCGCCAAAAACCACTTTGTCTGATTTTATTTTGGTGGGGTCAATGACTTCGGCATCTTGCATTTTTGTTTTTAAGAAAAGAAGCCGCTTATCGATTTCACGTAAACGTCTTTTACCATATTGATAATCGGCATTTTCTGAACGGTCGCCATTACTGGCAGCCCAAGTTACAACAGTTACAGTTTTAGGTCTTTCAATACTTAAAAGTTCTACATACTCACTTCGTAGTTTTTCAAAACCTTCAGGGGTAATGTAGTTAATATTTGTTGCTTTTGATTTATTCATATTTTCAAACTCAGTCCATCTTTTAAGGCCGAGCGCATAGCGCGCACGGCCGGAATAATACTGATTAAAAGCCCACTCATCAGCATTATAATTAAATAAAGTAACTCTATATATGAAAACATCGGGGCTTGCAAATAAAGCCCGTAATTTGATTGCAACCACGGGCCAAATAAAAACTCCAATAAAATTTTAATCACGCAGGCAAAGAAAATAGCTAAAAAACTTAAAAGCAGTGTTTCTATTAAAATCAAACCCAGTACATTTTTAAGCGAGGCCCCTAGTGCCCGAAGTACTGCCATTTCACGGCGTCTTTCATTCAAAGTGGTCATTATTGAAATCAGCATTGAAATTAAACCCACTAGCATAACTAAAAATGAAATGGCTTTTAAAATTTTTTCAACCATGGAAAGCGATTTCCACATTTCCGATAAAACCACCCCGGGAATAACTGCCAGTAAAGCTTCTTCTTTGTATTCGTTAATCCATCTTTGCAGTTTTAAAATTGCAATGCGGCTATGTGTTCTTAAAAAGAAAGAAGTTATGGTCTTAGGTTTCAACATCTCCGGCGTGATGTGCTTTGTTTTAATTTGTTTTTCTATACTAGGCGCGCTGCCCGTTTGCCAATCTAAATGTAGGGCTTCCATGCCTTCTAGTGAAATATACAGCGAGCGGTCTAACGCCGTGCCCGTGGGTTTCATAATCCCGACAACCCGAAAAGGTTTGTCTTCATGTTTTTGAATGGCCACGCCTGAGGTAGCCCCATGCGCCACCACCACAGCTGAACCCAGTTGATAATCTAGAGTTTTAGCAACGTCTGCGCCAATCACCACATCTAAATAATTTTTAAAAATATCCCCATTTAAAAACTCAATTTTTTCTTTAGATCTGAACTGATAATATTTAAAAAAATCCCCAGTAGTGGCTACCACTCGAAAACCCCGGTGCCCGTCGCCTAAACTATAAGGAATAGCCCACTGTACTTCGGGCCGCTTGCTGATTTCTTCATAACTTAAAATAGAAACATTCTGTGTAGCTTGTCCGATATTAAACACCGAATATAAAATAATCTGTAGCGGGCCAGATCTCGCCCCTACCACAAGATCTACACCAGAAATACTTTGGGTGAAGCCGTCCTCAGTTGCGCGCTTAATTCTCTCGACCGTCATCAATAGCACCAGACTTAACACCATTGAAAAAACGGTAAGACTGGTCGCAAGTTTGCGATTTTTTAAAGATTTCCAGGCAAGACTAAACCAAGATATTTTACTCATGCTAACTCTATATCATCGGTTTTAATCTGGTTGGTCTGATTAGCCTCAGTCAGACTTATGGACCTATCAAATAGTTTTTCAATCGTTAAATCATGACTCACAAAGAGCACCGTAATTTTGTGCACCCGGCAAAGCTTAAAAAGTACATTTAAAAAATTTTCACGGTGGTTGTAATCTAAAGCCGAGGTCGGCTCGTCTGCTAAAATAATTTTAGGTTTTTTAATTAAGGCCCGCGCGACCGCCACCCGCTGCTGCTGTCCGACGGACAGCTCAGAAACCGGCCTGTTGATATAAGCTGTAAGTCCAAGATTTTTTATCAGTTCGCTTAATTCGGCTTGATCTGCTGATTTTTTTTGAAATAAAAAAGGCAGCGCTATGTTTTCCAAAACAGATAGGTAAGGAATTAAATTAAAACTCTGAAAAATATAGCCGATATTCTCTGCTCTAAAGTGATCTAATTCTGTTAACGACATTTGACTCAAGGATTTTCCACAAACATTCAATTCGCCAGACTGATTTTTCAGAATTCCGGCTATAAGTTCAAGTAATGTTGATTTACCAGAGCCACTGGGTCCGTACAAAAAAACCATTTCGGCTGTTTTGACGATTAAAGAGGGAATATCCAGAATGCCAGCATGAGCATAGGCAAACTTTAAATTTTTAATTTCAATGGCATTGGTCGCCCGATCCTTGATATTTGTACTCATTGGTAGTCTTCAATTTCTTCACCAAATAGCTCAAACGAAACCTCGCCATACTGGGATCTGACTGTATTAATCTTAAACTTGCCATAAACCCAAATGGGCAGGCCGGGCTTAGACTCCACACCTTTTTTCATTCTGACATAAACCATTTGATTTGGCGGAGGAGGAGGCACATGAATACACGCCTGTGGTGTTGGCACTAATAAAAATTCGGTTATTTTACGCGAATTATCTTCAAGTGGAACCATAAAGCCCGGAATTTTAACCTTTTGCCCATCAAGTTGCTTAATTTCTGTTGGCGCACTTTGCGTGATGTAATCCATTTGATTCAATAGGCGCCAATCGATTTCAATTCCTGCACCTTGACCCACCTTTTTAATTAAAAATACTCCGGCACCAACGGCGGCTAAAAAAACTAATAGTGCAATTAAAATCCATTTCATTTCTTATTTCCTATATTAAGAAATATAGGTTATGCTTTACTTTCTTATGAGTAAATATCAAAGCGTACGCGGCACAAGAGATTTATTACCTGAAGTTAAACAGATTTTCCGTCAAATTGACGAAACTGCCTATAAAACAGCAAAAATATATGGGTTTAAAGAAATTGAAACCCCAATTTTTGAGTTTTTAGAGGTTTTTCACCGTTCATTAGGAGAAACTTCAGATGCCGTTAGTAAAGAAACTTACAGCTTCACTGATCGCGGGGGTGATGTAATTACTTTAAGACCAGAAGGAACTGCCGGAATTGTGCGGGCCTTTATAAGCGAAGGTTTGGCGCAACTTGTACCACTAAAACTTTATTATTATGGCCCCATGTTCAGATATGAGCGTCCACAAAAAGGTCGCTACCGACAGTTTCATCAATTTGGAGTAGAGGTTTTAGGTTTAGAATCTTATTTGGCCGATGTTGAGTGTTTGGATTTGGCTTGGACCATATTAAAGAATCTTGGATTATCAAAAAGATGCACTCTTGAGCTCAATACACTGGGAGATGCTGAGTCTCGCACCCAATACCGCGCGGCCTTAGTTGACTATTTAACTCCTTTTAAAAATGAACTTTCAGATGATTCGAAGACGCGATTAGAAAAAAATCCAATGAGAATATTAGATTCTAAAGACGAAGCTGATAAAAAAATTATTGCAAAGGCTCCCTTAATGCAAAATTATTTAAACGAAACTTCCAAAAAATTTTTTGATGATGTTCTAGCTGGTCTATCAAAATTGGGGATTCCGTATCAAATTAATTCAAAATTAGTGCGCGGTCTAGATTATTACTGTCATACGGTTTTTGAATTCACCACCACTGAGCTTGGCGCCCAATCCGCGATTTTGTCGGGCGGTCGGTATGATGGCTTAGTTGAGTTGCTGGGTGGCCCTAAAACCGCAGGTGTTGGTTGGGCCGCAGGCGTTGATCGCCTGGTAGAGCTTTGCGAAAAAAACTTAGTTCTGCCAATTGCGGCGCCTATATCAGTAATCGCTAACGGGGATAAAGCCCTAGCAGAATCTATAATGGTGGCCAGTCAATTGCGAAATCAAAATATTTATTGTGAAGTTTTTTTAACCGGCAATTTTAAAAAAAAACTTGAAAAGGCCAACAAGCTGCGAACTGAAAAAGCCATACTAATTTTTGAGCAAGAAAACGGAGATTTTGAATACAAACTTAAAAATTTCAAAACCGGCGAAGAGCAAACTAATACACTAGAGAATATTTTTAAAATTATAGAAAATAGGTAGCTGTTTGAATTTAACAGCGCTGCTGTTTGAATTTTATTTTATTTTATTTTCAGAGCTGTTGACTATAATTTTTACTTTACCCAAGTCTGACCAATCCGAAAAATGATCCGCACTGCGCTCTTGTACGCGCCAAAAATACTGCCCTGCTTTAAATTCATCTTTTAAAAGTAATTTATTGTCTTTAACACTGAATTGTTTGTAATTTTCTGTAAAGTCAATATTAGTTGCAATCTCCACTTTAAAAACACCACCCTGCCTTTTTTGTGCAAACCATTTAAGCCAAGTAAAGCGGGCAACCCCTTTTTGTACAAAAATGTTCATGTCTTTGTTCGCTTCAGAAATAACGGGTTTTAATAACGCCAAGGTGCTTTTATAAATTACTTTTGTTGAATTAAATTCCGAACTGATTTTACGGTCTGATTTATCATAAGCCTCAACTTTAATATCGTACTCACCACAGCCCGGAACCGTTATGTTGCTAGCCGGGCCCCGTGACTGCACACGCGAAAGTTCAGCAGATTTGTTGGCATTAACAACCCGCACAATATATTTCTGCGCCATAGGTACGGGCTTCCAGTCAATATTGAATTCTTCGTTAGAACCTACTTCGCCAGAACTTTGTACGATGCATTTTTTTGATAATACTTTCGCGCTCTTGTTTTGTATATTATACTTAAATGAAACTAAAATTGGCACCGAGTACTCGCCCTTAACCCGCGGATTTTCAGCGCGTACACGCGCATAGACAGAGGTTAGCTTTAAATTTAAAAACTGTGTGCGCGCCGTCGTTACCGTCTGTGCCTGAACCTTAGCAAAGTCCACTGTTTCACTTATCTCAACATGGTACTGACTTGCCTTGTCTAATAATTGCCACTCAAGCTGCAAGGCTAATTTATTTAAATCCACAACTTTAAAATTAGTAATTATAATTTGCGGTACCGCCAAGCTTTCAGCAAGTTCAGTAAAACCCACTTGACTGAATTCACCCACCAATTCTGGTGATTCATTTGCACGTAAGTGATAATACACAGTTGAAGATTCAGCGGTTATTGCAATATTATTTGTTTTAACACGATAGATTTTTCTGTTATTGCGCATTTCAGGATCCGAACTGACCTCCATCTCGTATTCATTGGCCTTTGCAACCACATCCCAGTTGGCCGTTAATAGCAAGCTTCCAGACTTCAGTCTTTGAACCTGGGCTTTAATATTATCTGGGCTTTTAAGGCGGGGTTTTTGAACGGACTTAATCAGCTTATCAAGGGCACCCGTGCCATTAAAACTTAATACGTTAGGCTCTGTATTTTTATCTATATTTTTATTGGCCACTTTAACCGAGCCCGATTTAACTTTAAATTGGATATCGCCGCAATCGCGGCCTTTATTTATATCAAACTTCGCGGCACCGACCTCAACCTGTATATCTTTACCGCAATCTGTAACTGTAATATATTGAGCTTTTGAATTAACCTGTCCATTTGATTTAATCTTGGTTTTTGACTCGATCTGCGCCTGCCCGAAAGCTAAATCTAGAGATAAATTATTATTTTTATTTTTAAATTTAATTAATGAATTTGCATTTAATTTTAAAGTATTACCATTGTCAAACTCCACCAACGCTGAAGAATCATCCCCTACAAAAACGGCATCCCCATCGTAAAGGTTATTCATATTCATGATGTCTTTCCAAAAATAGGCCGAACTTATTTTTTTTCTTACTCCAGACCCATCTGTGCTGACACTGCCAATCTTCTGGCCCAAAACATTATCACTGTGCAGATAGTTCGGATTCAATATTAGCACCCAACAGATCCCAATCAGGGCTACGCATATAAAAAGAATGACTTTGTCATAAGATTTTAATTTATTATTCACGCAATCTATTCGGCATTATATAAAACAAAGTGAACTCGACTTAGGGCCAGAAAATATTCATTTGCATGTTTCATATTAATACATAGAATATAAGGCTAATGTTAAAACTATTTAGTATTCGATATAAAATCCTATTATTACTGATTGCTGTCAGTTTTATATCAGGCGCTATATTACTTTATACTTCGGTCGAAACTTTTAAAAACGACAAAATTGCTTATATTTTTGAAAATGATGCCAATACCGCCAGTCAATTTTCAGAACAAATTGCGCGTGAAATTCAATCCGTTAACCAAAGTGTAATTCTGTATCTTAACCGATTCTCTAAAACCGGTCTATTAACTGAAAATACAGATGATAAAATTCTTGAATCATCAATTTTAACTGGCTTACAAATTTTCAAACAAAATGCAGAAAATAACTACTCACTGATCGACACCGTCAAAAAAACAGAGGTTGAACTTATCAGCGCGAGCCATCCTCAGTTAAGCGCCGCACTCACTAGCTTAAACACTACAAAACTTGATTTTTTTTACTTAAATAATCTACTTTATTTTTTAAAGAAATTTTCAATTAATGAAAACAGCTATGCCCTGGTTTACGTCTACAAGTCTGACGCCCTGACTGCATTTTTTAATACCGATTCATCAACCAAGTCATTTTTAATACATTCTGATGGGAAAATTTTCTTAAAAAATTTAAATTCAAGTGCGGATTTTTTAAAAACTAACTTTAGTGAATACTTTACAAACAAGCAGTCTCTTGATAACCTGCTGACTTCTAAAATAAAATCAGACAACCAAGAAAATTGGCTGCTGACGGTCTCACAAATTCCACTTAAGGGTTTAAAGCTTGTTTTATTGGTAAATGAAAAAGAAGCCCTTTCCGTTTTGAATGAAATGGTCTTAAAGTCTATTTTAATTTTTATAATTTTATTTGCCTTTGTTATTATTATTGGAATTTTTTCTGCCAATTACTTAACGAGTAGGCTTTATTTGCTTTCTGATCACACGCGTAAAGTCACCGAGGGTGACTTTGACACGCTTATTACCCCCACCGGCAACGATGAGGTTACCGAATTAACACATTATTTCAACAAGATGACGCAAGAACTGGCGCGCCTAATGACCGCCACGGCTCATAAGGCGCGTATGGAAGCTGAACTTAAAACTGCCCACACTGTTCAAGAAACACTCTTTCCTAAAAATGAGTACTCGTCTGATAAAATTGAAATATGCGGGCACTATCAGTCAGCCTCAGAATGCGGCGGCGATTGGTGGTCGTACACCGAAAACAAGGACCGCATTTATTTTTGGATTGCCGATGCCACGGGGCATGGCGTACCGGCGGCCCTTTTGACAAGTGCCGCAAAATCTGCGGTGACCTTAATTGAAGACATGAAGCTTACGCCAATAGAAAACGTCACTGCATTAAATAAATCTATACACAGCATAGCTAAAGAAAAATTGATGATGACCTGCTTTCATGCGGTTTATGATAAAAAGACTCGCATTTTAACCTATGTGAATGCCTCACATGAACCCCCCATTTTATTTAAATATGAGCTCGAGGCATTTACAAAATCTAATATGGTCTTTTTAAATGAAAACGTTTGCAGCCGCTTAGGTTATTCCATAAGCACCGAATACACTTCTACCGAATATCAAATGGATATCGGCGATAGACTTTACCTTTACACCGACGGCATTCAAGACATTTCAAACCTTGCCGGCACTTCGCTAGGCGAACGTGGACATATTAAAAATCTTTTACAGGTACTAAATGCCAAATCTGATTTAAAATCCACAATCAAAAACTTTACACAATCATTAGAAAAATTTCGTGAAAAAACAGAGCTGATTGATGATGTTACCCTGTTTTTTGTGGAGGTTAAATAAAATATGAACTTTACTCTAAGTCCGAGCGTTCGTAAAAATATTGCCACTGATTTTTTAAATAAAAATGATGTTAATTTTGATTGTATAATTAAATACAGTGATGACTCTATAGCCTCAAAACATAATATCCTTGTACTTTTTGAGTGCGGGTTCTCTGATTTACAAGTGATAAAGTCTCTACTTTATCACAATATTATGAATTTTATACAAAACTCCTACTGGACCGCCGTTCAAAAAATAAATTTATTATTCGGGCTCGCCACCCAAAAGCATTTGTTCTATGAACCGGATTTTAAAATTTTTCAGGATGCAAGCCAAAGTCATAAAATTCGCTTTAATAGCAAAACTAATCGCACAGATTTAATTGCAGAAGTATTCGCGAAATTAGGTATGAATGCACACTCAAACCGAACTACACCCGTGCAACAAACTATTGAAGAGCTAGTCATGAACGCGCAGCTTAATGCACCAAGGATAAGCACGGTTACAAATGTTGCCGATTCAATACTTATCGTAGAAAAAAGCGACAAGCTTATTGCCGTATCTGTAATAGATCATTATGGCACCTTTGATAGTAAAAAATTCTTAAAAAAAATTGAAAGCAGCTTAACTCTTGGACGGGGCGAAGCTATCAACTTTAGTCGTGCTGGCGGGGCCGGGCTTGGAGGCTCAGTTGTGTATGGCCATTGCGATATGCTCCTTATGGGATGTCTTCGTTTAAAAGTAACCCGCGTAACTTCCGTATTGCCTTATAATATTTCAGAAAAAAATTTTAGTTACATTCAAAAATCAATCAGTATAATAGACTAAGGAGCTCATATGAATAGATGCCAAGTAAAATCAGTCAAAAAAAATGATACCGTGGAGTTTATATTCTCTGGCAGTATTGATGAATCTTTAGCTAACTACCTTAGTGTGTTTCCGAATGTCCCCACGATTACCATGAATCTTGAAGAAATTATCTCTATAAATTCAGTGGGAATCAGAGAGTGGATCAACCTTATGACCAAACTGGCCACGTCAAAAATAACCCTCATCAATTGTCCAAAAGTATTTATTGATCAAGTCAATATGGTCAAAGGATTTTTGCCGACCAATACCCACATTGAATCCTTTTATGTTCCCTATTTTTCTGAAACCACCAACACTGAAAAAAAAATACTATTTACAAAAGGTAAACATTTTACTGACAGTAGCGTTAATCCTGAAGACACCATCACCGATAACGCCGGTAATACTTATGAAATAGATGTGGTGGTTAATAAATATTTTAAATTTATTAAAGCTTGAGCGCTATGCAGTTATTTTTGAAATCATTTTTTGTATTACTATTACTTACAATTAAAGTCTGGGGCGCCGAAAATCCGCCTTTTATCTATTTAAGCCAGTATTACACCTATGAATATGTAAATAACTCCAGTTTTAAAATTAATAACGCCCTCTATTCTTTTGAAAATCTTACAATTCTAGAAACCGCAAATAGTCTTCAAATTACTACCAAAAATATTTTTTTATTTAAAACAGACCGCACCCAAATTGAATTTTTTAATCTAAAAAATAAAATAATCAAAACCTTCGCGGTTAAGGATGTCAGCGTTGAGCTCAATGAAACATTTGATCTAGATCCAAAGAACATCAGCGCTGTTTGTCTTACGGCAAAAAATGAGTTCACCACAAAAAAAATGTGTAAAAAATACCCACTAACTCCATCGCAAAATACTGAAAATTTAGTGTTCAGCGTCAACGGAGTTAAGTTGAGCCGTCTCGGGCAAATAATATTAAATGATAAAAATATGCTTTTAAATTTCAGATCTGAAACCTCAAATTATTTTTTTGAAATACTCACCAGTTATAAAAATGTCATTATTAACCGCGCCACTAAAATGGAAAAAGCCAATGCACTGCAAGTTGATTTTGTCGAACTGAATCAACCCAATAAATACTATTTTAAAAATAAAATTTTATTGTCTGATACTTTTTTTGAAATTGCCATTGATAATCTTATTACAGTTTATCAAGATATTGCGTTTCCCGATGCCGATCTCCTCAACCAATCTGTAGATTATGAATTTAAAAACTGGAAAATTCGTCATTATAATAAATTAGGGCTAGAACCTATTGTTCTCTATTCTCGATTAGTCATCACGTCTTCTTCTTTAAATGCGGCAATTCTTTCAGATCTCAGCAAAGGTATTAAAGTCTACAGCACACATTATCCAAGTAATGTTTTAGAATATTATTACTCCGGCAAACTGATGCAACTTCAATTACTTAATGATACCAATAACACTACTATTAATACTAGAAACTTTAGCTTAATAACATTAGAGGGCGGAGTCCGCTATTATCTTTCCGCCAATTTTCACTACGATTTAAACCTAACTTTGCAAGAACTTGTCTATGCCGAACATCAGACCAGCACAAACTCGATAGATATGCCAAAAGGCATATCTCCCTCAGTTGGCTTATCAGTAAGTTCTATCTTGCTGGAAATACAAAAATGGCGCCTTCAAGCTAACGGGGGCTTGGGTTTAATTGCGCCAACTGGAATTCCGAGCGGCCAAACCAAGATGGCCTACAGTTTAAGTTTAGGTTCACAAATTAGCTATAAGCTACGTAGCGGCCGATTCTACTATGGATTTGATTACTTGAAATACAGCACCGGTAACAATACTTACACCTATGATCGTCAAAGCTTAGAGCATAAAATTGGTTTTTACTATTTGTACTGACTAACTTCCGTAAGCCACTCCTGCTAGAATTTAAAATTATCTACGTCCAACTTTAACACTTTGGCCACGCCGCCAGCCCAAAACTATTTGTGACTGAATACGTGACCAATAAAACATAAGCACTAATCCCACGCAGAATAAACCTATACTTAACCATTGCCCGCGTGTCAGTCCAAATAACTGATATCCGATCTGAATATCTGGCGCCCTAAAATGTTCATTAAATATCCGTGAAGCGGCATACACTAAGGCAAAACTTGCGGCGATAAATCCTGGTTTTCTATCTTTTCTGGCTAGCCAAAATAGCACCAAAAATGAAAAAAGACCCTCTGACGCCGCCGCGAATAACTGCGATGGGTAACGCGCGTCAAGCACTGGTGCAATAGCCTCTTTAAGTACGGCATTACCATTTTGAATTTCATTTATTATTTTATATAGTGCCGAATAAACTTGTTCGCGCGCGGCGGCCTGTATCCTGAAATTACTCAGAAGCTCACTCCATTTGCTTTGCGTGATACCGATTTTATCAACAAGTGAAGATAGCGTAGCTAAGCGCTCAAAATCGTAAGTGGGCCAATTCACAATATCTGATGGAAACTTTACAGAATACTGAAAATCTGTGGGAGCTAAGCGCCCAACCAACTCTCCATTAATAAAATTAGCAATACGTCCAAAGAAAAACCCTATGGGCCCGGTAATGGATGCCAAATCCAATAAATAAGTATAGTTTAGTCCATTTTTTTTTGCAAAAATAATGCACGCCACAAGCACGCCAATTAAGCCGCCGTGGCTGGCCATACCACCTTCGTTTACGGCTAATACTCCCCAAAAAGGAAAGCCCGATCTAAAACTAAAAAACATACTTGGATCGTAAAATATACAATAACCAAGACGCCCTCCCGCCAGCACGCCAATAGCCGCGTAAGTTATAAAATCACCCACCATCGGTGCATTTAGTCCTGCGCGCTGACGCCTCGCAAACCAAACTATTAGCTGATAGGCACATATAAAGCCCAGCATATAAGAAAAACCATACCACCTCAAACCAAACTGATCCCCCCATAGTGAGTTTTCAGAAAATTTTAATATAAATGGGCTTAAATCGTGAACATAAGACATAAAAACTCCACATAATAAACTCTATATAAGTATCTTTGCTTGGCTTCACAAATTGGTCAATGTTACATATAATAATATTCATAAATGAAATATAATGAGGTTTAAGCGTGAGTACAAAAAAAGTTTCCGATTTATTTGATCCCAAAAGATGGCGCCTAATTGCAGGCTTTGATTTTACCGACATCACTTATCACCGCGCTGTCGATCAAGGCACGGTGAGAATTGCCCTCAATAGACCCGAAGTCCGCAACGCTTTTAGACCTAAAACCGTTGATGAGCTTTCAATTGCACTTGAACATGCCCGTATCAGCGCAGATGTTGGCGTGGTTATTCTTACTGGAAATGGGCCCTCTACCAAAGATGGCGGTTGGGCTTTTTGCGCAGGTGGCGATCAAAGAGTACGCGGCAAAGATGGTTATAAATATGAAGGTAGCGACAACAATGGAACTGGCACTTCGGAACAAAACAAAGTTAATTTAGCTAAACTTGGTCGGCTGCACATTTTAGAAGTACAGCGCCAAATCCGCTTTATGCCTAAAGTCGTCATGGCTGTGGTGCCGGGCTGGGCTGTGGGCGGCGGACATTCGCTGCATGTTATTTGCGATTTAAGTTTGGCCTCAAAAGAACATGCCATTTTTAAGCAGACTGATCCCGACGTGGCTAGTTTTGATTCTGGTTATGGCTCGGCCTATTTGGCACGCCAAGTGGGGCAAAAAAAAGCCCGCGAAATATTTTTTTTAGGACGGAATTACGATGCCCAAACGGCATACGAAATGGGAATGGTTAATGAAGTCGTAACCCATAAAGATTTAGAAAACGTCGCCCTTGATTGGGCCTATGAAATGAACCAAAAATCGCCCACCGCCATGCGTATGTTGAAATTCGGTTTTAATATGATTGACGATGGTCTTGTGGGTCAACAGCTGTTTGCAGGAGAAGCCACACGCCTAGCTTACGGAACTGATGAGGCTCAGGAGGGCCGGGATGCTTTTGTGAATAAACGTAAAAAAGATTTTAAAAAATATCCCTGGCATTACTAGTGTACTGTTTTTTTAGTTAATCACAAATTAAACTGTTAACCCTTCACCAAAACCGCCGCATAAAATCCATCAAACTTATCAATATGCGGCCAGACCCGCATTTCTTTTTTAAGCGACCAATTTTTTCCGGCTTCACTATCTAAAAACCACCTCACTTGCTCTTCATTTTCGCGATGCAAAATACTGCAAGTGGCATAAACCATGAGTCCGCTGATCTTGCATAGCTTTGAATACTGACTGATGATTTCTTTTTGCAAGTCGGTCAGTCTTTTAATTTCTTCAATACTCAGTTTCCATTTTGTGTCGGGATTTCTTCTTAAAACCCCCAAACCGGAACAGGGCACATCTAAAAGAACGCGATCAAATGTGTTTTCTAATCTCTTCACTGTTTTATTCGATTCAATAAGTTTGATTTCAATAATATCCACGCTATCGCGAGCAGCCCTAACTTTTAAGGCTTTCAATTTCCACTCATGAATGTCCATCGAAATAATTTTACCTTTATTTTTCATTAATGCCGCCATGTGCAGCGATTTTCCACCTGCACCGGCGCAGGCATCAACTACCCGCAATCCTGGCTTTAAATCTAATAAAGGCGCCACCATTTGCGAAGCCGCATCCTGAACTTCAAAAAAACCCTTCCTAAAGGCTTGCGTAATAAAAACATTTTTTCTTTTGGTTAATTTAATACACGCATCAAAAACTTTTTCAGCTTGAACATCATCTGTTGCTAATTCTGCGATTAATATATCAGGATCTGTTTTAAGTGTATTGGTCCGTAAAAATACTTCGGCTGGTTGATTAAGTGCATTCATTATTTTTGTCCACTCGCTGCCAAACTCATTGCGTCCTAATTCGTTTAACCAATCGGGAAATGAGTTGGCCACCTCAGGTGGTTTTTCAGCAGAGTTTCTAGCTTTAAACTCTGCAATTTTAAGATGATCAAACTCTTCCCAGTCTGGTAGTTCGTTCATGTTCTGAAACAAATATGCGGCGATGAGATCCCACGAGTGATCTGAATCTGCAACATATTCAAGGCGCCTTTTATGACGAACAATTTCATAAACGCTTTCGGCAAAAAACTTTCGGTCGCGAGCGCCCCATTTACGATTATTTTTAAAACATTTTTCAATAACTTTATCGGCATATTTTTTATCAAAAAAAATTGCATCAAGTGCATCTGCAATAGCCTGAACTAAATGATAATGAAGTGGTAAGGCCAAAAGAAATTCCTAACTGAAATATAGCTAAAAATTAGCTTTAAAAAATATGACTAAAATTTATCTAAAATGTAAATACAGCCCCGCAAGCTAAATAGGTCCCATTCAACTGACCATCTGAGGTTAATTGCAGATGGTTTTTCATGCCACCTTCAAAGTAAAAACCAGTCTTATCAAGTAAATTAAAAATACGTAAGCCTAAAAAAAGTTGATAATCTAGGGTTAATGAAGACTCATCTTTTAATTGTGTAAAAAATGCTCCTGGGCCCAAGGCCGCGCCAAAGTAGAGTGGAAATTCAGCTCCCGCATCAGGCAGTGTCACCGCATACATAAAGCTCATTTTATTGGCTTTTTGATTTACAGCTATGTATTCTGTATAAAGCACTCGCAGGGCGTAATCAATATTGTTAGACTGACTTAATCTGTAAGTCATATCAAAGCCTAATTTTCCAACATCTAATTCTTTACTGTTAGTTCCCCAATTAAAGGCTTCAGATTTAGAAAATAGACTGACACCAACTGCTAGGTATCGTCCTGCGGTATTTACACTTGCCTCATCTTCACCCGTCTCTTCCGCCATATAACGTAAACTTTTTCTTTTTTCATTTGTATTTTTTTCAAAGTACTTCGCCGCGACAGATCTGCCTACTTTTTGCGCATCTGCGTAATCCAGTGGCAGACTTACTAAAATCTGCAGTATCCAAATAAACTTAAAAAATCTTAGTAGCATGAACACGCTCCTCTTTTTTATGCTACGCGCTAGTTTTGAATTTTGCAAACTGACTTCATTGACCCTGACTTTAGCCTCACCTAGTTTAAAGTTAACTATGAAGTGCCCTTTCTGCAGTCATTCCGAAGACAAAGTTTTAGATACCCGCGTCCAAAAAGACGGTGGCATTAGGCGTCGTCGCGAGTGCATGTCTTGCCGGTCACGTTATTCAACGCAAGAAACTGTTATGCTCAGCTATCCATTTATTATTAAAAAAGATGGCCGGCGCGAACCCTACAGTAAAGAAAAAATAATTCGTGGAATGCAGGCCTCATGTCAAAAAAGACCTGTTAGTCATGTGCAGATTGAGGCCGCCGTTGAAAGAATTTCAGCATGGCTTATTACTCGCGGTGAAGGCGAAGTGGCCTCTAAAGTTATTGGCCGTCGTGTGATGGCCGAACTTAAGCAAATAGATGATGTAGCCTATGTTCGCTTTGCCAGCGTGTACAGAACCTTTAAAGATGTGCAGGATTTTGTCGAAAAACTAGAGGGTGATGAACTGGTGGACATGATTGAATCCACCGGCCCACAACTTAGTTTAAAATTAATTCCAATTAAAAAAACTGACAAAGACTACAGCGAGAATAATTAACCGTCTATGAGAAAACCAGCATGAGAAAACCAACATGAGAAGACAAGCGCGCGAAATTGCTTTACAAATATTATTTCAAACCGAATACGCTCCACAAATTTCAACTGATGAGGCCCAGTCTTTATTTGATGAAAAAAAAGAAGCCACTGTAATTAAATACTCTGACGAAATTGTTAGTGGTGTACTCGCGCAAAAAGAAAAAATAGATCTAAAAATTCAAGAGGCCAGTCACCATTGGAAAATCGAACGCATGGGGGGCGTGGATCGTAATATTTTACGCTTAGCTGTATTTGAAATGTTCTATGCTCACGAGTTAGTTGAGCCAAAAATTGCCATTAATGAAGCCATTGAAATAGCTAAAATTTTTGGCTCGAAAGAGTCATCGGCCTTTATCAATGGCCTCTTAGACCAAATCGTGCGAAATGAAAGCAATTAATTTATCCGAGGCGAGCGGTTTTACTGAGGGCGCCAGCCTTTGGATTGTAAGAAATGACCCCTCGCTAATCTGGTGGAAAAAAATCGATCTGAATTCTAAATATTTATTATCACAAAATTTTCTAGTAAATAAAAAACAAACCTCGCCGCCTCTTATAAATATAGTTGCAATGACTAATTTTCTTTTATCTAAAAGCAGCTCTCCCTCAAATTATTTACTGGTGGGAAGTGAGGATCATTTTCTAAATAAATGGGTTCTACTTTGGAGCGATCTCACGGCATCCGAATTAGTTAATCTTGTTGAAAAAACAACAACAAATCTACACGCGACTTCGATTCGTTTTTTTTCGGATTCACATTTAATACCACTGCTCGAGGCAAGCCTTTTGTCCAGTTCCATCAGTATCTCATATATAGAAAATACTTAGCGCTGTATATTAAATCGATGTTTAAAAAAATAAATGAACAGATTGAAAACTTATTCGAAGAATCATCCCCTACCATTATTGATTTTGAGCACAAACCTGTCAAAGGATCCAGCAATTTTCAGCCTCTTGACAACACCGCACTAGAAAACTTAAGTTATATTTTTTCTAATGGGGTCGACTCTACTAATTTTTTAAATTTATTCTTACAGCTGTCCTCATATTTTGAACTCGGTTTTTTATTTAACAAGAGTGTAGATACGGATGTCTTTAATGTTGTTCAGGCCTTTGCATTTACACAAAAAATACCCACTTCTGAAACTTTAAAATCTATTAAATTACCAAAATCAGTTATGCTCAGCGTTTTAAAAACAGACTCCATCCAAATATTAAATTATTTTAATATGAGCAACCTAGATCCGCATAAAAAAATGGTGTCGTATTTAATTCCTATAACTGATACACATGCGATTGTTGTTATGACTCAAACGGCAGAACCTTGGGCCGCTTTAAAAATTGAAACTCTACAAAAAACTTTAATGAAAATTGATTTTTTATGATTCCTGCAGCCTCCGAAAATTCTAGCACTATATTTATTTTATCTGACGGCACCGGTGAAACTGCGGTTACCATGATTCGTGCAGCCCTAGTCCAATACTCAGAAAAAGAAATCACCCTTCAACGATGTAAAAATGTACGCTCGGAGGAACAACTTAAAACAATCATTGAGGAGTGCTCAACAAAGCGCGGAATGATTGCCTACACCTTTGCAAGCCCAAGTCTGCGCAAAAAGACGGCGGATCTCTGCATTGAAAAATCAATACCAGCCATTGATTTTTTAGGTCCGCTGATTCACACCCTCGATCATTTTTTTGGTGTGGCCTCATCTAAAAAAGTCGGCGCCCTAAGGCAAACCGACGATATGTATTTTAAGCGTATCGAAGCCATTGAGTACACAGTTAGACACGATGACGGCAAAACAATGAATGAGCTCGATAAGGCCGATATTGTTTTAATCGGCATCAGTCGAACCAGCAAAACCCCGCTTTCAATTTTTTTAAGTCACAAGGGTTGGAAAGTCGCAAATGTTCCACTCGTTTTAGGTTCTCCCTTGCCTGAACAACTTTTAAAAATTGATCAACGAAAAATCGTAGGCTTAATTATTGACATCGATTCTCTACAGAAAATCAGAAAAAATCGCCTTGAAAAATTTGGACAAGATTCTGGGGGCGAGTACGCCTCAACACAACACATATTAAATGAAATCGAATACGCCGAAAATCTTTTTAAAAAAAATAAAAGATGGCCCGTTTTTAATGTAACCGAAAGAGCCCTAGAAGAAACCGCCAGTGAAATCGTGCGCCTAATCGCCTCACGCATGGGCTGGCCAGAATCAGTGTTGTTCTAGTTGATATCACGGCTCTGCTTAATATCATTGACTTAACAGCCCAGCTTAACAGCCCCGCTTAACTTCGCTCTTGATCTCCAGTTAAGGCCTGAAACATGATCTGGGCGGTTTCGGCATGAGGGCCATTTGCTTTGTAATAATAATAAAAATTCATTTTGTATTCAAAATCAGCAATGCGAACACGATTCAGCCGGCCGCCGCGCACCTGTTTTCGGATCGAATGAGATGGTAAAAAACCTATTCCTAACCCATATTCAATTACTCTTTTTAAAGTGCCGACATTGGCCGATTCAAAAACCGACTGCAAAACTCCAGTTTTTTCTAGCAGGTTTTTATCAAAATCTGGGTATTCCTCTGAAAAATGCACATAGGGTATTTTTTTAAGCTCTTTAATAGATATCAGCATCGGATAAAATTCATCTTTACCCGAGCCCACCAGCCACATTTCTTCTTTAAACAAAACTTGTGATTTGGCATCACTTAATATGGCTTTATAATTGGTGGCAACTTCCGGCAGCACCAGCACATCCAATTCGCCTTTTTTATAACTCTGAATTAGATCTTCACCCTTTGCATATTTTACTTTAATTTTAAAATCAGGATTGAACTTCAACATGCGGCTTACAACAGGACTCATCAAATGCAGTCCAATCGAATTAAGTGTGCCGATACGAAGTTCACCCTTTAATTGTGCGCCGATAGATTTAATAGAAACTTCCGCCAATTGCGCAAGACTTAAGATTTTTTTGGCATGCTCATAGAGAATTTCTCCTTGTGCTGTCATTTTAATCTGCTTAGAGCCTCTAACAATTAACTCCACATCTAGGTCATCTTCCATGTTTTTCATTTGTTGACTGACCGCCGGCTGGGTTAAAAATAGTTTATCAGCTGCCGCCGTCATACTACCCTCTGAGACCACCATGACAAAAGTCTGGAGTTGAGATAAATTTAACACTGTATTTCTCCTTTAAAAACTTATAATATGCAATAAACGAAGTTTACGTCCACATCAAAGCGAGGTCATCATGTTTAGGAGTAATTTAAAATTAATAACGCTAACCGTACTTTTTGGTTTGTCCTATTTAAATGCAGGCACTGCCGAATCACGAACATTTAAAAATGCCTATATTTCATTTGAAATGCAAGACAACTGGGCTTGTAAGCTAGAACAAACTGAATGGGTTTGCAGGGCCGAAGATCCACAAGAGGCTAAAAAAGCGGTTATTATCTTAACGGCTAAAGAAAAAGGGCCTACAGACTCTTTTCCAATTTATGAAAACCATATGAACAGTCCTATCAATACAGTCTCTAAATCTGGCGCGTCTATATCTTCTATCGTAAAATACAAAGCCCAACCACAAAAAATTAATGATCAGGCGTGGCTAGACACACTTCATCAAGACAGCGAAGTGCAAAATTATTTTACGCGTTATTTAGCAACTATAAAAGATCAAATTGCCATTCTTGTTACATTTAGTGCTCATAAAAATCACTACGCAGAGCACAGCAGCAATTTTGATAAAACCCTGCACTCACTTCGGGTAATTGCCACAAAAGATTTACTCGCGCGTCCTGATTTAGGCCCCCTTGCCGGTGCTGGCGACACCCTTGGCTCCGGCATAGGTCAGGCCATGCCCGCTGATTTGCTAGCGGCAGATGAGAGTGCCGATTCCTCAAATAAAAAAAGTATTTTTAAAAATGAATTATTTTTAGGTTTTGTTTTATTTTTGTTAGCCGCGCTAGCTTACATCGGATTAAAAATTTATCAGAAACGTAAAAATTCTTAATTCATTACAAAATCAGTGAAATAAACGTCTTTAACTAAGCCTTGGCTTAAAATTTGATTAACTTCGGCTACGATTTTGTCTTTTAAAAAAAGCTTGCCTTGAATTGTTTCTAAATCATCAAATGTTTTATCATTTAATATTCTAACAATTTTATCTCTGGCTTTTGCGCGATTATCAAAATCCATAATTTCTTGAAAAGCCACTGGGCTGATCATGTCTAGGTTAACTTGCACTCGTATTGTTCGTTTTGGCATTCCAGAAAGATTCACAATAAATTTATCCATGGTGTAGATCATCGGCGCTTGTCCAAATTTTTCTTTAAGACTGGCGGGCTCCCTTAATCTTGTTTCAGTAATTTTAGGAAAATCATAACCAAGTGTTGATATATAAACCCAGTAAGCCCCCAGACCTAAGACTGAGAAATTTACAGTTATCAAGGCTAGCACGATCATTTTTTTTAATATTGTTTTCATAGATATAGAATCGGAGGTCTCTAGACTAGTCTTTAGTGCTTTATTGTAGATTCTCAATATAAGACAGTTTTGAATATCATTAAAATTACGTGTACAAATAGGATTCCGGATATTATTTTATATAAAGCACTATGATAGCTATTATGTATAACTTTTTTTCACTTTTAATATTATTTAGCCTAGCTCAAATAAGCCTTACCCATTCGGCTATGGCTCAAACTAATGCTCAGAATAGCGTTCAATATCCAAAACAGATTTTAAACCTGTCTTCAGATCAAAGGATCGCGACCAATGCCCTGTTAGCTGACAAATCAAAAAGACAGCTCAGTCTTATCGATATAGAAAGTCTTAGCAATGGCGGCGCCAAAGAGCAGTATAATATTGATATCGGAAAAAACAATGGTGACAAAAAGAAAAAAGACGACAGCCGAACGCCCGAGGGCATTTACAGACTACTGATGCGAAAGTCAGCGCCCGAGATCCCGTTTGAAACCTACGGATCTTTAGCCTTTACCACCAACTATCCAAATTATTTTGATAAGCATGAAAACAAAACCGGCTCCGGTATTTGGCTGCATTCAGTACCAGACGAAGTGCCGCTCACAAGGGGCTCACGCGGCTGCGTGGTACTACGCAATAACGACATAAAAAAAATTGAAGCCTCAATAATTTTAAACAAAACTTTTTTGATTATCGATAATCAAATCAATTGGGTATCAAACGAAGAACATCTTAAAGAAAAATCCTTCGCACTCAATTGGTTCAACCTTTGGCGCAGCCAATGGCAAGAACAAGATTTAGACAATTATATTAAAAACTATTCAGACGAGTTTTCGGCCCCGCCATTTAATAAAAAAACCTGGCTGGCCCACAAGAAAAAACTAAAAGAACGTTATTCGTATGTTAAAGTTTCTGCTTTTGAGCCGAATATCATTCAGCTCAAAAACCAATACGTAATACAATTTGTACAGGATTATGAATCTGACGGACACAAAGATATTGGCATTAAAACCCTTTATGTTTTAAGACAGGGTGATCGCTTAAAAATAAAACGCGAAGAATGGGCAGAGTTAAATAACCAGTTAAATAACCAGTTAAATAACCAGTTAAATAACTAGTTAAATAACCACTGAAGTTTGCGGCTTGTTGCACTGGTTCCAAGGCCCAGAGTGCACTTGACCAGCTAATTGAAGCGATTCTTTTTTATAGTTTTAATAACGCTTAAAAATAAGGCTGATGCGTAAAAGATAAAATGTTACGCCAATTACCCCTTTATAATAAACTAATTTGACTATAATCTTTGCTCTCATTTAACATACGTAATATGTCATTTAATTTTTTTGCATTGCTCTTCTTACCCGTCATTTTATTATTGGTCACAAATACACTAGCTACACCTCATCAACTAAAAATCGAGATTTCATCATCCGACCTCAAGTCTTTACTCAAAGCAGATGAACTCAATAAAAATCAATTCAAAGCAAAAGTTACTTTGAATGGCTTTAACTTTGATGATTCCAATATAAAATTAAAAGGCCACACAACGCGGCTATTTGCAAAACGCGGGTACGATCTAACTTTAAAGGGTAAAAACAGCGAGCTACCTGTTTTTTTAAACGGATTTAACAAAATTAAACTCAACTCAATGTTTACAGACAAATCCTTCATAAGAGAAAAACTGGTTTGGAATATTTATAAACAGATGAATGGAGTTGGACCACAAGAGTTTGGCAACACCCAACTATGGATTAACGACGTCTACTGTGGGCTTTATTTAATAATTCAGCCCATTAATCGCGATTTTTTTAAATCACGAGCTCAAAAAGGCGCGCTGTTTGAAGCACAAAGTAAAGCTGACCTAAAACCAGTATCTTGGGATGACATAGAATCTTACTATAAGAATACTCACGACGATGAAAACTACAAAGATCTTAAAAAAATGATCGATACTCTAAATTCAGCAAAAGACGAAGATTTTGCCAATTTGTTTAATGAAACATTTGACACCAAAACAGTTTATGACTGGTTCATACTCAACGCAATCACTATGCAAGGCGATAGTTACGTAAAAAACTATTTTATTCATTACGATAATTCAAAAAAATCGCAAATGTGGTCTACCCTACCTTGGGACTTTGATATCTCAATGGGACGTGATGGTAATCCTGAGCTTCCCTACCCGCAACAAATTCTGAATGATTTGTATTCCTATTCGTATCCAGTACTTAGTGGGCCCGATAATGTATTAAAAACTAAAATCTTAACAAACCCAATATTATTAGAAGAATTTAAAAAAAGACTCAAAAAAACTCTGAATACTATATTCACCGAAAAAAATCTTTTTCCGATTATTGATGAAATGGCAAAAGAAGTGAAAGAGTATTATCTTTCTGAAGAAACTCGCTGGGGAGCGCAAAAAGATTTCGATGAGCAAATAGACGCTATAAAAAATTTCATATCAAATCGAAAAATATTTTTAACTACACAATTTCTCGAAAAACCTAGCGGGTTAATTGATGAAGCTAGAATAACTGTCACCAGTAATGTTAAAAACTATCCCTTTATAGACATTTATGGGCGAACTATCGCTCGGCTGAAGTTAAATAATTCAGCCGGTTTAAAATCGGTTACAATAAAATCGTATCCGGCATCTGTTCCTGATGATTTTAATACCAAAACGGCCATTAAGAGGTCTATACAAATCACCACGGAGCCTGCTAATAGCAAAATTACTGGTGAGCTCGAGTGGGAATATTTAGATCATTTGCAAACTAGAGAAGTTGTGAATGGTCTAACGCAAGAGTATAAACTTCAGGCCTATCTACTTAATAAAAACATTAATAAAAATAAAGCCACCCCCGTCAGATCCCAATTCAACACATATGCCAATTTAGTTAAAATCTCTATCGATAGTAACTTTACAGGAAAAGATCGCTTAGTTGCTGTGGGCAGTCTGGTGGATTTAAAACACGATTGGCAGCAGACAGAAAATAGCTTTTGGCATAGCATTTATAAAATCAAAGAAACAAAAAACGCTCATTTAATAGCCGTTGGCTCAGATGGAATGACTTTTAACTCTCAAGATTCAGGGCTTAATTGGAAACAAAATTTTAATGGATACCACTCAACAATAAAAAATATTGCATTAGCCAATGATGGGTTAGTCATAATTAAAAATCAATTTAGCCAATTGTTCAGAGCAGAAAATAATGGCAAAAGTTGGGAATTAATCGATAAAAACGATGCCAATTTATTTAACTGCTTAGAGTTTTTAGCTAACGGCAAAGGTATTGCCTCAAAAAAGAATGGTTCCATTTTTAAAACAGACAACAATGGTAAATCATGGTCTGTTGTTTATAAATTGGATGTAAATATAAACTCTCTTCTTGTTAAAAATGAAAATGAATTTTTACTCACCTCAGACAACGGAATTATTTTCTTAACGACAAACTCTGGTCAGACTTTTGATAAATTCAAAATCCCAAACACAGATCAAATAAACTACTTAATATACAAAAATGATAAAGAAGTTTGGGCTATTGCAGATAGAACTAAGATAATTAAAAGTCTCGATTCAGGCAAAAACTGGAGTCATCATAATATTAAATCTAAATCTTATCTCAATGCAATCACCTTTGATAATAATGGCATTCCATATATAGCAGGAAATAACGGTGTAATTCTCTCTAGTCCTGATGATGGTAAAACATGGATTGAAGAAAATACGGGTAGCGAAATTGATCTTAACGATATAATTTTTATAGCTAAAAATAACCGCTTAATTGCAGTCGGAAATGATGGCATTATTATTACAAAAGATCTTAAAAAGTAATTAGCTTGAGCTCAATATACGAATAATGCGTTCAGAAGCTTTGCCATCTCCAAACGGGTTTTCAGGCACACCATTTGGCCAGTTATTATCCATATTAAGCCATTTAGCAGCTGTGGTCGTAATTTTATCAAAATCAGTTCCTACCAGTTCTGAAAATCCCGCTTCGATAGCTTCTGGTCTTTCGGTACTATTTCTAAGTACAAGAATTTTTTTAGCAAAAGTGGGTGCTTCTTCTTGTAAGCCACCAGAGTCCGTCATAACTAACTTTGTTCTTTGTAAGATAAATACCATTTCTTGGTAATGCAGTGGTTCTACTAAAAAAATTCTTCCGGCAGGTTGCGAATTATCAAAGTTATAATTAGGAGTTACCCAAACAACGTCTCCACAACTCATATGACTATTATAAATTTGTTCTACAGAAATTCTGACATTTGGGTTTGGATGCACAGGAAAAAGTATGTCAATTTGATGAGTTTTTGCAATATGCAAGAACGAATTTAATATTTGCCTTTGAGGTGCCCCAAAATTTTCTCGGCGGTGCATAGTAGCTAAAACAAATCTTTCTAAATTCACATATTTAAATTTAGAAGTCATACTTGCTTTAATCGATTCAGAAGATTCTACTTTTTGAGATATGATTTTTAATGTATCAATTCCTGTATTACCAGTTATCTCAAGCACCGCAGAAGCATCCACACCCTCTGCTTTGAGATTGTTGGCCGCATCGAGTGTTGGGCTAAAATGAGCTTTAGCTATTAACCCAATAGCTCGCCTATTCATTTCTTCAGGATACGGTGAATTGATATCGTATGTTCTGAGTCCGGCCTCAACATGGGCCACAGGCACTCTCTCATAAAAGGCCGCCATAGCAGATGCATGAGCTGTTGTTGTGTCGCCCTGAACCACCACCCAATCTGGCCTATGTTCGCGAATGACTTTTTGAATACACATCATGGTTTCAGCGTGCAGTTGGGTTAAATTTTGATTAGGCTTCATAAGCTGAAAATCAATATCAGGCTTAATATCAAAAACTTCGTACAACGAGTCTAACATTTCTTTATGCTGACCAGTTGAACAAGCTATTACGTTTAAATGAGTATTTTTTTTAGCTTCTAAAATCAGAGGAAAAATTTTTATTAACTCTGGCCTAGTGCCAAATACAAATATAACTGTTTTTTTATTCATTAGCTATCAATCTATTCATTTTGATAGCTAAAGAATATCATTTATTTAGAATTGCGACCAGAGTTTCCTGTTCCAATAGATTCAGACTGGACTAATTTTGTTGATGTCATTTCGTGAGAAAATTCAACAGGCACCATATGCTCAGTTTTTACCCAAGCTAGTGGTTTTCCAGTAATTTTAGATTTGGTGAAATTATAAATGGCTAAAAAACCACTTGCTGTATTTATAAAATTACTAAAGATCCATCTTAGCGGAACAAACAATGCTGTTTTAAACGTATAAACTTTAGAAACTAAGTATACACGCTGTAGAATTCTTAAAACCGCAAAAATAAGATTTAACAACATTAAATTAGAAAATAATGGATTCAATGCTTGGTGCTCCAACCAAGGCCAAACTCCAGTCGTAAACCATGTTAATAAGAAATAGACTGTAAATAAAAAAGAAGAAACAAACAAAAACGATCCAAATAAGCCTTTACGGTCACGCCATAAAAAATAGGATCCCATAAATGCGGTGCTTCTCCATTTTAAATTTTCAAAACCTTGCAAACTGATACCGGTTATCCAGCGAGACTTTTGTTTAATTGCTTGCCTCATTTTTTGTGGAAAATACTCACGAGTTGCAATGTATTCAATAGCGGTTTTTCCAGTTTTTTGATCTTTTATTTCATAGCTAAAACAAGCAAAATGACATTTGAATCCCATTTCGTTGCAAGTAAGTCCCAAATGATAATCTTCTGTCACGGTATCTTCTTTAAATAATTTGCCATTTTGTTTTTCAATTACTTTTAAAGCAGACTCCCATTTTAAGATTGTGCCTACCCCCGCTGAAGGTATTCCCGCATTAAAGAAATTTCGTACGATTAAATCTTTTGTGTGGGCTTCAACAAATTCATCGATATAAATTCCTGCTGTAAATTTACTAAGAGACACTGGTAAAGAAAAAATCGGAATTTGAATGTAGTCATATTTGTCTAATAAACTATTCATCAAATTTAATGATTGATAGTGAATAACATCTTCTGAGTCATGAATCAGTAAAGCCTGAAAGCCTTGATCAATTTTAACGAGGTGCTTAACTATTTCGTTTAACATCTGACCTTTTGAGGTTGGTCCATTAATAAGATTAATGACCACTTTTACATTTGCAAACTTAGCCTCAATCCGCTTAGCCGCTTCTAATGTAGGAAGGTCGTTAGCGTAAACACCCAAAAAGAACTGGTAATTAGCATACTCGATATTTTTCACATTTCCCGAAATAGCATGCTCAATAATGTCATCTTCTATCCAGTTAGCAACCAGCACAGCAATTTTTTTTTGTGGTATCAATTTAAGTTTATCTAATTCAGCTTTATCAAGCTTAATAGGTTTTAATCGGCCGACTAATGAAATTAAGTCAATAACGACATCTTCAAGTATGTAGCATGCGCTGATTAATACGGTAAAAAACATCCAGCCATCAAATACAGTTAATTTTGTAAAAATATTATATTGTTCCATCTTTTACCCCAACTATTTAAAAGTATATTGCAGCACTGCTAAGATTTGAAACCAATCAGAATTAAAATCTATAGACTGATGAACTACCGAATGCCCCTCTAGAAGAAAAGCCAGCGTACTTTGAACTTGAGGTTTACTGTAGTATTTATAACCTAAACCGACACTAACTAAAGTACCACTTTTTCCAAAAAATTCTTCATCGTTATTTTTTAACTTTAATTGCGCAAAAGGATATAGCGTATGCGAATATTCTGGATCGCGAGCGATATAATAACTTTTAAGTGCTTGGGTTTTTAAATAAGTGCTGGCTTTCATGGAATACCTAGGAACAATTACAGATTCTAAATAATTATTGACCTCGAAAGCTTGCAAATCAAGATACTGATTGTAAATTAGTAAGTAAGTGTCTTGTTCATAATTTGTTTGATCTGTTTTGTTATTAAACCAGTCATGCAGGTATCTGAAACGAATGTATTTATTTAAAAAAATATCAACTCCAAAGCCGATACCATTTTTTTCATTTCTTGAGTATGAAGTATTTCCAACAATTCTTTCGTCTAAATAATAATACGAACCAGAACTGGCTTTTAAAAAGGGCTGCACAAACCAATCTTTATACTTAAATTTTACATAAGCTGAAAAATCATCTGAGTAACCCTTATATGTAGTTAAATCTGAATGAGTTCCACTCATATCAACCGCTACTCGCAAGTCACTTGTGTCGACACCCTGAGCATAAGAGATCTTTGACATAGAAATAATAAAAACAATTAGACCTAACAATCTATACATGTAACCCCGCAAATCTAAATTTAATCTGGGTTATTATCTCAAGTTATTGGCTTACGCAAGGCTTCGCATGGTTTTTTTTAAAAGCCCCCCCAGCTGTATAAAATATACACAGTTTGCATGTAAATATTTAGACACTTTACTGGACTTTGGGCTGCCTCAAAAAAAAATCTGAAGATCGCTCACAAACCACTAAATTCCTAACCTAGACTGTCCGATAGGCTAGTTATGAAAACTATTTATACAAGCCTATTGTCTGTACTAACAATCACACTTTTACTTACAGCTTGCGAAACTAGCAAAAATCCTACATCAGAAAATACCGAGTTATCAGAGGCTTCCAAAAGACGACCGGGAAGCACGACTCCCACTCCAACACCTACCCCAACTCCGACAACAAGCACAGCACTTGCACGAGGTATTCGTTTAGATCCAGCCTATTTTTACAGCTCTCATCCAGGTCAATCCGTCACACAAATTGCCCTAGACGTGGTTACAACAATTAAGGCTGCTGGCGGCAATCAACTTTACCTTTATGCTTACAATACTATATATGGGGCTTGGTACCCTACTCAATACGAGCAAACAACAACAGAAGCCGGATATGGCAAACTCAATATATTTAATGCCGTAACTGCTGAGGCCAAAAAACAAGGGCTCAAAGTGGTCGCGGTAGTACCATTAAACAATTTCAAATCGGTTTGGGACAACAATTCAAGTTGGCGAGTTAAAAAAGCCGGCAATATTGATTATATCCCATTCTCAGGCATTTATTTACTTTCAGCATCTGTTTTAGATTACCAAAATTGGTACAAAGGCTTTATTGATGATTTAGTAGCACGTAATCCAAATATCGATGCAATTGAAGTGGTCGAACCTACTCTAGATTACAATTGGGATAAAATTCCTGATCAAAACCCAGCAGCCCTTGCTGCCTTTTCGAGCAAGTATCCTAGTGCACTTGTCGGTTCGCAAAGTTGGCTCGATTTTAGAGCCGCAGAGTTTTTAAATCTAATAGCACTTTTTAATCAACAAGTTCATAAAAACTTAAAACAAAGCTATTTAGTACAAACTTGGACAATACAGTCTAACGGAAGTTTAATGCCCAACTCAACGATCAAAAACAGTTCTGGTTTTGACTTCGCAGGAGTGGCCACTCTGCAAAATGAAAGCAAAACCGACAACTTAGTCACTGAACTAATTTGGCAGCAATGGTTTAGTCAGTACGGAACCAGCGTGTTTAACCCAAGCTGGATCAGTACAATAGGTGCCAGTTATAAAAATACTTTAACCACTGTTGGGGCTAACTCCACTTTACATATACATGTAGAAATATCGACATTCTCGGGCGCGCATAACACGACTTCACCAACCGACCTAGAATTCGAGCAAACATTGCAATATGCAAAAAGCGTTGGACTTGGAATTAGTGTTTACGATTACAATCAAATAAAAACAAGAAATGCGTTTTCTTACTTAAGTTCATGGCAGTAACGCATGTCTTCGGATAATTGGTTCACCGTTTTTTAGAAGGGTCTAGTGGCATCAACTAGACCCTTCTAAAAAACGGTGAACGCACCCTTGGGGCCAAGTTCATAACACCCATCAATGAAGAGCTGGTGAAAGTGCGGGTTGCAATTCAGGCTTCCGCCAAAGCGCTGAATCAGCGTGACAGCTCCGGTTTTGGTCGCGCTTTTTTGCAGACCGGTTTTTTTCTGGTAATATTTTGCAATCACCGAATGAGTTATCTCAAGAGCCCTTGCCATAATTTTTGGTTTTGCGGCAAGGCAGAGCCTGATCTGAAACGGAAAACTGAACGGTTTCTTCGGGCTGGTGCCGAGCATAGGTGTATTGTTTTTTTGCAGAATTTGAATTGGCCACTTAAAGAGGTGGCTTTGCAATTCTGCAATCAGGCTTCATAAGCGGTTTAACGTGAGCTTACAAGATCACAGCTCCGAATGGCGAAGATCGCGACTACTCTATTTTATTTAATGTATTTATTTAACGTAAACATAGCCCAAGTCAATTGTATTATACCTTTGGCTAGGAGAGGTTCCGTTATGGCTCGCATCGCTTTTTCCAAAACGCAGCTCACCCGCTATTGTATTTAGATCAGGCAAGCTCGGAAAGGTTTGGCTGGCAGTCGCTTTATTATAAATACTGTATTCGACAGCTCCCGCGCTTGGCACAACTGACATGTTACAGGTTCTGCCCATTATATTTTTTGCTACGTTTAGCTGCCAATTCCCTGCATATGCACTTGACTCCAGTAATTTATGGCAAAAGCGGGTTTGACTTTATAGTCAGCTTGAATAGATCGATGAAAAAGTAGCCCGCGACTGCCAGATTTTCGTCGATTAAATCTAAAAACAAATTCATCTAGATAAGTTTGCAGGTTTTCTTTGTTTATTTTGCCGTGATACGTTCCATAGTACCAACGTTTTAAAATTGAAATTGCTCGGTGAACTCTGGGCTGCAAACGATCATCATCTCGGCTTGCTTCTTCCCACGAATAAGGCTTTTTTTGAGCTTCCAAC
>Ga0105164_10000108_pt1 | contig 59589 bp, 60 predicted proteins | sample VDWuncwatermetaG_FD_89674 | JGI IMG/M metagenome (GOLD analysis project Ga0105164, IMG submission 89674) | Wastewater microbial communities from Netherlands to study Microbial Dark Matter (Phase II) - VDW unchlorinated drinking water | ecosystem: Environmental > Aquatic > Freshwater > Drinking...
CGCTTCGCCACGGTCGTTGCCTTCCGCTACGCAAAACTCGGTACAACGCTCTCGATGAGATTACGTTGGCAGGACTACTTTCGTTCCCTGCAAGTATGTAGAAGCTTTTCCCAGCGCACATGTTCCCCATATTATTTCAATGGCTTAGATTTGTATAGTTTTAGCCCCGAGTTAAAAGTTAATGTCCGAGATTTGGCGCTCAAACAAAGGTCCGAATTCACTCAAGAAAAAGACCAAATATTTCGATAATTTCAAGGAAGAGGGCAAGAGTCTATTTCTATGGTAGGACGCGTCAAACAAAGTATCCAGTATCACATCGGCCTGATTGTCTGGGCTGTTTTTTTCTATTCCGTGCCCGGCTTTGGCGTGAGTACCGTTCGCGCTCTTCTCGCGGAGAATCGGTTGGATGATGCGATTCCGTTATGCAAGCAATTTGAAGTTCTGGCAACGGGCGACACGGATAATTATTTAGCGTGCGCTTGGGTGTATTACCGTTCAGATAAAGTTGTTTCCGCCGAGAGGCTGCTCGAGAAAGCAAGAAAATCATACTCGACGCCCGAGTACCAATTGTTATTGGCGTTGGGTCAGATCAAAAACAAACGTTACGACGAGGCGAAGAAGATCATTGAGATTGTCACGAAGGAGCGCAAGGGTTCCAACCTTGCCGTGGTTGCTCAGGAACTAAATGCGGAGATCTATGAGTTGACCGGGCAGTTAGAGACCGCCGCGTTTGTGTACAAGCAACTTCTGGCGGATGATCCGAAGCGCGGTCAAGCGCATTGGGGGCTTGGTCGGTACTATTTAGGTCGTTCAGAGCAGAGCCGAGCGATCTTTCATCTCGAGCAGACTGCAAAAATCTGGAAAAAGCATGTGGCGAGTCGATTCAATTTGGGAGTGATCTATGCGAGTCTCAATCAACTTCCCCAGGCACTTAGGTGGTTAGGCAGTGCGCATCAACTCAATCGCAAGGACGCTTCAGTTCTTGAGCAGATTGGTCTGGTGTATGAGAAGAAAAAGGATTTTAAGGAATCAATTCGATATTGGCAGAAGGCGCTTGCCGTCAATAAAGATTCCGCTGTGGCCAAGGAAAAGCTCGACCGCTATCTCGTTGAAGTGATCGATGCCCTGCTAGATAAAAAGAAATACAAAGAAGCCCTCGTTGAATTGAAAAAGGCGACTAACTTAGTCTCAGATCAGCCAAAGCTTATTTTTCGACGGGGCATTGCGAACCGAAACCTTGGAAGTTATGACGCGGCCTTAGGCGATCTTCTGGCGTACTCCAAATTGCATGGAGACGATCCGGTCACTTTGAGAGAATTGGGGATATGCTACCTGAATTTAAAATTATCGGACCAGGCTGGGAGCTATTTTTCGAAGGCCGTGACGGTAGAGCCGAATAACGGTATGAACTACGCGTGGCTTGGCTACTACTTTGAAGCCAAAGGTGATCTAGAAAGTGCTATCGACGCTTGGCGCCGGGCGCTTGAACGGATGAACGATCCCAAGGAAATTGGTAGCGCAACTCGAAAAATATCGAGTATTGAAAAGCGAATCAAAAAATAATTTCCTTTTCGGATTCATCAACAGAAATGAGTTCCCATGTCCTGGCGAGAAGTGACGATTCGTGCCCCTTTAGATGCGATTGAACAAATCCAATTTAACCTATTTGAAATGGGCGTTACCGGAGTCTGGGAAGAGCAAGATTCACTTAAAGTTTATTTTCCTGATGATAGCGAGTGGCCAAAACTGGAATTAGTTTTACGGGTCATGATCGAGAAGTGGCATAAGCCACCCGATCAATCCGCATCGATCGAAGTGGCTATCCTCGATGATATTTCATGGGCGACGAAGTACCAGCAAGATTATCGGGCAACTCGACTGGGATCCTACTTCTTTCTCATTCCGCTATGGGATCGTGGGAAGATTTCAAGCCACGACCGCTTTGCGATTTACCTTGAACCGGGTCAAGCTTTTGGGACGGGTTTACATGCGAGCACTCAGTTGGCGCTTAGGATGATTGAACGTTGGGCCTCCTCGATTCAGAATGCCGGGGATAAAACGGCGATTGACGTTGGAACAGGGACCGGAATTCTTGCGATTGCTTTAGATCGATTAAACGCCAAGACAATTCTTGGGATTGATAATGACCCTGTTGCGGTTGAGGTCGCTCAGAAGAATATCGAAGAGAACGATTGCGCTCGAATTCAACTCTCCACTGAGGAGCTTAAGAGCATTGAGGGCCAGTTTGATTTGGTCGTCAGTAATATACTTCTTGAAACGCATTTGGCGTTAATGGGCGAATATGATCGAATCCTAAAACGCGATGGCATCTTGATTCTGTCGGGCTTATTGGTGAATCAGCTCCGAGAAACTGAGGATGCTTTTCGTCGCAACGGGTTTAAGCCGCTCATGCGGATGATGAGTCAGGAATGGCTTTCGATTTCATTATCTAAAGACCGTGGTGGTAACCTTTGAGACTCTGGATAATCATCGCGCTACTATCAGGTTGGTCGATTGCCCAGGCCGATGTTAATAGGGTGGATCTATCCCAGTACGAGGCTTGCGTTGACGATCTTGAAAAATCATTTAAGCAATCATTGGGATGGGTTCCGAATTTTATTTTCGAGCGCCAGTATCGATTTTTTCTGATGGGACAGGGTATCGAAGCACACCAGGATAATCTTGAATTATTTCGAAGAGCGATTGCAACTCAGGCTGGGATCGACACTCATTGGTTGGGCAATGCTGAAGTGGCCTGTCATCAGTACGGGCAGAATCTCAAACACCAGCTGTTTTGGTTTCAGCTCTACCTAGGTAGTATCACGGCAAGCAGCATCGCTCTGCTCATTTTTGGCCTAGCTGTCTCATTGCGATAACTTTGACTTGGGTCGCTAACCCCACTACTAACTACCTTAGATGAGAACTATCCTTTTTTGTATCCTTTGCTTTACAAGCTTAACTGTCCGAGCCCTTCAACCACCGATACCTTTGGTGGTTTATGCTTATGAATCGCTCGTGGGTGAAGGCACTCTTGGCGCTCTTTTAAAATCGGAATACGAAAGTCGTTACCAGAGTCCAATTATTTTGGTTCCTTTTGGATCTGCAGGTGAGGCACTTAATCGTGTTCGAACCGAAAACAAAGTTAACCCATCAAACGGGCGAGCCGACGTCGTATTGGGTCTCGATAGCACGGATTCCGGGGTTGATGATGAAAGCATTTGGGAGCCGATTGAAGATGGCTTAAAAGTGAATATCCCAGCAGCGCTTAATTTTAGTCGCTATTGCCTACCATTTGACCATAGTTATCTTGCAATTCTGTACCATCATAAGATGTGGAAAAATAAGCCGCCTTTGAAATCATTGACTGAATTAGTCAGCCGGTCTGATTTAAAAAAGAGCCTTGTGATTCAAGATCCCAGAACATCAAGTATTGGATTCTCCCTTCTGCTATGGGCAAGAAGCGCGCTTGGGCCTGAAAAATCCACGGAGTTTTGGAAGGGGTTAACTCCGACGTTGGTGAGTGTCAGTCCAGGGTGGTCATCGGGATACGGAATGTTTTTAAAGAATGAAAGTGCGATGGTCTCGTCGTATCTAACGAGCGTTGCCTACCACCGGGAAAATGAGAGTGGCAGTGATATCGATGCGTTTATATTTCCTGAAGGCCACTACCATCAGATTGAGTGCGCGGCCGTTTTAAAAACATCCCCACGTAAAGAAGCCGCCATGAATTTTTTAAAGCTCTTGGTAGACCCAAAAATTCAATCGCAATTGCCTAAACTACAGTGGATGTTTCCCGTCTTAAGCACCGTTAAGCTTCCAGATAGCTTTAAAAATTTACCCTCCGTTAAGCCGTTATCCCTCATGGCGACTACGGCTGAGAAAAAGGCCTGGTTGAATGAATGGAAGCGAAACGTCCGATAATCTCTCCGAAGACTCTGAGCGTTTTACTCAGTGCTGCCGTCTTATTCCCCGTTTTCGTCTATCCCCTTGGGCGATTTATCTTTCAAGATGGCACATCAGCGTGGAGTAACGAGGGTCTTTGGGAATGGTTTAGTGATCATGGGCTAGTTGATATTTTGGTTTTCACCTATTCTCAGGCAATTTTAAGTACGCTTTTAAGTGCGGGACTGGGTATTTGGGTGGCTGTTTTAATCACTGAGAATTCAAAGGTTTGGTGGGCGCGGTTACTCTGGTCTTTTTCTCAGGTGGGTTTTTCTCTGCCAGCGATCTTGTATGTCCTGGCTTATCTTTCAGTTTGGGGAAGAAGCGGGGTGATAGGATCTTGGTTGCTCGGTAGTTTTCAAGAGTTTAATCCCTATGGTTGGACCGGGATTTTGGTAGCGCATACGTTTTTTAATTTTCCGGTATTTGTTCGTATTGTCGGGCTTGCTCTGCTTGAGAGAAATCAGCAGGAAGAGAAGGCTGCTCTGAGTTTAGGGGCTTCGCGGTGGATTGTGTTTCGGACGATGACGTTAAGAAAAGGCTGGGCGGCAATTCGAGAAAGTTCTGCGTTGAGTTTTCTCTACTGTTCCTCAAGTTTTTTGGTGGTTTTACTTTTGGGTGGAGGTCCAAGATTTACGACGATTGAGGTGGCTATCTATGAATCGATTAAAATGAACTTTGACGTTGGGGCTGCTTCCTTACTTGCGGGCTGCCATCTTCTGGTGTTCTCATTGCTCTATCTGTCTCTGTCGCCCAGCAAACGAGATGTGAATCGATTCAGCGGTGAAGAAAGGATGAAACTGATCACGTTTCGTCCGAGTATCAGGCGAATTCATACGGTATTGATGTTGTTCGTGGTGATGATGATCGCGGGATTGCCCCTACTAACTCTGGTGGCATCGATACTGCCTCATTGGAATCAATTGCCGTGGGCTTTAATCGGCTGGGCCACTAGCATCACGGTTTGCTTGGCCGTCGTCTCAGGGGTGATCGCGACGATTTTAAGTTTCTGTGTAGCCTATCTTGGGTATACGACTTCGTCACTTAAGGTTCGTCGGATGATTTCATTGCTGAGCTCTCTCCCCGTTGGTATTTCGACGATTCTAAGTTCCGCTGCGCTTTGGCATGCTTACCCTAGGGTCGTTGATCATTTTGCCTTCAGTTTTTTCGCAATAGCTGTTCTTCAGGCCATTGGTTCGTTGCCGTTACTTAATCGAATCTTTGAGGTTGCTTTCAGTCGCATTGCTAAGTCGTGGCGATGGACTGCAAGGAGTTTGGGCGCCTCCGAGTGGCAGTTGCTTCTGACGTTAGAGGTGCCTCTGATGGCGCGGAGTTTTTTATTGGCGTTAGTTTGGGGAGTGGCTTTTTCTTTAGGTGAGGTGGGGTGTGTGCTTGTTTTTCTGTCGGATCATATGACCACTCTGGGTCTAGAGGTTTTTAGGATGATGGGCCGGTACGACTTTGTTGGAGCCAATGTCATCGGGGTTTGGCTACTGGCCTTAATGATGGTTTTATACGCCGTATTTGCTCGGCTTGAAGATGAGGTTCAATGGCGCTCAACTTAAATGGCCTTTCGTACCAAATCGGCAGCTTTTGTCTTACGCAAAAGGATCCCATTTCGCTACCGAAGGGTAAGATGATTTGGGTTCGTGGAGCAAGTGGGTCCGGTAAGAGTACGTTGCTTCAGGGTTTGGCTGGATTTATCGTCGCAAAGAGTGGGTCGGTTCAATTAGATTCCGTGGATCTCACGCATTTGCCTGCGGAGCGAAGGCGCGTCGCGCTCGTGTTTCAGGAAGCTGCCCTTTTCCCTCATTTGACGGTTGAAGAGAATGTTGAATATGGCCTCAGAGTTTTAGGATTGCCTCGGCATGATAGGCAAACAAGGTCTCAGAGGATATTAAAAGACCTTGAGATTTCCGAGCTTGCAAACCGCTACCCTCAGGAAATCTCTGGTGGGCAAGCGCATCGTGTTTCGTTAGCAAGGTCTGCGATCATGGATTACCCTGTTTTACTTTTGGATGAACCCTTCGCGGCACTCCAAGTGTCGTTGCGAGCTCAATTAACGGATTGGCTTTTCCATGAAGCTGAGAGAAAGGGTTGGCATGTTCTTGTGGCATCTCATGATCCGTTGGATTCGACGCGAGTTGCCCACCAAATTTTGGTGGAAAACGGATCCTTCTCAATGACCAATTAAACCATGACGCTGACTGAGTCTGCGGGTGTTTCTAGGTTATTAGAAGCCAGCGCTGTCTTTAAGGCCGATGCAGGGATAAATTCCCAATGGGCTTTGAAGTCATTGAGGGACTTAAGAAGGGCCAGGTGAATGGAATGCCCGCCTCGGAAACTGACTAATTCTCCGTCAATCCAATGGCCGCATAAGGCCAAGTCTCCGATCGCATCCAGTAATTTATGCCGGACGCATTCATCGACAAACCTGAGGCCTTCCGGATTTAGCACGCTGTCTTTCGAGAACGCGACGACATTTTCCAAGGACGCGCCAAGGGCTAAGTTGGCCGATCGCAAACGGTCTAGATCTTCGATAAATCCGAAAGTGCGCGCAGACCCGATTTCTTTGGCAAACATCTCTGGCGTGAGTTCAAGAGCGACCGTCTGTAATCCAATGGCGGGGTGTTCAAAATCCACAGACGTTGTAAGCCTTAATCCTTTTCGAGGCAGTAATTCGCATACGGCCCCATTATGGTAAATTTTGATCGCTTTGGTGACTCGGAGCCGGGATCTAGTGAACGGCTGAAGCGCGGGCCCATCTCGGAGAATGGCATCGACATAGGGGCGAGCACTTCCGTCTAAGATCGGAACTTCTGGACCTGATATTTCAGCCAGCGCATTGGTAATTCCAAGAGCGAAGAGCGCCGCCATGAGATGCTCCACCGTGCTGACTTTAGCCTCGGGCCTATCGAGACGTCCCAGCGACGTTGCAAGTTCCGTGGATACGACTGAATCATAGTGGGCAAGAATTTGGGGGTGGTCGGTAAGATCAGTTCGGACAAATCGAATGCCGTGATTAGCCGGTGCTGGTCGTATGATCAGTTGGCTTAGTGCCCCTGAATGCAATCCGACGCCCTCAAAGACAAGCGCAGAGTTCAGAGTTTGTTGGATGCGGTAATTCAAATCTAAATCCGATAGCATGCGATCAATAGTATGCAAAACTAGTACCAGATCCTGAGAAATTAGAAAGGCCCCATTTATGAACCTCTTAAGCCATCGACCCCAAACCATGCCCCAACTTTAGAGTGTAAACAACACAGTCCCGTGTGAAAACCCACCCACCAAAAGGGGTCAGTCGACATTTGGTAACCAAAAGGTAGCGAAGCACCCCTTTCAGGCTGTCCACCTCGGCTCAGTGTTAAGCTGGAAATTCTTTCAAGAAGGTATCCTGAGTCCAAACGATTTTCTGAGGAATGATCATTTCGTAAAAAGATCTTGAAAGATTCATTGCTGCCGGTGCCCACTTCACTTCAAAACCATTGTTCAGTGAATGAGCATGGTGTCCCTCAGCTAGCCCACAAATACTTTTGAGGGGCCGGTATTTTGACGGGGGGGGGGCTTACAAACTCAAGTTCTCGCGGTAGGATGAATCCTATGGCAGCTTATAAAGTCAAAAAGGCAATTATTCCCGTTGCAGGGTTGGGCACCAGGGGGCTTCCGTTTACCAAAGAAGTGCCCAAGGAACTCACTCCCATTTTAGACACGCCTGCGATCCAGCATATTATGGAAGAGGTTTCTAGGGCTGGAATTGAACAAGTTATTTTAGTGACGGGAAAGGGGAAGTTTTCGATCGAGGATCATTTTGATTATTCTGCCTACCTCGAACATTGGCTGCATAAGCGTGGTAAGGACGAACTGATTGAGAAGTTGCGTCAACTCACTCAAATGTGCGAGGTGGTTTCGATTCGCCAGAAGGAACCTCTTGGTCTGGGTCATGCTGTCTATACGGCGAGAAATTTAGTGGGTAATGAACCGTTCGCAGTTTGTTTGGGTGATGAGATTTATCCCCCGTGGAATCAAAATGAGGCGGATCAAAGCACTTTAAAGCGGCTCATTGAAGTCGCCGAAGCCAAGGGTGGCTCGGCGATCGTCGTGAAGGCTGTGGAAGACTCTGAGGTAAGTTCTTACGGAATCATCGATTTGGGTGGTGAGCCTTTGAGCAAAGCTCCCCTTAAGGTTAAAGGTCTTATCGAAAAGCCAGACCTTAAGCAGGCTCCTAGCCGATTGGCGGTGATTGGGCGGTATGTTTTTAGTAGCCAGATGATGGATTACCTTGCAGACGCAAAGCCGGGTCGTGGTGGTGAGATCCAACTCACCGACGCGATGGATCGTTATTGTCGCAGCGAAAATTTATATGCCTTGATGTTGGAAGGCTGTCGGTATGATATTGGATCATTGAGTGGGTTGGTGCAGGCAACTCTAGACGCTTCGTTGAGGCGCGAAGATATTGCGCCAGGCATTCGGAGGTTCATGAGAGAACGATGCGAATCCATTTAGTCATTAGTAGCTTTTTGATTTTATTTTGTGCCGACCGTGCCCAGGCCTTTCTGCCTCCTTTGAATGTGCTCCTAGATAATGCGTTTAAGGAACGTGTCCTTGCGCCTCATTCCATGTTCATTTTCCGCCATCGAGTTGAGCCACGTCCTGGTCAAATCATTGAAATCGACGAAAAAATATTGGTGAGTCAGGGGGTCTACTATCACCAGTGGCATCTACCGCAGTTTGGATACCCTATCGGCGCTACCAAGAAAACTCGGCGCTATGAATCAGGTGGGAGTGTCCTATATGAATCCGCATCGTCGGCACTCTTAGAGTATTTTACGGCCACAAAATCGGAGCGATTCCAGCGGGTTCTTCTAAGCGAATCCTTAATCCGACAGGAAAACTTGCTCCAATATAAACCAGGTTTCGTTCCAACGGGTGACCCTCAGACTTGGGATCTCATGGCGAACTACCTCACTCATGGGAATGTTTTTCTGGTTCGAACCAAAGCGGGCCCGGCTTTAGGGATTCAAGGGATCAGCGAGCCGAAGAGTCAGCGACTTGTGGTATTTGATCTAGACGGCGCCGGATTGCGCGGCCTTTATTGGCAGGCAGGCGGCAATGGGATTTCCTGGCAGGTGCTCAGTACGACTAAGCTCAAGGGTATGGGAGTGCTGCCAAAGACCCTGTGGTTAGAGATGGGTGGTCGCCCGGTGATTCAGTCTGAACTTATCCAAGCGCATGCGGTGGCGCAGTCTGAGGCTCGGGATTTTGTGTCGCAGATTCAGCGCAGTGAAAAAGTCGGTTTATCAGGAGATTCTCATGAGGCCCTGGTTCTCTTAACCAGTTACCGATGATTGTCGACGTCGTTGTTCCGTACCGGGTTGGCCAAAGCTTTCATTATGAAATTAGCTCCTCAGAACGCGACCAACTTCAGTTGGGAAGTGTCATTGAAGTGCCACTCGGGACCCGAAAAACCCATGCCTTTGTCTTAGGGTTTCCTGAAAGCACGTCAGTGCCTGAGAATCGCATGCGGTCGATTGAGAAAATCATTTCTGATATTCCGGCCTTTGATGAACCGATGCTTAAGTTCTACCGCTGGGTGGCAGATTATTATTGTTACCCCCTGGGTGAAGTCATTGCGGCAGCAATTCCCAAAGTTTGTTTAAACCAAAAATATCGTTCCAAGGCACCGGTGAGTCCTCAGGTCGACGGTCAAGTGGAACAAACCCAAGCACCAGAACTCAATGACGAACAACGCTTTGCGGTCTCAAGAATCTTAGAGAATTCATCGCAGAGGCCGGTCTTGCTTCATGGTGTCACCGGGAGTGGTAAGACCGAAGTTTATATGGCAGCGATGGCTGAAGCCTTATCAGTGGGAAAAGGTGCGCTGGTTTTGGTTCCTGAGATTGCCTTAACGCCGCAGCTTTGGACGAGATTTTCGTCGAGATTTCCGGGGAAAGTCGCAGTGCTACATAGCGATCTCACGCCAAGAGAGCGATGGATCGAGTGGGAACGAGTGAGAAAGGCCGAGGCTACCATTGCGGTGGGTGCTCGCTCAGCGGTTTTTGCCCCGGTCAAAGACTTAGGTCTGATTATTGTCGACGAAGAACATGAGACGTCGTTTAAGCAGGAAGATTCTCTACGGTACCACGCTCGAGATCTGGCTGTGGTTCGGGGGAAGTTTCAAAATGCAAAAGTGATCCTAGGATCAGCCACTCCGTCACTCGAGAGCTACCACCATTCACAGAGTGGTAAATACGATTACATCACGCTAAAGAATCGTGTTGAATCAAAGGCCCTGCCCAAGATTCAATTTGTAGACATGAGATCGTCTCGTGACGTTTCGCTCGAGGGGCACCCTTGGCTCAGTCGAGTCCTATTGCAGAAAGTTCGCCAGACGATATCCCAAGGGCATCAAGCCATGTTATTTCTCAACCGACTCGGGTACGCGCACTTTCTTTATTGCGCTGATTGCGGTCATACCTGGAAATGTCTTAACTGCGATGTCACGTTGACCTATTACCGCCACCCGCCGGGTCTTAAATGCCATTATTGTGCGCTTCATTTAGAAGTCCCCTCAGTCTGTGAAGCTTGTAGTGGGACCAAATTGCAGGAGATGGGGCTTGGTACGGAACAGGTGGAACAGGCTTTTCATGAACTGCTGCCTGAAGTTCGCACAGCTCGAATGGACCGATCGGTGATTAAGACCCGTAAGGATCTGATTCAAACCCTTAAGTCGGTGCACCGACGCGAAGTGGATCTGCTCATCGGAACGCAGATGATGGCAAAGGGCCATGATTTTCCGGGGATCACGTTGGTGGGTGTGCTCATGGCGGATGCGAGTCTGAATATGCCAGACTTTCGCGCCAACGAAAAAACCTTTCAACTCATTACTCAAGTCTCCGGACGAGCTGGTCGAGGAGATTTACCAGGAGAAGTCATCTTGCAGACCATTTGCCCCGAGCACCCAGTCTTGCAGGCGGCGGCCGAGTACCGGTGGAAGGACTTTTACGATCGTGAACTCCAGCATCGAAAACAATTTAATTTTTCTCCGTGGAGCCGCTTGGCAATGATTCGTTTTCAGCATAGCGGACTACCGGTGGTTGAAAGCTACGCCGAGGGAGCCTGTGATTTTCTTCGCAAGGCCACTGAAGCCTTAAACCTCAAGACTCAAATCTTGGGGCCATCGCCCGCGCCGCTCTCTCGCATTAAAAATAAATTCCGCTGGCAATGCCTCATTCGTGCAGAAAGCGTCGGTGACTTGCAACGCCTACTCAAGCAATTCACCCATTATCAGACTCAAGTAAAGTCCCGGGTGGAATCCACCATCGACGTCGATCCCATGCACGCGATGTGATTCTAGTATTTAGGTGGCCATCTTTTCCCTGGTCTTGATTCGGCTTAAGCCACCTCCCGCCCAGATATCGAGGTGGAATCGATTCATACGCAAATCCCGCTCCCACGGATCTTTGGCACTGTCTCGGATTTTCTTTGATATATGCTCGAGGCCAAAGTGTTGCGTCGCCATCAGCCTATTGTGGCTTCTGCAGAGAACTCTAATATTCTCAGCGTCATCGGATCGGCCACCAAGGCAAAAAGGGATCTCATGATCCCATTCCAGAAAATGCTTAGACTCACAGGCCTTGCCGTCAGCGCTCACATAACTGCATTGCGCCTGATCTCTTTCCCAGACTTCATCTTTGATTGCCGCTGGGATGTACCGTGAATGAGTGGATAACTTCTTGGGCAGCACGGACCTTTTTGATTTTGGTTTTTCATCAAGAAGAGCCTCTAGGGCTTCGCCAAAAATTTCTCCTAGCTTTCCATCAGGGTACTTATGACTCAAGCGGGCCTTGGCTTTCTTTAGTAACTCTTCAAATTCTCTGTTCGCAGTGAAATGAAAACTTAAGAGGTCCTGGTCAATGGCTCTGATCTGATCAGGTTTAGCTTTCTCAGGTGTAATTCCGGCGATCACTCTCTCAACCTCTCGAACCGATTTGCCCAGACATTGGTTTAAGAGTTCATGACGATTAGAGCGCTTCAGATGCGGGGCTAATTTCATCAGGGCAGTCACGGAGATCTTGCCTTCGATGAGTAAGTTGTAAATTTCGGGAAATCGAGTCAGTAATCTCGCGACTTGAATCCGCTTAAGGCTACTCGCTTCGGAATAGCCGAGCTCTGACACTAGATACAGAAAGAGCGAGGGGTAGCCCGCTTCGGCGAAAAGCATCCGTCTCTCCACTTCGGCGATCATGGCGAGCAAGTAGCATTGAATCGCTCTTTCATCAGAGCGAGACTTCTTCAATGAGGCGATTAAGTTTTCGTCATCCATTTGTTGGGCGAGTTGAGTGTAGTTCATATTAAGTCCTCCGTGGATCGACCATAACACGGTGTTTCATCGCGCTCTGAGATCGCTTGAGTGGCGATAACTCAACCCAGGGGAGTGGCGGGCTTCATGGATAGTGCTTCGGACGCCTTAGCCGCGACTGTAGACGTTATGGCAGTCAGTTATAAGGGGAATGAAAATCTATCGACGACACCTCAGAATCTCTCTGTTATTCTGTCAAGGGTTTTCTTGGTTCTTTGATTTTTTTTACTGCCGTGTGAAGCGCGCGATAGTGCCCAATTCTTGATTCTGCTAATATTGCGGTATGCGCATTCGAAGCTTTGGAATTTGGGCCATCGTTCTCGCTACCCTCATCACGTCGATCGGAATTGCGGAACATGTCAGGCCGCAAGCGGAGCGTGCGGGTTTAGCTAAAGTCTCAGTAGTGACGCCGGGTTAGCGATACGATTCGGCACGGACAGAACTCATGGCCCTAAGTGGAGCAAAGCCTGATCTTGAAGTCCTACACAATGGCATCAGCCTTTTTACGAGACCCCAAACATTCGACGATTAAGGAGCAGTATGCCAAAGAATATGAAGGGCTTGCCGGGCTATCATTGGCTGAAGCAATCAAGACTGGAAAACCAGAAGCGATCGTATCGGTCGCTCTGACTGACGATGTGGTAACCAATGCGATTGGGATTCCCTAAAACTCTCGACGTAGCGCGGCGCAGCCTTAAAAACAAATCCAGGCTGCCCCCAACCCCAAGGCGTGTTAAAATTTTAAAATGAATATGATGAAAACATTCGTTGGTTTATTACTTTTCTTTGTGGCGGTTCCCGTTTTTGGTACGGGTGAAGATATTGGAGGATCGCAAGGGGTGCATGAAAAAGGTATTAACGCGATTGTCCGAAACAAGCTTTATTATAAGCAGGGCCGTATCGAAGTCGGCGGGCACGCCGGTGTGATGCCTTACGATTCGCTCATCAATCATTTTATGGCGGGTAGTCGTCTGACATGGCATCTATCAGATTATTTGGGCTGGGAGATCATCGACGCGCAACTTGCCTTTCCCACACTGACATCCTTTTCGACTGGGTTGGTCCAAGATAAGGGTATTTCGCGGATGGAAACACTGAAATTAAAGACAATGATTGGGAGTCATATTTTATTTTCTCCGCTCTACGGCAAAATGAGACTATTCGGCAAGGCGATTCTCTGGCTTGATATTTATCTCATTGGCGGCGTTGGGTTTAATAACACAGACGTCGTTCAACTTTCTTCGACGGGGACCGGTGTTGCGGGTACCGAATCGACGGTTCGGACGACTTGGGACCCATCGTTAAATTTTGGACTGGGTTTTAAGATCTTCTTGAATGATGCCATGGGCCTGGTGCTTGATTTTCGCGATTATATCGTCATGACAGAGTTGTATGGTGAGAGGTCCTTGAAAAGTAATTTTACCGTGTCAGCCGGATTATCTTTTTTTCTTCCTACTTTCTAGACTTGGTAACGCACCGCATCTACCTAACTGGGATTCTCTTCAGTACTATGGCTATTCAAAATGAAGCCCAAGTCACTGCAACCAAAACTAAAAGAGTTGATTCGTGTCTATCATGACCTCGAGCTGACGATCGGTAGCCTAAAGGCTCAATTATCTCGTCAGCGGGGCTCGGGCTGTGCGATTGACCTTCAGAAACTCTTGGGCCAATTGGATAAATCGCAGAGAACTTTGAAAAGGAAGATAGGCAATACCCTTCTCATCGAAAAGCAGCATTTAAAACGTCGTATCAAAGTCGTTCTCAAATGGAACGAATCCCGAATGCGCTAATGCGCTAAGTTATTTCAGCTTCTTATTCTTTTTCTTGGGTTTTGCTTCGGAGGGGTTTCTGAGCGTGACAATCCCAAAGCCAATGCTTGCTGCGAACATGACGACGGATAGCCATTGGCCCATGCTTAACCCGAGAAACAAGAAGCCCAGATGAGCGTCCGGCTGTCTAAAGAACTCGACGATAAATCGAGCGGTTGTGTAGCCAAATAGGAATAAAATCGTGATTAGGCCATCGCGTTTTAAATAGCGCTGACTCCACCACAGGACTGAAAACAAAACGACTCCCTCTAGGCCGAACTCATAGAGCTGGGACGGGTGCCTGGGCTCAGGGCCTCCGCTTCGAAAAACAACAGCCCAGGGCACATCAGTCACTCGCCCCCATAGTTCTCCATTGATAAAATTTCCTAACCGACCCATGGCAAGCCCGATGGGTGTTGAGAGCGCCATGGCGTCTGTGAGATTCCAGAACGGAATTTTATGTTTTCTAGCAAAGAAATAGGCAGCAATCCCAGCGCCAACAAGGCCACCATGGAACGAGAGTCCGCCATTGTAGATTTCAAAAAGAAAGAACGGATTTTGAAGAAACTGCTTAGGGTCGTAGACGAAGCAATAAAAGACTCGGGCACCCACGACGCACCCGACGAGTAGCCAGACGATCAGCTGTTCAATATGGTTGGCTGTGAAATGAAATCTCTTCTTCTTAGCGAGCTGAAGGAGAATCGCTCGCCCCACAAGAAAACCTCCGATGAACAGAATCGAATACCATCGGATCTGAAACGGTCCCCAGAGATGAAGTAGTACAGGGTCAATATTAGGTTGATGAAAGTAGGATTGCATAGTTCAGAAGGGTACCATGGGAAACTGACGAATTGAACGCGCAATCTTTTCGACAAATCGCGTCGAGGAATCCTTTACTTATCCCTTGCTCATTTCGAGAATAGTTTTTATATTCTTTCTTCTTGTGCATCGACATCAAGCAACAGGAGGGTAAGCATGAACAAGAATGAATTGATTGCAAAGGTATCGGAAGAAACGAAGTTGACTAAGGCAGATTGCCAACGCGTGATTGAAGCAACTTTAGAAGCCACTCGTCGAGTGGTCAAAAAAGGCGGCGAACTTCGTTTAGTTGGATTCGGAACGTTTATTCGATCTAAGCGCAAAGCGCGTAAGGGTCGTAACCCACAGACGGGTAAGACGATTCAGATTAAGGCGCATAATGTGCCACGCTTTCGTCCCGGTAAAGAGTTCAAAAAATTCGTCGGTTAGTCTGAGCTTTTTCAGATTCCAAATCGGATTCCACTGCTGATCCCTAAAAATAGACGGGTTGGGGATTCAAAAGGAAACGTTGCTTGGGTGCTAAAGTGCATTCGAGCATCATTTCCTATTGCAAAGTCGATTCCAAGCTCAGGTCCCATTCGAAACCTTAAGGTTGACGGTGCGGCGACTGAAGTGTCGGCGACCGAAAGGCTTGTGCTGACGTAATCCAAGTGGTTCTGTAATGAGAGATGCCATGGCGTGCGGCTTAATGGATTAATCGTCCAGGCGACCGCAGCGCCCAATTCCAGGAACTGTTTTTTAATCGAAGCGTTTCCGGAAGATTCTTGGTGTCTGAAAAAACCAATCGATGGCACGATTGCCAAATTTCGTATCAGGGCATGCCGACTGCTCGCTCTGATACCGTAGAAAACTTGAAAGCCTAAGAGATCGCTTTCGACGGGTTGGCGAACTCCCAGGGTGGCAAGGTCGAGCCCTATCTCGTGCCTTGCGATACCGCTAACATTATGACGAATCGGTGATTGTCGCGGGGCCAAATCAAGTTCTCGAAGCGGCATCAACGGCACTCGCCTTTTTTGTTTCGCCAGAGCGGGATCTGATATCCCGAGGCTTAAGAGGCATAGAATGAACGTAAGGATTCTCATGGGAGGTTTCCGTAGACTCCCAGGCTTTGGTTATAGACAGTACGCGCCTGAGCGCGAGCGGTGCCTGAGAGTTGCTCAAGATGGCATGCCGCAACTTTTTTAAAATCCGCTGAGATCACCTTGTTGGAAGCGAGGCAGCTGGGAAGCGACTTCATTAAACTCAGAAGAGATTTTCCGTTCACGGGGTGCCCAATGGCGGAGCCAATGCGGTATTGGATCGAGGCCCACACGGCGCCGTCTTCATGAGGGTCAAAACTGGCCGCGCGATTCCTAGGGACCGAGGTTTCGAAGCTTCGCGTCTTGCTCATGTCTCGATGGTCACCGGGAAAACTACAATGAAAGAAATTGGGATCCTGGATCGCGTAAAATGCGAAGATATCGGACATGCCTTCATCCAGAGCATCGATCGTATTTACCGTCCCGTCCGCCTCATTGAATTCAAGGCCAAGCTCCGACTTAGCGTCATAAAATTGGTAGCTGAAAATCATATGGGTGTACTCGTGGGCAAAGATCCCGAGATTTAATCCAATGGGGAGGTTTTTAGTTTCTAGAGTCGGATACGAGATCAAGAAATTGAGTTTTTCGTAGTTAGTTTCTGAACTGCTAATTCTGACATAGGAGGCGTTATCCGAAATCGAAACTCCGTCGTCGGCTTGAACCTTTGCGTTGTAGACCAGTCTTGTTTCGCTGTGGTTCGCAACTTTAGTAACCATATCAAAGCTAGGGTCGATTGATTGAGTCAGGGAATAGGTCGTTTCCATCGCCGCGTAAAGGCTTGAGGCGATCCAAGTTTTGAGGTCTAAAGGAAAATAAATACCATCTTGCTCGGCAAAACTAACTGGCAGCGACTGGTACAAATTCTCCTCAACGAGATTATCATTCGTGATTTCGGTTGGGCTATAGACCACTTGCCCTAGAGAACCTTTGAATTGGTTGAGCGATTTCAGAGTTTTTAATTCGACGGCTTCAATTTGGTATTGGCAGTGTCCGGCCTGGCTTGTGACTGCCATGATTGTTACAGGGCCTGAAACATCTGGCTTGGAACAACTCAGCACCAATAGACTTAATGCCGTGAAGGTGTATCCATTCCGTGAACGGTTCAGATTAGGCAGGGAAGCATCAACCATGCCTCTTTAGAGAAGCACAGCACGTGCCAGAAATTTTGTTCATGTGACCAGACAGAATACGGCCCTTATGACAAAATTAGGAATACAACTGTCAGTAAATGATCAGAACGAAGAGGACTGATGCTGCATCATGGCTTCTTCACGCTTCTCGGCGGCTTCCATCTCAGCTTTGCAATTGATGCAATAGGTGGTCACAGGGCGTGCCATCAAACGCTTCGACGAAATCGCTTCATTACAGGATTCACAGACCCCGTAGGTGCCTTCACTGATCTTTTTGATCGCTTCTTTGACCTTATTGATCAGCTTTCGCTCACGGTCCTTAATACGGATTTCAAAATTGCGATCTGACTCAAACGACGCTTGATCATTCACATCAGCCAACGCAGGACCACCCAAATTGGGGATCTCTTTGCCAAAATCGGTCTGCAACTGCTGGAGCTGCTTCTCGAGGACCTTTTTAAACTTTTCTAGCTCTGTCTTATTCATAGTCTTATTCTCCCTCCCCAACTCAGCCAAACCGCGATGTTTACTTTAAGGATATTAATTGTCAATCGCAAACACTAAAATATAGGTGAAAAGTTCATAAGTTCAATGGGTTATTGCGGAAATGGCGCGATAAATTTTAGGCTTGGGCTGAAAGCGGGAAAATGAAGGGGTATGAGGTGGCGGTGGAAATCCAAGACACTTATGTGTTTAGGGGCCACATAATTGGGGGAGGAGGCGAGTCTCAAGACCTCTTCCACCACCTCAATTTTCTCGGGGTGTCGACTGACGTTCCACTGCACCCCGAAACTTTAAAAACTTTTTACCGAACCGTGTGCACTGCTCCTCGGGGAACTTGTCCACGGTTGGGGTCGACACCAGTCGGGCCAAAATTCGGTTGTTGCGGTGGCAAGGTTGGCGTAAATGTCGTGATCGGTGGTACCTGAATCGGGTTGCCAACTGTCGGTGTGGTTGGTGGTGCGACGACCATAGGCGGTTCATACCGGATTGGTCCGCCCGGGCACATGATAAAAATATTATCGCAGCGATACGATGTCGGCGTATAGGGCGGCGGGTAATAGGGTGTATAGGTTGGTAGGTAAGGAGTGTACGGATTATAGGGCTGTTGGTATCCGCCGCCAGCGCCACAACCACTGTGACATCCGTAGCCCTGATAGCCGCCGTAACCTGGTGGCAGTAGGCCAGCAAAGTAATTCATCCAAGAAATATTAGGTGTGATTTGAATATCAATAGAAATATCCACATCGACATAAGCGGAGTTGAGTCCCGTGTAGACGTCGACGCCGAGGTTTGTGAGGCTTGAACCACCCGTATATTGTAAGGCTGCGAGGTCACAGTAGCCTCCGCAAGCAATCGCCTTATTCGAAAATGAAATCGTCGCAAGTAGGCCAACGATGGCGATTTTTAAAAAATTTCTTTGTACCGGATTCAAACTTCACTCCCATCCACAATCATAGCTCTGCGCTTCGAAGCGCATTCACTAGCCTAAGGAGCAAGTGCCGTGCCAGTTTGTCACAGGCATGAGGGGTTGCGCGTCATGTCAGAAGGGCTGCCAGTTGAAAGACGTCGTGCGGTTGCATCGCCGCATCATGCCTTTCATTCTAGGTAATTAGACTGTAAATTTATTAGATAGGTGCCCGACAAAATTGCGCCAATCTTCGGGACTTTTCAATGACTGCATTCTCGATTAGCTTTCCCGCTTAATGACTAGAAAGGTGAATCCTTTGAGAACACATCATTTCGTGACTGCCTTAGCCTTAGGGATTTTTTGTTCGACTTACGTATTTGCCTTGCCCGCGTATATTCCGCTTCAGGAAAGAGCGCAGGGGCATTCTCTTGGCGGTGCCAATGTCCTCAATGATAGTATTTTCAGTAACCCAGCAGGTAGCGTCTTTTCCCAAGCGTATTCTGTCGACGGTTCGTATTCAACGGCAGACCGAACGCTTTCCGCCTCAGTCTTAGATTCTCGAACGTCGTCTTTCACAGGTGGCATTGGTTACTACCGCGCGCAAACGGATATCGCAGAACAGCCTCGCCAAGGGCTTCATCTTCTTTTAGGAACTCGTGTGCAAGATGTGGTTGCGCTGGGTGCGACGGGTAAGATGATGTGGGCGCCTGATGCAAATGGGAACAGCATTCGGATGATGGACGCTGATATTGGAACGCTTACCAGTTTTGGATTCTGGGAGGCGGGCGCTGTGTGGCGCAATGTCGGTGGAGGCAACGAGGCGTTGGGGCAAACCCGTGAACTCGCCGTCGGCGGTCGGGTAGGTTACAATAAACAGCTTTTCTTTTCATCGACGAGTTACCTCAGCTGGGGCGATTTCACTCCTTACCAATATGGTTTCGGAGTCGAGTACATTACGACTTATTATATTTCGCTTAAGGGTGGTTATCGGTTTCAGCCCGCCGCGAACGCCCCGTCTTTCTGGACCGGTGGTTTGAGTTTTAATAGCCCTAAACTTTCAGTCCACTATGCCGTGGAATTTCCACAGCTCTCGGGCCAAAGTAATACGCACTCGGTTGGTGCGACGATGCTTTTCTAGGCTGTTTTTAAAATCCAATGCAAATTCGAAATATAAAATGGGTTTTCATACCCTTGTTCTGCGTGTTTGCCGAGGCGTCACAACTCGGGTTATCGCTCCTTCCTCAAGGGCGGCTATTCAAACTTACCTTTACGGACCCAAGAGAAATCCGAATGGCATTGGCCTTTGAGGGGGATAGCCGAGTCAACGCGGTTGTGGGGAATTACTTTTCGCTCTTTGCGATTCAGCCGACTGATAAGGATGCCAACTGGGTGGCTCATTTCGGGCTCGAGGGGGCTGGCTACTTTTCGATGCGGCAGGCCGACGGAAGATATCCCCTTGAGACGGCAGATGGGCTCATCGGAGTCTACACTGAGATTGCGCACGGGGATTTTCAATGGCAGCTCAGATACACGCATATTTCGGCGCATCTGGCGGATGGGAGTTCAGAAAATCCCATTCCCTATAGCCGAGAGACTTTGGGACTCAGAGTCGGATTTGTCCCGTCTCATGTCCTTCATCTCTATGCGGGGGCATCGATGATTGCCAACACGACTCCTCAGGTTTCACCCTGGGGATTTCAAACGGGCGGAAGCTTATTCTGGCCCTGGAACGAAACATCGTTAAGCCCCTTTTTGGCTTGGGATACTCAAGTCCGTCAGGAATGGGTCTATAACCCTTCGGTCAATCTTCAAGTTGGGGTCGCGCTCAACAACCCACCCGAAGCCTACCGATCCTTTCGCATTTATTATAGCCTTTTTACAGGCTCCGACCCACGCGGACAATTCTCCACCCGCCGACTTATCGCTCACACCATCGGCATTGAAATGCAGATCTAGATCCCCGGCAAATAAATCCTAAAGTAAGGCCGTACCTTTAGGATAAATTATCAAGAAATCTCCATAATTGGTCGATAACGGTATGAGGTTCACTCATGCCCTGTTCGCTTGATGACAAAGCGCGTCGGACTCACTTCATTGTAGTGTCTGGTAAGTTCATTCAGAAGATGAGTTTTCCACGTGATTGGAATTTTACTTTTCCGACAAGCCCAGAACAACTCTATCATTCCGTTTTAAGCGCAAGCCAAAGTGGGGTTCCCGCCGTGGTGTTGGTCGAGGAATCTGAGTACCTCAAAGTGCACGGAGCTCTCAGAACCCGAAACCGAGATATTTCGTTTGGAATGGTTGTCGTGGCATCGAAGGTAGATTTCTTTTTCCGTGAGGGGTACCTTCTTAAAGAGCTCATCGATGTCGTCGACGAGAAGGAATTTAAGAAGAATACGGAGTTTCACTTACTCCGATCAGTCCATCAATATGGAGCGCATCGAATCACCGAAACGCTTCCCAGGATTGGTCAGAGAACGTTGTATCAATTGAACGATATGTTCATTGAGTTATCGGCCGAGAGAAACTCAAAAAAACTTTTATCGATGATTCTATTGAAGGCAATTCATCTTGTGGACGCTGAAGGGGGGTCGCTCTACATGTTGGAAGAACATGATGGCGAATTGGTCTTCAAAGCGAGAGTTTCTTCGGAAGATAATCTCAACCTAACGATGGTGCCCCTTGATATGTCCGTTTCTGAGTCGAGTCTTTGCGGGTACGTCGCTCTAACGGCGAAGGCTCTGAAGGTCCCGAATGTTCATCAGCTGCCAGCTTTATTATTGCCTCAATTCAACCGATCGCAGGACCATTTCTTTAAGGAGCGAACACTCTCATTGATTGCAGTGCCTTTGCGTAATAGCCGAAATGAGCTAATTGGCGTTCTGGAATTGGTCAATAAGCATTCGTCTGAAGCGACACCCATGAAGGCGCCCATAGCGTTTGATGAAGATGATGAATCGCTATTGCAGTCCTTCTGCACGCAAGCCGCAACGTGCATTGAGACGGTTGATCTTTACGGAGATATTCAGAGTCTTTTCGAAGGGTTTGTAAGGGCGTCGATTACGGCGATTGAATCGAGAGATCCGAGTACAGGGGGTCATTCGGAACGCGTCGCAAGCATGTCCGTTGCTCTCGCCAGGGCTACGACAGAATGCGAAGTCGGTATTTACCGTTCGGTTCGCTTTCGAGAGGAAGAAATTCGGGAACTGGAATACGCGGCGTTGTTGCATGATTTTGGAAAGATTGGCGTTCGAGAACAAGTTTTGGTCAAGGCCAAGAAACTCTATCCCTACCAACTTGAGAATATTCGCGGGCGTCTGAAGCTATCGAAGGCAGTCGCTCGGGTGACGTGTCTGGAAAAGAAGATTCAATTTTCCGACAAGAAGGATCTTTGGGAGGGGGAGTATCAATCTCGGATTCAGCAGATAGAGAAGTATTGGGATCTCATCGTCGCGGCAAACGAGCCCACGGTATTACCGAGGGAAGGGGCTGAGATGCTGGGAAGGATCCGCCTGGAACAGATCCCGATTCCTGATGGCTCTTTAAGCCCCATTCTGACGCCTGAAGAATTCCAGGCGTTGTCGGTTGACCAGGGCTCATTAACAGATAGCGAGCGACTAGAGATTGAATCTCATGTGCGCCACACGTATCAATTTCTTAAGATGATTCCGTGGACTAAGGACTTTAAACACCTGACTGAAATTGCTTATTGCCACCATGAAAAATTAGATGGGACGGGTTATCCTCGGGGTCTCACAAACCACGAAATTCCCTTGCAGTCTAAGATCATGACAATCGCAGATATCTTTGATGCCTTAACAGCGGCAGACCGTTGGTACAAAGAGGCAGTTCCCACTGAGAAAGCGATATCAATTCTGGCGCAGGAAGTGACTCAGGGGCAGCTCGACCCTGTTCTCTTTGAACTCTTTGTAGAGCGCCGAGTCTACGATGCGGTCTCACCTAAAACCCGAGTCGCCTAATCGGGTGTGTCATGTCAATCCATTGACAAAACTACCTAAAATTTCATAAAATATAAGTGTAGTCCTCAATTCGAAAACTCCAATTACGTATCAGTTTCCAGGATTCTAGGTGGTGTTGCTTTTCGATTTTTATGAATACGGTGCCACGTTCTTGACGCTAAAAAAGGATAGGTATGCTGCGCGCAATGCTCTTTGAACCAGATCCGATGTGTCAGGAAAAGTTGGCGGCGGCGTTAACGTCGCGTGGCCTATTGGTGACTCCTCAATCGAATTTAGCGGACGCGTCAAAACTCGTCGCACGGCAGAGCTTCCATGTGATTATGTGGTCAGTCAGGGATAGTGAATCCGTGGACGGATTGGCGGAAATTCGAGAGCACCGCCCCAGTTCGGCGATTATTACGACGAGTTACGAGCCAACCCCTGGATTAATTGTGGGGTGTATGCGCTTAGGGGCAAACCATTTCTATGACCTGAGTTCAGGACAGGATGGGTTATCAAAAGTCCTGGATGAAACCTTAACTCGCTCGGATCTTTCGGATTTGTCGGACGAACCAACCCATTTTCCAATTCCTGAATTTATTGGACGGCATCCCAAGATCGTTGAGATTTTTAAGATCATCATGAATGTAAGAAATTCTGATGCGAACGTTTTGATCACCGGAGAGAGTGGTACCGGCAAAGAAGTGGTCGCGAGGGCTATCCACCAGCTCAGCCCTCGTCGGACAGCGCCTTGGGTGGCGATTAATTGTAGCGCAATCCCTACGACGCTTTTGGAATCCGAACTATTTGGGCATATGAAAGGGGCTTTTACGGGCGCGACTCAGAATCGCCCGGGTCGTTTTCAGATGGCAGGCAATGGGACACTCTTCCTAGATGAGATTGCTGATTTATCATTTGATGTTCAGGCCAAACTTCTCAGAGCGATTCAGAGTCGTATCTACGAACCGGTTGGAAGTCCGCATAGCCTTAAATTGGAAGCGCGAGTGATTGCGGCAACGAATCAGGATCTTGAGAAGATGGTTGGTGAGAAACGATTTCGAGAAGATCTATTTTACCGATTAAACGTCATCCCCATTACCCTGCCACCTCTTCGCCATCGAAAAACCGATATTCCACTTCTGGTTCGGGCCTTTATGAAAAAGTTTTCCGATCTTGGTGAGAAGGGGATTACCGGCATTAGCGAACAGGCCATGCGATGTCTTATGGAATACCATTGGCCAGGCAATATTCGTGAGCTTGAAAATTTGATGGAGCGAGTGATTGTGCTCAAGCAATCAGGGACCATCATCGAATTGGGCGATCTTCCCGTACAGCATTTTAGAAGAGTCCGGCTGGATCGGTATGTGAGCACCCTGCATCTTCCCGAGGACGGCTTAGACCTTAATCAGGCGGTGAGCGAATTTGAGAATGAGTTAATCCTTCAAGCACTCCAAAGAACGAGTGGGAATAAAAATCAAGCGGCTTCGCTTCTCAAACTGAATCGGACCACTTTGGTCGAAAAACTCAAACGAAAAAATTTACAGGTTGCCAGTTAATTTGTGAATTCGAGGGATCGAATCCATTGTGCCATTCCAAGCGCTGTTGCGTTGTTCATTCTCAGCATCCAACTAGTCATTCGAAGTACCGGCATTAATTTTGATGAACTAGTCTATGTCTTTTGGGCAAAAGACGGGAAATTTTTAGTCGAATCCGAGACTCTAGTTGCCGGAAAACCCCCAGCCTTCTACTTCATTAATGCCATCGTGTACCGATGCCTCGAGTTCATAGGGCCTCTGTGTCTACATGTTTTCTATATCGTTATCTTGGCGATAAGCCTTGGCGTCCTTGCCCGCTCATTGGCCAGCTTTAGGCAGGGATCGGGCCAGCCGGCGTGTCGCTACCTAGTCTTACTCTACCTACTGCCTCTAGTACTTAATCCATTCATCCTCTTTCATGGCACTCAAGTGATGATGGAAACGGCGCTCATTCCCGTTCTCTCTTTTTTGGTCGCAGCCTGCTTCCCTCGTCCGCGGCATTGCGCCATTCTCTTTCTGAGTGCTTTAGCGATACTCATTAAGGATTCCGCGCTCCCGGCAGTAGGTGCGCTGGGCGTTGTCCAAATACTATTTTTCGGATGGCGCAGTCGAAAATCGTTGTCTCTTTGGTGTGGTTTGGCGGGCGGATGGTTGATCAACCGAGCCATTCTGTTTGCAGTGGGTGCCGAGCCGATGCGGGGCAAGGGTTTCTCTACGCTGAGGCACCAACTATTTCATTGGGACGAGTACACGCGACAGGGAGTGATTGATTTTCTAGCTCACACGCTATTCTACATCGGACCAATCACGTTAATCATCGCGACTGTGATCGTGATGAGACGTCGGAATTTCAGAAATCCATTTCTTAGCTTAGGATTGCTGAGTCTCTTAGGCGTGATTTTTGTTCGCCTTTCAGTTGAGATTGCCTACCCCCATTACGGTTCTCCAATGATCTGGATCGGTATCGTCAGTTTCCTAAGCCTCGCCTTACAACCAGGTTGGAAGGCTGCGGTGATTATTTTAATTGCCTGGGCTGTCCCGATTGCGACGATGAATTTGCCAGACGTCTACCGTTATCGATTTTGGCCCCATTCGGCCGTTGAGATGACCTACTTTTCCGGGCTCTCAGTGGTCCCAGGAGTTGCCCTTGGAAGTTGGATTCTGTCTCATCGAGAGATTCGCAAGAAGCCGCTATGCATTTTAGTTACCGAAGAAAATACGCCGAGTGAATCAGCCACTTGGACTTCAAGGGGCTTGTTTCATTGGATGACAGAATACCCCTTCTTTTTTAATGAAAGGGAAATTGAAAAATTTAGGCAATGCCCTCATCCCAAAGCCTATGTTAGCCGAAGAATTCAACCGAAGGAGAAGGGTTGTGCTTTCGAATGCCCATTTCCCAATGCGGGAACGATTTCCTGCGAGTGGCAGAAGCTGACCGCGTGGGTTAAGACATCACCCGTTTGGGTTAAGAATGAAGTGTGTCTGCCGTGATTTTAGGATTAATTCTTTTTAGTTTCATTAGCGGGGGCAGTCTTCTCGCCATCTTCAATGAATGATCTCATGAAGTATTTGAGAACTGAACTGCGTTTTGCGCCACCCATCATGTACTTCACGTCCTCGTACAATGTCGGGTCATTGATGACCGCTCCGAGAGTCCCTTGACCATCGTTGATTTTTCGTAGGATGGATTCAAGGTGTTCCATGGATTGAGAGAGTTTTGAGCCGGAATTACCATAGATCATTTCGTTGGCGATACCCTTCTTATTTCGAATATCCGACGTCAAGGTCACCAGGTTTTCAGAGAGTAGGTTCAAGCGAGACATCAGGGCTTCAAAGTCGCCCCCTTTTTCAAAGTGCTTGCCGATGCCTTCGACTAAAGTCCCACTTTTTGCGATAATATCTTGAGTCTCTTGGCTCGGGATGAGATCCCCATCCTTTAATGCCTCTGCGGAGGACGAGCCAATCGTGAGTTCAATATACTTATCTCCCAAGACTCCTTGAGTTCGAATGAAAGCGCGAGAATCAGTTCGTAATCTAAATCGCTGCCCCTTATCGATGGCGAGTGTCACAACTAATTCTTTAGTGTCGTCGGCTGCGATTTCAATGTCTTTGATCGTGCCAATTCGAAGGCCCGATAAGGCGACTTCGGAACCGTAGTGCAGGCCCTTCACGTGAATGAATCGCGTTTTAAGCGTGAATTGTCCGCTAAGAAAACCTCTGCCATTGCCCATACTAAATAAGACAAAGACAAGGGTAGAAAATCCCGCGAGAACAAAGATGCCGACGACAATATTATTTCCTAGTTTTTTATCCATTTAAGGGGTTTCTCCATGAATGAATCGTTGTACCGCATCGTTGCTGGACTTGCGAATCACATCCCGTTGCCCAATTTCATCAATTAGGCCGTCTCGCATAAAAGCGATTCGGTCTGTAACGGTAAAAATACTATGCATATCGTGAGTTACCAGCACGGTTGTGGCGCCGTGGTCCCTGAGTTCTTTGATAATTCTCAAAATCTGTTTCGTATTGTAGGGGTCAAGGCCTGTAGTCGGCTCGTCATAGAGGATGACTTCAGGGTCCATAATGATGCTGCGAGCGACCCCCACTCGTCGTTGCATACCGCCGCTAAGATCTGAAGGGAATTGATTTTCCACACCTTCTAAGCCGACCTTACCGAGGGTCTTAATGACTTTTTGGTGGATCTCGTCTTCGGTCATTTTGGTATGTTCGCGAAGTGGGTAGGCCAAGTTATCTTTCACGGTTAAACTATCAAAAAGGGCACCGTACTGAAAGACATAAGCCACCTTCTTTCTGACCTCTGTCAGTTGTTCTTCGTCCATCTGAGCGATGTCTTGGCCGTGGAATAGGATCTGACCTCGATCAGGTTTTTCCAATCCAATCAGTGAACGAAGAAGGACACTCTTTCCACAGCCACTTCCCCCCATGAGGGTCAGAATTTCACCATCATAAACGTCGAGATCTATCCCACGATGGACAACCTTTTTACCGTATTTTTTGGTAATCCCCTTGACCTGGATGATCGGTACCGAGCTGGATTCTTTTGTTTCTTTTTGACTCATACTTTTTCTATCATCCAGAAAAATTTAGTTAAAATAAAATCCATAATGGTGATGAGGATACAGGATGTCACAACGGCCCTCGTGGTTGAATTCCCGACACCCTTAGTCCCACCGGTTGTCTTAAGTCCGTAGTAGCAGCTTGTCACTCCAATGATCAATGCGAAGAAAACCGTTTTAGTGATTCCCACTAAGAAGTCACTCACTTTTAGCGCTACGAGCCCTTCATGAAAATAAAAGTCCGGGTGAATGTTGAGTTCAGAAACGCTGATCAGCATGCCTGAGTAGATGCCGACTAAATCAGCCATTGCCGTAATGAGCGGCGCTATGAGTAGGAGAGCTAGGATTCTTGGAATCACAACTTTCTTAAGAGGGTCCGTGCCGAGTGCGCGGATGGCATCAATCTGCTGAGTGACCACCATGGAGCCGATTTCGGCCGCAATCCCAGAGCCGGCTCTCGCGGCTAGCATCAGGCAGGTGAGAACGGGTCCCAATTCCCGCATGATGGAAAGGCCAACCACTTTGGGGACATATAATTTTCCGCCGAAACGTTCGAGCCCATACCCAAATTGCAGTGACATCACCATGCCCGTCGATATCGCCGTAATGAAAGTGATACTGATCGACTTAAAGCCAAGGCTATAGCATTGCTCAATAAAGAGATCGAAGTAGAATGGCTTTCTAAAGAGAGCCTTAGCTGAGGCATAGCATAGGTTTGCCGAACCACCGAGGTAATCAAAGAGGCGCGTCGCCATTTTGACGAAGTGTCCCGATCCTGAGTGAATCGCTGATTTAACGGATGTCATACACGAAGCTTTCTAAATACTGGTTAAACGCAACTAAGTCACTATCCTCAAAAGCACGGGGCCCAACCATCGTAAAATCAAAGACACAACCACCGCGCGATAAGACAAAGATCTCAAGATGCATTTTACTATTCTGGTACAGGCCGTCTACCGACGAATAGAGTCCTTCGGATTGTGCAATGAGCTTAGTTTCGGGAGGCCTTTTATAATGAATCTTTCTCGCGCCAATCAAAAGTTGCCGAGTCAGGGCTGAGAGCGGGGTGGAATGCCTTCGGTTGCACGAACTGATCAGGGTTACGATTGCGCCCGAGGGAGTCTTATAGGCTTCATCACTCGCATTCTTTTTCAGCGACGCCCACGTTGAAGGCGCTGTGGTCTTAAGCCCCTCAGCGTGTTCGAGATCTAAGTTATCAGTTCCACCAAAGAGCGCGCAGCCCGACAGGACTACGGTAATGGCTAAAAGTATGATCGTTAGATATCGGTCCATGATTCCATGCATCAAAGTCTAGATTATGTTACTGACTTATCGGTCAAATTCCCAGTTTCGTTTATGGATTTATTTGGAGGCGGAAGGTACTTGGGGCCTGCCTACGGATACGTAGCCTTCCATCGGCTTTTACAATGATTCCCACGGGTATATTTCCACTTTCTCTTTATTTAGAGAAAATCTTGCAGGACCGTAAGCGATCGTATGGATACCAGGATGTTTTTTTCGCAATGATGTCAAAGCGGCAACTTCCCGCAAATCTATTTTTTCAGTCGGCATAATCTTTATCGCGCTCGTCTTAGCCCCAACAGTGATTAATAGTTGAACCCTTGCTCCAATACTGGAGCGATAAAAGGTGAGTTGGGTTCTTGATTCTGCCTGATAACTAATGATGGATAAAATATGAAGTAAAAGATGCGTCTCTAATTTTCTCAAAAATGTGGCCCCGAAGAAACTTGCGATACCTGTATCACGTAGATAGTTAGTATTTAGCGTCTCATCAAACGCTTTCTGAACCACTAAAAGGATTTACAATCTGCCAAATCATTGACGCTGCGACAGAAAGTTCTCGTAACTTGGCGTCGTTTAACGCTCTGCGAGTCATTAAAAATAAAATAAGCTCCGGCATGGAGATTGCAATAGCTACGGGGGAAGCCCTCAGTTTTAAACCCTTCAATTCAAATAAACGACTAATGATCTTTCAGATACTAACCCTTATTGCGCTTTTTGCCCACCAAGTTAACGCATCGCAACTTCATTCCGTGCTGAATCAAATCGATGAGCCGCATCCTTTCTGCCAACGCTCGGGGCGAATGTCTTTAGCAGATGATTACTTTGTTGAGATCGCCAATCAAGTGGATGGAGTCGATGCCTACAATCAATTGATCAAATTCTATGAAGGGCGTCGCTGGGCCGAACTTACCGACGGAATTAAGCGGTTTCAGATCCAATATGGGTCATCACCACTCAAGGAGGCTTTGAGCTTTCTCAGTTTTCAGGCGAGATTAGATCAGGTCAAGCAATACCAGGGTGAGGCGTGGGATGATCTTGATCAGGAGTACCGTAAGTTACTTCTTCTTTACCCTGAGTCCAGTTTAGTCCCGGTCATTACCGTGAGTTTTGCAGATCAGCTCCTTGTGGCTGGGCAATACCAAAGCGCTCTTGGAATGTTTGAGAAAGCAAAATTGCAGTACAACGACCCTGGCTACCAATGTGCCTTCCGTGTTGGTAGTGCCGAGGGCATGTTCATGTTGGCAAAATGGAACGATGCCAAGAATGAATTCGATAGCCTTGCAAAGCAGTGTGCAAACCCCAAGGTAACTTTCTGGGCAAGGATGCGCAGCGCAGACGTCGATTTTCTACGGGGTAGGCGTGAGCTTGCCAAAGTTGTCTACGAAAAGCTTTATCGTGAAAATCCCACTCGTGCGATTTATCTGCACCCTCCGATTTTAGCAAATCTGGCCGAAATTCTTTATTGGCAGAAGGATTACACTAAGGCGCGATATTTTATTAAGGAGTTTAGAAAAGTCGCGGGTCCCTTTGATCCCTGTGTTGCTAAACTGATTAAGCGCGAAGCTGATATTGTCTTTAACCTCAAGGAAGCCCCTGAAAAGGTCGTTGGTCTGTACTTAGTGACTCACGATAAGATGCCTCATGATGATGTGGGTAGGTTCTCGTATATTAGGGCATTGCTTCTTGGCCTTAAGGGGCAGTCGACGGCCGAAGTATCTCGTCGTATTAAGGTGATTGACGATGAAATTACTCAAATCAAAGACGTAACGTGGAAAAATAAGGCCCATCTTGAACGGGGGCTATTTATTCTAGAGTTTGGTGAGCAAGCGGCCATCGACTATCTTCTTAAACTTAGCCACCGGCGAGAGTTTAATCTCACCCAGGGAGTCGTCGGTGATTTCATCCGCCAGCATATTTACGAAATCCTTCTAAAGCGAGTCGAGGGGATCAAAGATTCGGAGCCCAAGTCGCTTAAAGCAAGTGAAATTGTAGACGTCAATGAACTTAAGGTACTTGAAGACACTCAAGGCACTTGGTTTGCCAAGACGAAGGATACTGAGAAGCTCAACAAGATCTATCAGAGCTTTGCCTTGGAGCAGACGGTACGTGCGTTTAAAGCCAATGACACCTCGGGTGGATTCAGTCGGATGGCTCAGTGGGCGAAATCACCGATGATGGGGGTACTGCCGCTTAAGGGAAAATCAAAGCAAACTTTAATGCAGGCCATTCTCGTGCCGATCTTGGCCCTAGATCCAGCGATCGCAAGAAATCCCGTGGAGCTATATAAGCAAGGGCATTCTAATCTTCAGCTCGCGCTGGGCGATGACACGATATTATTCAGTTTGATCACGGCCTATTTTGATCAAGACTCTTTGGCAATTCAGGCGTTACTGAAGAAACGCTCCCCGTCGTTTTGGATGACGGTACTTAAGAGCACGACAATCGCAAAAGCTTCGCTGCAGATGGTTCTCTTCGATGTCTTTTATAGTCAGGGAAACTATCTCCAAGCTAAGAAGCTCATTCCGACTAGTGGGGAAGAGTCTAAGAAATATCTTTGGTCGGCTCGGAGTATTAAGCTTGCCTCGGCCACGAGCGATTGGCCGACGTACTACCGGCTTGTGATGAAGCATCTCGAAGAAATGCCAGTGACTGAGAGAGCTTCCCATTTAACAAAATTACAGACAATCGCCTGGGATTCTGGACTGTGGGCCGAGGCGTCATCCTTGAGGACTGCGGCCGAGAAAAGCGGGATCGAAGGGGCTGATCTTGCCCCTTTCTACTATTTAAGCGCGAAGTCCAGCGTCCGACAAAAAGCATGTGCCAAGGCAATTCCGGATTATGAAAAGGCTCTGGAATTATCGTCGGCAAGCGCTGAGGGGATGGAGGCCAGATTCAAACTCGGGACCTGTCTTTGGCAGGCTAAGCAGAAAGAAAAGGCCCGCGAGGTCTGGACAAATTTGGTTAATTTGAATGACCCCTTCTGGAGTCCGCTCGCAAAGAATGAACTCTCCCTTGCCGTTCAAAGTGAATAATGAGGTTTCTGCATGGATAAGATTCGGTTTGGAAAACGCACCCTAATTGTCTGTGATGAGCAGATGAAAGAAACCCTCCGCCGAGCGCTGCAGATTGCCACAAGCGATGTTCCGGTGCTCATTGTGGGTGAAAGTGGATCAGGAAAAGAATTAGTCGCTAGGTATATTCACGAAAAGAGTCATCGTGCCAAATTCCCGATGGTATCGGTTAACTGCGCTGCCATCCCCGACGGCTTGATGGAGGCAGAATTATTCGGATTTGAACGTGGGGCGTTTACGGGAGCGATCCAATCCCAAGTTGGCAAATTTGAAAGGGCCTCAGGGAGCACTCTGCTACTGGACGAACTCAGCGAAATGTCCTTCGCCCTTCAAGCGAAGTTACTCAGAGTTTTGCAGGAAAATGAAATTGATCGACTGGGTGGTAAGGGACCCATCGCAATTAACACCAGAATCATTGCGACGACAAATAAGGATCCCTGGACGTTAATGAAAGAAGGAAAATTCCGAGAGGATCTTTATTACCGTCTGAACGTGATTCGGATCAACTGCTCGCCATTAGGGGGCCGCGAGTCCGCCATCTTAGCGTTATCTCGGTGTTTCCTAGAGGAGCTCTGCGAATTTCATGAAAAGCAGACCATGTCTTTTGACGAAAGCGCGGTCACTGCCCTGTTGAAACACCGCTGGCCTGGGAATATTCGAGAGCTTAGAAACACGATTGAACGAGCCGTTCTGCTCACAGAGGGGCCTCGGATTGGCCCTGAGCAATTAGAATTTCTTCCCGATCTTAAAGATAGGGCCGACAACCCATGTCGGTCGCTTGCTGAGATGGAGCGTCAGTTGATTGAATCGACCCTTGAACAAACTCATGGGCATCGCAATAAGGCGGCTGAGGAACTTGGGATTAGCGTTCGGACTCTACATAATAAGTTAAAGCAGTACGGGGCATAGAATCTTACGGAATAAAGTTCCGGATACCGGGAAATAATTTTCCGATTCTGTGGAGTTGATGCGGATTGTTGTGCGCGGGAATTTGGCCTTTGTCTTGCATCGGAATAATGTCAGGAAAACTTTAGAAGAATTTTAATTTAATTATGACCCAACTTTTCGATAAAACTGTAGAGGGGCTTTCTCACTCACTGGATCTGCATTTGCTGCGGCATTCCGTGATCATGGATAATATCGCGAATGCGGAAACACCGTACTATAAATCCCGCCGTGTCGATTTTGAAAAGGCGCTTGAGCAGGCTGTTCAGGCGCAAGAAGACGGCATGCCTGGTGGGAATATTGGCCAGGTTGAGCCTCATATTTACCAGGACCCAGATGCGGAAGTTGGCCAGGATTTAAACTCAGTGGATATGGACCGAGAAATGGCCCAGCTCACCAAAAATGAAGTGAAATACAACGCCATAACCCAAGCGGCAAAATATAAATTCTCGGTTTTAAAATTTGCAATTTCGGAGGGTAAATAATGAGTGATTTCTTTAACTCCATTGATGTCAGTGCCTCAGCATTAAGCGCTGAGCGGATGCGGATGAACGTAACCTCCAGTAATTTAGCCAACGCGCAGACCACAAGGACTCCAGAAGGAGGTCCCTACCGACGGAAAGACGTGATTTTTGAAGCGCAGCCACAGAATGAGTTTTCGGCAGTGTTAAAGGGTCAAATGGATGTTCCACTCCATAAAGTCAAGGTAGTGGATGTCGTTTCTGATCTTAAGGCTCCTCGGCTGGTGTCGGATCCAAACCATCCCGATGCTAATGAAGACGGTTATGTCGCGTATCCAAACATAAATACCATGGAAGAAATGGTGAATATGGTGACGGCTAGTCGGACTTATGAGGCGAACGTGACAGCCATAAACATCACAAAGGGCATGATGAATCGAGCCCTGGATATTGGAAGGAGATAGTAAATGACGATTGATTCGATATCACAGCTTTCAGGGATGCTCCCAGACATAAAATCCGGAGGGATTACCGGCAATTCAGTTAACGGCGGTAGCGATCTGGGGCAGAAATCATTTGTATCCCATCTTAAAGACTCGATTTCTCAGGTCAATGAGTTGGTGGATCAGGCGGATAAGGCCAGCTTAAATCTGGCGGCAGGCAAGGCTGAAAATCTGCATGATGCCATGATTGCCATGGAGAAAGCGGAAAGCGCCTTTAAGTTATTGGTGCAAGTGAGAAATAAAGTGATCGACGCTTATAACGAGATCATTAGGATGCAGGTCTGATACGCATAAAAATCTATGAATGATCGCCTTCAAAAAATATTAGCTCAGGTAAAAGACTATTTTGCGAAGATGTCTGTGCGCAAAAGAGTCATCTTAGGGATTGCCGTTGGTACGATTGCGATTGGAGCAGTAGGAGTTGGCTCCTACATCAATCAAGACCCGTACCAGGTTCTCTACAGTGATCTGAACTCAGAGGAGGCACGATCCGTCGCCAAGAAATTGGCTGAGCAGAAGATACCGTATCGGATGGGCGAGGACCAACGGTCCATATCCGTGGTGGCTTCGAGGGTTCATGAAGCGAGAATGCAGTTGGCGCAGGATGGCTTGCCTGGGCAAGACGTGGTGGGGTTTGAAAAATTTGATGCCACCACGTTTGGCATGTCGAGCTATGTGCAACGAATCCAATACGTCCGAGCTGTTCAGGGCGAACTCACTCGATCCATCCAAAGACTGTCCGCCGTGAAACGCGCGCGGGTTCATATCAGCATTCCACCCAAGAAGACATTCTTAGAAGAAGAAGACGCGCCTAAGGCCTCTGTGATTCTTGAACTAAAGCCTGGCCAAAGTCCTTCAAAACAAGAAGTTAATGGAATTGCCCATTTAGTAGCCAGTGCGGTTGAAGGCCTTAAAGTCAATCAAGTGACGATTGTGGATACGAGGGGTTCGTTCTTGCACCGACCAGAGAATGATTCGACGCCAGGTGTTTCACTCGCGTTGATGGAAATGCAGCGAAATATGGAGGGCGAGTACGAGAAGCGAATTCAAGATATTCTGACTCCGCTTATCGGCTTAGATAAAGTACGCGCTAAAGTCACGGTGGAAGTGGATCCCACAAGGTCTAATACTACTGAAGAAAGCTATGACCCAGAGCGAGCGGTTGCGCGAACATCTTATAAAGTAGATGAAACGAATGAAGGGAAGAAACCAAACCCCATTGGCATTCCCGGGAGCCGGTCCAACTTACCAGGGACTGAGGTTGATAATCCTTCGGTCCCCATGGCCACTAACAACAATAAAAAGAATACTGAGAATATGAGCTTTGCGGTCCCAAGAAAAGTTCAGATTGTCGATAAACCATCGGGTAGCATTAAGCGTTTAACAGTAGCTGTGGTAGTGGACGGTCAATATGAGACGGCTACCGATGGCAAGCCAACTAACTTTGTCCCTCGCCCTGAGGAAGAGCTCAAACGGATCCAGGAACTTGTGGCGAATACCGTCGGATTTGACCCGGAACGGCGAGATAGTATTACGGTGAGTTCGATGCCTTTCAAACCTCTGGATTCGTTAGAAGATGAAACGGCAATACCGGTGGCCCTTGATAAGAATGAAATCATGAGGCACGCGATTCGAAATGGATTAATTGGCCTTGTACTCTTAACATTCTTCTTCTTCCTGGTACGCCCTTGGATGAAATGGTCGTCGACGAAGGAAGAAACTCAGAAGTCAGAAATGGAAAAGGCCGTCGAGAGTGAAATCGCGGTTCGTCCGAGAACAGTTGCTGAAATCGAAGCTGGCGTGGTTTCGCAATCGGAGTTGATGCCGGGCGGTGTCGCAACGGCCATGTTCGAAGAGATGGAGCCCATGGAGAAGAAAGAGGGCCAAGAGCTCAAGAAGAAACTCGAGGAAAAGATGGCTCAGTCTAGCGGCAAAGGCTTGAGAATCATTCAAGAATGGCTCGAAGAAACTGCGCCAACCCCTATGCAGGAGGCATCGTAAGTTATGGCGACACCCGTTCGATCCAAGAAAGCTTACCTAAGCGGTCTCGAAAAGACAGCCATTCTCATGAATGTTATGGGCAAGGACAAAGCCTTTGAAGTCATGAAACAGATGAAAGATCCGGATGTTCGCAGGCTCTTAAAAATCATGGGTAATATGCGAAAGGCTCCCATTCAATTGATTAACTCGGTGCTTCGAGAATTTCTGTATAAAATTTCTGAGAAGGACGAGATCATATTCGACGATAACCTGACTCAGCCCGATATTGTTACCGCAGGGTTAGGCGAGGAACGAGCGAAGCAAATATTTGGTCATCTCAAGCAAGTCAATTTAGTCCAGAGAAAGCATCTTAGTTCACTGGATCTTGTCGAGCCGAAGGTTCTGGCTGAGTTTCTTTCGGATGAGCACCCGCAAACCATTTCATTGGTCGTGGCTCATATGGATATCGAGAAACAGGTTCAGATCCTTAAGTTTTTCCCCGACTCGATTCGTCCCGAGATTGTCATGCGAATGGCAAGTCTAGATTATGTGTCGCCTGAGAAGGTGGATGAACTTGATGCTCTTCTCAAAAGAGAATTATCCGAATCAGGCCGCTCTTCAAAGAATCAGTTAGGCGGAGTTCCGGCGGTTGCTGATTTGGTCAATAGTCTTGATAAGCGCACGATGAATTCGCTAATGACTCGGCTAGAGGATAAGGATCCCATCCTGGCAGCTGAAATCCGACAGAACATGTTCACGTTCACGGATGTTGCTAAGATCGACAACCGAGGCGTTCAGCTTATTCTCAGAGAAGTTCCACCGGATAAGTTGCTGCTCTCCCTTAAGAGTGCGCCTGAGGAGCTTCGGGAAAAGGTATTCACCTCAATGTCTGAGCGCGCCGCGCAAATGTTGCGCGATGATCTCGAGGCAATGGGCCCACAGAAAGTATCTGATGTCGAAGCAGCCCAACGAGAGATTGTAAAAGTTGTGAAGCGACTCGAGGAAGAAGGGAAAATTGTCATTGGAATCGGAGAAGATTCAGAAGTTATCCCCTGATTGTGTTGAGGACTGCTCGTTTAAGGAGTTCGGACATTCTCAGGAAGGTGGCTTTAAGCACCAGGCTAGCGGCCATTCGGCTGACGTCTTTCGATTGCCCGAACAGTATCTTGAAGCCCTAGTTAAGGATCCAGGGATTCGAGCCATCGTTAAGACGGAAATTGAATCACAGCTCCGCCAACAGCTTAAGGGTGAAGTGGATTCTCAGGCAAAAGTTGCCATGGAGAGGGGTTATCAAGAGGGTATGCAAAAAGGTCTTGAAGAATCTCAATCCTTGATCCAACCAATTCTAAGTCGACTGAACGAGGTTTGCGAAAATATTATCGAGGAGAAACATCAGCTTCTGCATTCTCATGAGAAGATGTGGGGGAATGCCATGCGGCATCTTCTCCACCGATTCTATTTTGCTAATCCGGAGGAGTTGGGCGGCCGATTGACTAAGTGGGTTAGCGATAACGTGGCTCAGTTTCCTGATGTCGGAAAAGTCGAAGTTATCGTTTCTGAAGAGGATTATCTGAAAATTCAAGTGGCTGTTGGGAATTCTGAGAATCGAAAGTGGAATCTTATTTCTGATTCAGGTCTCAAATCGGGAGAGATTAAATGTGAATGCAGCGAAGGGGGATTCTTTTTCTCCTCGGAGAAGGAATTAGCCAAGTTGGACGAATCCATCGCTCAATTCATTACGGTAGGTAAGCGATGAGCTTAGAACAACTATGTGAAATGGTCGGCAACGAGTCCTTCCAACAGACTTTTGGTCGAGTGAAACAGGTGCGTCGTGACGCAGTTCGTGTCATGTTGCCTCATGTTCGAGTTGGCGCGCTTTGTATGGTGAAAAGCGCGGGACAGAATGTGCCGCTTGAAATTGTCAGCTTGGACCCAAGTGGTCACACTGCCATGCCGTTGGACGATCTGGGTTCGATTCAATTAGGTGATCCCGTTTACCTGGTTTCCGACGAGGCCACGATTCCTGTTGGCGACGAGATGCTCGGAAGAGTCGTGGATTCGATGTGCCATCCGTACGATGACAAACCAATGAATCTTAAACATAAGGCCTTGCTCTATGGGGGGAAACTGAATCCCATGGATCGTCAGATTATTACCGAGCCAATTGACCTCGGTGTGCGCGCGATCAACGCCTGTTTGACTTGCGGTAAAGGTCAGAGGCAGGGGATTTTTGCCGGGTCCGGCGTAGGTAAGAGTGTTCTATTGGGAATGATCGCCCGTTACACCTCAGCCGATGTCGTTGTGATCTCGCTCTTGGGCGAGCGAGGCAGAGAGGTGAGAGAGTTTATCGAGCGTGATCTCGGTCCGGAGGGGTTGAAACGTAGTATTGTGGTCGTGGAGACGGCGGAAAAATCCGCAGTTCGTCGCGTGCGCGGTGCTTTTGTTGCCACTGCGATTGCTGAGCACTTTCGTGCCCAGGGCAAGCAAGTGCTTCTTATGATGGATTCTCTAACTCGATTTGCCATGGCTGCTCGTGAAATAGGGATTGCCGCCGGCGAACCGCCCACCACGAAGGGGTACACTCCATCTGTATTTAGTAATATTGCTCGTCTCGTTGAACGTGCTGGTAACTGGGGCGCCGAAGGGTCAATCACGGGGTTGTACACGGTACTTGTCGAAGGTGATGATTTAGATGACCCGGTCGCAGATAACACGCGTGCCATTCTAGATGGTCACATCGTGCTCTCACGACAACTTGCCAATAAGGGGCAGTACCCAGCCATCGATCTTCTGACAAGTATTAGCAGAGTCATGGACTCCATTGTCTCAAAGAACCAAATGCGCGAAGCCAGACTCGTTAAGCAATGGCTTTCAAAGTTCAAAGAGAATGAAGATGGCATCCAGTACGGAATGTACGTCAAGGGGTCGGACCCACTGATCGATGAATGTATTGAGAGAGAGCCCCACGTTCGAAGCCTTCTCGCCCAGGAGCGAGAGGACAGTTCCAATTTTTCTGATTCTGTTAGGTTTTTAGAGAGAATAGTGAACTATGAAGAGGCGACGTGAAGTTTCAGTTTAAGCTTGAACGGCTGTTGGGATTCATTCGTCTTAAAGAGACGATGAAGAAAATGGAGATTGCTTCTGTGAATAAGAAGATTGCTTTTCTCGAGCACAGAATATCTCTGAGTCATAGTTCTCTGCGGAAAATCCTTGAGAAATGCTACGAGGGTAATTCTCAGGACTATGAGTATTACCATACGAATCAAGTGGCTTTAGACGCGGGTCAGCTTAAAAAACTCAATGAAGCCGTGGTGGTTTGTAAGCGAGAGAAAGAAGATAAGGTCCAAGAATTAAATCGCCTCATGATGAGGCGCAAAGGTCTTGAGTCGCTTCGCGAGAAGCGATGGCAGGAGCACCGAAAAGTGGTTTCCAAAAAGGCCCAAAAGGACCTTGATGAAGCCTTTCAATTAACCGAACAGGCAAAGCAAAGGTAATATGTATCGACTTAGTTTACTTTTATTGACGCTATCTCTCATGGTGACTGTCTGGATTGCTGGAGAATTGGGTGTTCTTCAGTTCGGTGATCTGATGGCGGAGGATGCACCGGGGGCCATTGCTACGAAAAATGTGAATGAAGAAGGTTTGTCTAAGGCGGCACTTGTTCAACGAGAGCGACAGCTCAAAGAGAAAGAACAACTGCTTCTAGATCAGGTAAGGCGAAGGCCAAACCGTGAAGTCTTGCTATCAAAAGAAGTCGAAGTTCAGAAAAAAGAGATTACGGATTTGAAGGCTCTTTTAGCGAAGTACGAGCTTGAGTCCAATCAGAAAACGAACGCCTTTGTCCAGATTTTTGAAAAAATGGACGGTAAGCGTGTCGCAAAGATTTTTGATGAGTTAGAGGTCGGGCTTGCTTCGTCTATGATTCGCCAATTGAAACAGGATAAAGCTGCAGAGGTTCTCGGCAAGATGAATCCGGATAAAGCGAAACAGGTTACGGAAATCGCACTGATTAAAAAAGGTTTTGTGGCAACGCAAAAGAAATAGGTCAATGAAGTACCGGAAGGCTTTTAGAGCTTCCAAAATACTAAAGAAAGGAGGAATAAAATTATGATAGCAACAGCATATATGAACCCCGGTACGTCCGGAGTGTCACATAGTTCTGGTCTTTCTCCACAAGGCGCTGGGTCTGAGGCAGATGGTTTTGATTTTCTAAACTACATTCTGGGCCTTCAGGCCGATCCACGGTGGAACGAACTCAGTGATACTTTGGTTAGCGCTGACTCTGAAAAGTCAGCTATTTCCGAAGGTTCAGAGCAACAAGATAACCTTCTTGAATTATTTAATAAGAAGGGTAGCGGTAATCTCGCGAATGCATTGGCTCTTCAAGTGGGTATTCAACCCCAGGTTGAATTAGCAACGACAAAAAGTTCAGTTTCACTTTTAGAGGGAATGCAGATCGGGACGTCCGCTCAGGATCCAAACATGACTCTGGGAGATGCAGGGACTGCGAAAGCAATGCCAGCGAATCTCGGAGAAAGTCAGGTTCTGTCTTCAGACTGGATCGATAGTCAGAATTCGCTTCAGGGATTGCGTCATGAATATCAGGCTGAAGCAAACGATGCCATGGAAGCATCGAATGTCCCTCAGCCTATTTCAAAACGCACTCAAGCGATGTCGATTTACTCTAGCCAACAAAAGTTAGAGGCAAATCAACTAGCCGAGGATGGTCAACGTTTAACAGCGTTTGATCCTCAGAAATCAATGGCGCAGGATGCTTCGGTATCAACTGCAGCGTCTCATGCCATGAGCCCTAAGCAAACGCAACCAATCGAATCCGAGTCTGGAAAATCCAAACTCCATTCATCGCATCGTGATGCTTCGGAGCTGTCGTTTCTGGGTTTATCCCAGAATGCCAATTTAACTGGCTCTTCTAAAAACGAAGGGACAAGTAAGGTGGCTGATGCACCGCCAGCTCAGAACGCACCCATGACGATGAAAGAAGTTGTGACATCTATCGGGACTCTTGCTCAACAAGGTGGAGGAAAGATGACAGTGTCATTGAATCCACCAAACCTGGGAAAGATTCATGTCGAAGTTACAGCTAAAGGAAATAGGGTCGAAATCGAGATGACATCCGACAACGATGGCGCTCGGTCTCTGATCGAAGGTGGGTTTCAAGATCTTAAGACCGCCATACAGTCTCAAGACCTTGTCGTCTCTCGTATGGAAGTTAACGTAAGCCGTGATATGGATCGGTTGTTTGGCGATAGTCATCAAATGATGCAATCCCACAACAGCTTTTCACAAGAGCAGTCTCACGGTTCATTTGGGCAATCTTCGGAGGGGCGTTCCAACGCCTTTTCAAGTGACCCCAATTTGATGAATCGCTCAGACTTATCTAAGGTGGCGCCGAATGTGGCAGCACAGCGGTACGCCCTAGCTAACTCTGGACGAGTTGATATCCGTATCTGAAGTCTAAAACCTTAAGGGGCTCATTCCTAGCTTTCTAGGGTGAGCCCCAAAAGGGAAGAGGGTTAAGCGATGAATGAAATTAACGGCGCAGTTCCAGCTCATCTTCTGCATGATTCGGCCACACAGGGGCCGCAGCATAAGAAAGAAATGGGCAAGGATGATTTTCTAAATTTACTGATGACGCAGCTCAAACATCAGGATCCGCTTAAGCCCATGGACCACCATGAATTTGCAACCCAGCTAGCCCAGTTTGGGTCGCTAGAAAAATTATCTAATATCCAAAGCGGTGTGGAAGGCATGCGGAACGATCGAGGTTCCGATACGAAGTTAGCGGCACTTAATTTCATTGGTAAGCAAGTCAGTGCCCAAAGTAATGAAGTGGATCTGATCGCCGGAAAAATAGTTAAGGTGAAGCCTCAATTAACGGATGGGTTATCACCCACAAAAGCGATGGTTTATAATTCGGCCGGTCAGATGTTAAGGGAATTGAGTCTTAATGCGAAATCAAATCGCGAAGTCATTGAATGGGATGGGAAAGATAACCAGGGGATTGAGCAGCCCAGTGGGACCTATGCGTTTAGGATTTTTGGATCAGACTCGAAAGGGCAGACCCGAGAGATTACTGCCGGAGTGGATGGCAAGGTCGTTGGAGTTGAAATGGAAGGGACAGCTCCTGTCTTGATGGTTGAGACTCAAGGCACTACGAGCCGCATCACTCTTGATAAGATAAATAAAATTTCAGAAGCTAAGGACAGTGAGAAATCCAACCATGCGTCGTCGGCTTCGACAACCGTTAAGAGTGTGCCCATTGAGACTCCTGCTCAAGTCCGAGTGGCAGAGCCCGAGGATTTAGTCGCAAGTTCCGAGGATGAGGGCGCCTCGTCATGGGATGATCCTAGGTTTGGAATCATGGGAAGGTTGCGTTAATGGGCATTGGTGATATTTACCGCGCTTCAGTCGCTATTGGGTTGCCGTCGCAACCCACATCGACACCCAAGACAACGTCGGGTGATCAGCCTAGTCCCAACGCGATCCCATCGAAGGGCCCATCTTTCAAAGACGTTTTAGACCGTGAACGAGTGCAGCTATCACAGCATGCTCAGACTCGTATCCGGTCAAGAGAGATTCCATGGTCGGGTGAAATCGAGAGCCGTATTCAAAACGGTCTTGACGTTGCCCGAAGCAAGGGAAGCCGTGAAGCACTCATCCTTGTGGATGATATTGCGGTGATCGCCAATGTGAAGACGAATACAGTCATCACGGCGATTGACCAATCCAAACTCAAGGAGAAAGTATTCACGAATATCGATAGTACTGTCATTGTATAAACAAAATTCCAAGGCTGGACTGTAGGTAAGAGGTTTTCTTCCGCGGAGGCCTTGGAAAATGGAGCACGTCTCCAAGGAGGAACCATGAGCCTAGGGTCATCAATGGCCACAGGTATATCTGGGTTGGAAGCCAACGGACAAGCGTTGTCTGTCATCTCGGATAATATCGCCAACGTCAACACTACGGGGTTTAAAAGCTCTCGTGGTGAATTTCAAAACATACTGGCCCAGGATCTCATGTCATCCGGTACAGGCGCTCAGATTGGGCGCGGTGCCACGATGGCTGGGGTCACCAATATCTTCACTCAAGGGTCAGTCACCAAATCCGAACGGTCCACCGACCTTGCGATTAGTGGCAATGGCTTCTTCATGGTGAAGAGTCATTTAGGGACAACTTTCACTCGAGACGGTAGTTTTCGTTTTGATAAAGAAGGTTGGCTGACGAATCTCAATGGCGCTCGTGTTCAGGCCTACGAGGCTCATCCTAATGGCAAGATCACCGGTAAGATTACGGATATCCGGATCCCTTACAATACAATCCCAGCCAAACCGACAAAGGGCATTGAGATGCATACCAATCTCGACGCTCGATTGCCGATCTCATTACCCTTAGACATCACTCGCCCGGAGGAAACGGCACAGTTTACTTCGGCGATTGAAGTCTTTGACTCGATTGGCAATAACCACTCCCTTACGATGTACTTCAATAAAACGGGTGACTCGACGTGGGAATGGAATGCCATGACAGATGGGAAAAGTTTGGCCGGTGGTATTGCTGGTGAAATGACTTCAGTGGCTCAAGGGGCATTAAACTTTGATCCCACTGGAAAACTCCTGTCATCGGAACAGACCATCAATAACACTTCGTTTGCAAACGGTGCGATTCCCGATCAAGAAATGTTCTTTAGTTTCGGAGATCCTATTGACGAAGCGGGGACTGGAGAGCGTGGAACGACGCAGTACGGTTCTAAAAACGCAACTTTCCGAAACGTTCAGGACGGTTTCGGTGCAGGTGTGCTTTCCGACACTAGCATTGATGCCGATGGACTGGTTACTGGCGTCTACACGAACGGCCAGAACCGAATGCTCGGGCAACTCGCGGTGGCTCGATTCGAGGCAACTGAGCGATTAAGTAAACTGGGAGAAAACCAGTTTAGGGAATCGACACTCTCAGGTCAGCCCCTTATCGGGAAATCCAATACCAATGGACGAGGCGTGATCATGCCAAAAAGCATAGAAACCTCGAACGTTGATCTTGCCAACGAGTTCGTGCAGATGATCAAAGCACAGCGTGGGTTCCAGGCGGCTGCAAAAACAGTCACTAGCGCCAACGAAATGCTTGATGAAGTTATCAACTTGAAAAATCGCTAATAAGTCCGGTCCGTCTTGCTTTTAGAGGAGACGGACCGGTTTTTTTTCCTAAAGGTACGGCCTTCTTTTAGGAAATAGAATTTCCTAAAAGAAGGCCGTACCTTTAGGATGAAACGCTGTAGATATCAGCAAGGTTGCGATACTTTTCGTCGTGGTCTAGGCCGTACCCGACGAGGAATTTATCTTCAACGGTACGCCCCACATAATCGACAGAGATTTCGACCTTCCTTCCAGAAGGTTTGTCGAGAAGCGTACAGAACTTCAGAGATTTAGCGCCGGAATCCTTAAGGCGATCTCTGAGTAATGCGAGAGATCTTCCCGAGTCGACAATCTCATCAAGGATAAGCAGATCCTTGCCTTCAGGTGAGATCTCAATATCCTTCAAAATCCTCACATTACCGCTTGATTCGGTCCCACTTCCATAACTTGTGAGTCTGACGAAATCGAGGTGCATCGGAATCTTAATCTGTCGGATAAGATCCGCTGCAAATAGGATGGCTCCTTTTAAAGTGACGATGACGACGAGATCAGAGTCCTTCTCATAATCCTTAGAGATCTGGGCACCCAGTTTAGCAACGATTAAGGCAATTTCTGATTGGGTGATATAGGGCTTTAGATGGGAAAGATTCATTTTGTCCTCAGGGTTGATATGGCTTCGCGAATTTGGCCTAGGCTAGCGAATCCCTTACTTGCTAAAAACTTCATAAAACTTTTGCCGCCGAGAGGGATGACGCCAAGGTAGCCTTTCATGAGCAAATCAAACGGACCGATATGGACTTGAACACCGAGTCTGTGCTCAGGGTCTTCAGCGATCATGGCTTTAGCGATGGCAATGCCGATGGTACCAATGTCCTCAGTGCGGATGGCAGTAAGTTGGCTCAGAGCATTCTGTGGAATAGAAAACGTCATATCGGGATTCGAGGGAGTTTTGATCCTAATAACAGGGACTCCCGATTGTTTAGTTAGGGTGATGGTTTCGCCTTGGCTCATCAGACAGAGCGCGATCTCGCTGCCATCTTTGATCGGTTTCATGGCCCGTTGCGCCACGGGCTGTTCAAAAAAATTTCTAAGGCTGATTTCTTGCGAATGGTCGATGGGTTGACTCATCGGCCTATCCTTGAGCGGCCAGGGCTTGGTGTCAATATGCCCCTTCTCTTATGGTGTCGCATTGAGACTAGGCCGTCTCTGAAAGCCTCGGCTCGTGCCTAAAATGCCTCGAAAAAACGGTCCAATGAGTGGCATAAAATTCGCAGTAGATTTCGTCATGAGCGGGTGGGCAAAACGATCAAAAATTGAGAATAAGCCAAAGGCCTTAAAACTCCTATGGGCGACGCTTTGCAAAACTCAGCGGGGCTCATTGGGTTTTCTATTAAGTGTTAGTTTTTTTGGGCTCGTAGTGCTGCTTCCCACGGAATTGATTCGAGTCTATGTCCTAAAGATGACCGCCGGGGGGGTACCATTAGGCGGAGAGATTGTGTTTTTTGTGATTTGGGGGTGCGTCCTTTCGGTTCTCGTGTTTTCAGCCAGGGCTATGCTCGTTTGGCTTCAGGAAAAATTTAGTCTGGCGATTGAATCGCACCTCAGGCGCGATGTGCTGATTCATCTTCAGGGGCATTCGTTGGACGATTTTTCTGAATTAGATCGATTCCAATGGGCCACTCAACTCAAGTTAGATCTGAGCGGTGTGGAAAGATTTATTACTGAATCGCTCACGAATCAAATTAAACACGGAATGATAGTCGTTTTGATCGCAGTAGTTTTTCCCTATCACGGCGGTATCTTGGCCTTGGTATCGCTGGGGATCACGTTCATCTTTGGAGTGTCAAATTTCTGGGTGCAATCGATTTTAGAGCGGCTCACGGTAGAATCTAAGGCGTTACATGGCCGCGCCTTTCATTCTCTTGTCGAAAACTTGGATGGGTTAAAGACTTTGAGATCCTTTGAAGCCGAACCCTATGTCCAGAGACGGTTTGAATTGCAGTTAATCGACTTGAAAAGGCAGGGGATGGGCCTTGCAAGGCAATTGGCGTTACTCGTGGGGACTCATCAAGCGTTGAGTCAAACTCTGATGGTCCTACTTCTGATCGTCGTGGCAACTCAAGCGATCAATGGTCGAATCAGCGTTGAGAATGCTGTCGTTTTCCCCATTTTTATCGGGTTATTTTGGAAATCTCTGCAGCCTCTGATGCTTGCCTGCACAGGTTGGACTCGATTTTTCATCGAGGGGGGCCGTCTGGCTGAGTTTTATGAGTGCACTCATGGATCCGATGAGGGGGATGAATTTGAACTTCCCCAAATAGGAGCCTCATCGGTGACTTTAGATGGGATTCGAGTGGGTTCGGCCAACGAGCCGAGCCACGCACCGTTTCACCTTAATCTACTCAAGCACCAAGTGGCTGTCGTTCTCGGCGGCGAGGGCACTGGTAAGTCAACGCTCGTCGAAGTCCTAGCGGGGCTAAGGCATTTTGAGTCCGGGGCGATCCACCTTTTAGACCAGCAGGGGAAGGCTTTTTGGAGCCGAGTCGGCCCGGGAAAATTGCCCATTGGTCTAGTTGCGCTTGTTGAGCAGGATCCCTATATCTTTAAAGGGACCTTTATTGAAAATATTACTCTTGGGATTCGTCGACAGTTCTCGGATGTCCAGATCTGGAATGCCGTTGAACGGGCTGGGCTATACGAGTTTGCCCAACTAAGAGGGGGACTCAATTTTGAACTTAAAGATTCAGGAAGCTATCTCAGTTCCGATGAGCGCTACCGCATCGGGCTTGCTCGAGCGTTACTTTTAGATCGTCCCATCTTGGTACTCGATGAGCCGTTTGCTTCAGTCTCAGAATCCGAGAGCCATCACTTGATTAATCTGATCCGACTAGAATCCAATCGTCGGACTGTCGTTCTGACGGCGGCTTCGATGCCTAAACAACTCGAGTCAGATCCCATTAAAACCGTATGTTCGTTGGCTCACCCCATCCATGACAAAGTGCACAGAATCTTCTAAGCTATTACCAGCAACTCTAAGAAACCATGTGTGGATTCGCAGGATTTTTAACAAAGGGCAGACCTCAGGAAGTCGCTTGCCTTGAAAAGATGACCACGGTCTTAGCGCACCGCGGTCCCGACGATCAGGGTTTCTTTGGAGTTCGGCCAGATGGTGAAACCTTAAACTGGAAGCGGGTTGGGGATTTTACGGGTGCGCTTAAGTTAGGCTTGGGGTTTAGGCGGCTTTCGATTCTCGATCTATCGACTCAAGGGAGTCAGCCGATGGTGACGTCGGATCAACGATTTTCCATGGTCTTTAATGGGCAGGTCTTTAATTATCTGGAGCTTAAATCAAATCTCCAAGGCGTGAACTATCGTTCGACAACGGATACCGAAGTCGTTCTTGAGCTTCTGGCCAGAAAGGGAGTCGAGGGACTAAGTTCTTTTAATGGCATGTTCGCGCTGGCTCTCTACGACCAAAGCAAGCGAGAGCTTTTGTTAGCGCGAGATCCGATGGGGATAAAGCCCCTTTATTATATCGATCGCCCTGACGGGTTTTATTTTGCGTCTGAGATTAAGGGGCTTTTTCATATCCCTGAGTTCTGCCGATCATTGAATCAATCCGCGCTGACGACGTATTTACTATCTCATAGTGTGGCTGACCCCGACACGCTCTTTGAGGGTGTTAAGAAACTTGAACCGGGTCACTGGATGCGCCTAGGCGAGAATGGAGTTCGTGAGAGCAAATCCTATTGGGAGTTTAACTCTGAGCCTGATAGATCGGTTTTGCTCAGCGAATGGACTGAGCGTCTCGACCAAACCCTTCAAGGAGCCTTGAACCGGCAACTAAGAAGCGATGTCCCAGTTGGTTTTTTTCTCAGCGGTGGAATCGACTCGTCGTTATTGACGGTACAGGCTTCTAAAATCCAACAGACTCGACCTACGACTTTTACCATTGGCTTCAAATGGTCTCAGAAGGCTTCCGATAATCTTGATCTCTTGAGTTCTCGATTAATTCGAGATCGTTTTGATATCCAATACCATGAAATGATTTTACAGCCTTCGGTCGTGTCGCTCCTCCGTGATGTGATTGAAACCTTAGAAGAGCCCGTCGCAGATCCCGCAGCCTTATGCAGTCATCTGATTTGTCAGGTCGCACATGAACATCAGTTCAAGGTTCTGATCAGTGGTCAGGGTGGGGACGAATTATTTGGGGGGTACGCCGTTTATCCAGCGGGTCTATTGGTCAATCGAGTGAGTCAGTTCCCCAGCTCTGTGGTCAATGGATTTCGCACAGTCGCTGATTGCCTTCCCTACTCCATGGAAGGGCGTCGCGTGCAATCCGTCCATCGAATGCAGAAGGTACTTTCGTCAATCCAAAGACCTTGGCCGGAATCTTTTCTTTGGTTACGAAGTCCTATGCGGCTTGAGGAATTAAGATCTCTTGTGAATCCGGATTGGCTTGGGGATACGAATCGCCCGCTCTGGAATAGCTTCAAACACGCAGACCACTCTCGGAATTGGGATGCGATGAACCAAATGATGTACCTAGATATGAAAACATACCTTCCGAATGACAACTTAACTTATAGCGACAAGACCAGCATGCGCCATTCCGTTGAATTGCGAGTTCCATTATTGGACCTCGAGATCGCTCGATTGATGGAACGAGTCCCCGCAAAGTACAAAGCAACGTTTCGTAAATCCAAGATTCTACTTAAAGAAGTTGCGCGCAAATACCTGCCGAACGAAATCATTCATCGCCGGAAAGCAGGGTTTGGAATTCCCCTTAAGGAATGGTTTGCAACCGATCTGATGCCGATGACTCGAGAAATCTTGTCAGAGTCCAATCTTAATCGGCATGGGATGCTTAACCCAGTTACGGTGACGAAATGGATGGATGAACATCAGAATCTTCGGGCTGACCACAGCATGAAGCTCTATAATCTGATCACCCTACAGATGTGGATTGACCGCTTTCATGTCCGCTAATACGGTATCCGTTACCTAATGGTCCCTGTTGCTCAAGGAGCTATGAAGTTTAAGCTACTAAAATCATTGTCCATTTCTGTTTTGATCGGGTTAATGTTTGTGGCCTCCGTCAGCCACGCGATGGACCAATGCCGACCTCGTTTCGGCCAGATGGTGGTCGTCGTGGATCCCTACGGCTCAGGTCGGCTCTTAAAAAATGAAATCTTGGATCGCAGTATGATCCCCGTGGCAGTCTTAAGCCATTCACAGCTCCCCAGCGGGTATTCGTTTAACCCTGATGGTTGGCGAGTCATTCCGTATCGAAACTCACAGGAAACAAGTGCGGAGCTTTTGAATTCACCACTCAATCTTGTCGCCGTGATTGACGGCGCGGACTCTGGTACGGTCAAAGCGGCACTGCTTCGCGACGGCTTAAGAGCCCGCGGTTGGCCGATTTATGGGAATACCTCAAGGCTCGCCTGGGCTCGTCGTGATAAATCCGTGATGGCGGAGATCCTTCATGGGCTAGTCCCCAGGCAGATATCATCGGCCAATGTCGACGAGTTGCTTCGGTTTGCGCGGTATCTTAAATACCCCGTGATTGTAAAACCGAACCGCAATGCCGGGGGCACGCATATCCAAAGGTGTTATTCAGATGAAGAAGTTATTTCTGCAATTCAGAAAATGAGATTTGGAGAGATGAATGAGATGTTGGAGATCGACACTCAGATCATCGTCCAAGAAGTCGTTAAGGGTGATGAACTGGCGTTTAATGGCTTTCGATTTGCAGATGGAAAAGTTGTTTTTACCGGGGTGTGGAAGTACGAACGTGAGTATCGGCCCGGGACGGCGAGTATCTATGTTGCCGATCGGCTCCTAGACCCCAATCAGAAAATGGTGTCGAATTTAGCCCCGACTGTGAAGCAATCCCTGCAGCGTCTTGAACTTGTGGGTCCGTTTCATTTGGAATTGATCCATGGCAAGGTCATTGATGTTGGGGCCCGTTTATCGGGAGGTGGGCTGCCTATTTTAGAGCGGGCAGGTACCGACCGAGACCCGGTTGCACTCACCGTATCGGGGTACGTGGACCCACTTGCTGTGCACGAACTAGGTGAGTGGTATTCGCTCAAAGAGGAAGTTGCTGCCGTTTTTATTAGTAGCCATGGTGGTGCGAGGGCATCGTATAGGCTTAGGGGCGAGCTCGAAAAGTTGGTCGAAGTGGGGGACGTGGTTCAATATGAATTTCATTACGAGGACGGCGCACCGCTTATGCCTACCGTCGATTCTGATTCCACGGTCGCAACGGTTCTGATTCGCGCAAGGACTGAGGCGGAGCGAGAAGCCACCATCGCTAAAATCCTTCGTTGGCGAGATCTTAAACAATTTGAGCGTTAGAGGCCGTGGATAGGCCTGGAGTCGGTGGGGCAATTGTGATAATCGCTAGGCATGTCTTTGGTGGTTCAGAAATATGGTGGCACTAGCTTAGCGACTCCGCGCCACATTCAAAATGTCGCTCAGCGGATTCAGCGTTGTAAAGACCGCGGCGACGATCTTGTCGTTGTCGTTTCTGCGATGGGGCATATGACCGACCACCTGACTAAGCTCGCCTACCGAACGGTCGCAGAACCGTCGCAACGTGAAATGGACATGCTGCTTAGTTCGGGAGAAAGAGTCTCGATGGCGCTCTTAGCGATGGCGCTTGAGCCTCTGGGAATTTCCGCGATATCTTTTACGGGCTCCCAAGTTGGGATCTTAACGAGTTCCGATCATCGAGACGCTAAGATTTTAGAGATTCGAGCCCAGCGTTTAAAAGATGCCTTAGGTAAGAAACAAGTCGCTATCGTCGCTGGATTTCAGGGGGTGAGTTTTGAAAAGGAAATCACAACCCTGGGACGCGGTGGATCCGATACGACAGCAGTGGCACTTGCGGCGTCGTTAGGGGCAGATTACTGCGAAATTTTAACGGATGTGAAAGGTCTCTATACCGCCGATCCAAGGCTTGTCACCGACGCTCATTTAATCGCCGAGTGTTCGTACCAAACATGCCTTGAGATGTCTCGATTGGGAGCTAAGATGCATGTTCGAAGTATCGAGCTCGCCAGGCGATTCGGTGTGAAGGTTGTGATTCGGTCAAGTGAAAGTTGGGATGATCAGGGTACGGTCGTTTCCGGAATGGATGAAAGTCGAGGAAAAATGGAAGGTCTTAAGATTCAATCGGTCACGAGTAAAGACGGCCTAAGTTTCATGAAATTTGAAATGCGTCTTAAGGATTGGTTGGCCATGTCGGCGAAAGTCCCGTCCGCTCTTTCCTGTATGCAGTTCAGTGGGGATGTCGTTCAGGTGATTGTAGAATCTGAAAAAGCCCAGTCTTTAACGAAACTTTTTCCGAAAGAAGTGGTGACTCAGATCAGTGATGTTGCTCTGATCTCGCTCGTGGGGGAAGGAATCTGTGGATCTCCCGAAGTCATTTCGAAAATGATTCAGGTATTGGACCAGGCGGGAATTGAAGTGATCTTGATCACATCCAATTCAATCTCAGTTTCAGCGGCCGTGCCGGGTCGCCTTAAGGCAGCTGCGCTACAGGCGTTGCACAGCCATTTCATATCAGTCTAAAAAAAAAGCCACCCCACTGCAGTGAGGTGGCTTTAAGTTTTAGCATGGAGATAACAGCCCTTATGAGGCTATCACCTCCGTACTAGGTAAACTTGACATAGTACCACCCCCCTTCTTGGGGCCGATTGGCCCTCGGGCACAGCTTCTGGTGCCACTAACCTTATCGTACCATTTGGCCTGGGTACTTTAGATCTAGAAAATTCTGCCGGGCGGCATTTTTTTGAGAATTGGGCCTGAACCACCTGTATTCTAAGGGAATTCTGGGGAATGCACTGCGCTAAATATGGTATCATGAAGGCATTGCGTTATCCTATCCGTTACCCGCGTTAAGTCTTTAAGTTTTCAAGGGTTTTTTCCGATATGGCTTGTAGGGAAATCTCTTGTGAACGAGGGGTAGGAAAAAATGGTCTTAGCTTTCTTGGGAACGTTTGTGATGGGTGCGACGACGTTCTATTTAGGGTACCACTTATTTTCTGGCGAAATCGAAGGCGCCGCTGCGAAAAGATTGCAAGCGGCTAGTCGGCAATCGGCCTCAGGGATTCTGCGGATGAGCCGGCCACTATTTACGGCCTTGGTCCTGCCTTATTCTCAGAAGATCCAAGCTGAAAACTGGAAGAAGAAGAACCGAAGGCAAATCATTTCAGCGGGACTTGAGGATGAAATTGATGCGGATGAGTTGTTGGCGTTTAAAATATTTCTAGGCTTCGTGGTCCCCATTGGCCTTCTCGTCTTTTTTAAAGTTCAAGGCGCTAGCATGTCCTGGTGGATGTTTTTGGGAATGATGCTCGTGCTCTATGTCTATCCGAGTGTTTGGGTGAATGGCCGTCGTAAATGGCGCCATGAAGAGATCCGCCTTCAACTTCCCTTTGTGATTGATCTGCTCACGCTATCTACTGAAGCTGGTTTAGATTTTATTGGAGCTCTTCAGAAAGTCGTTGAGAAGACTCGTTCGGGTCCCTTCGTCAACGAGATTGAGCGAATGATCCAGCAGATTCAGTTGGGAACGACTCGTTCGGATGCGATGCGAGATATGGGGTGGAGGATTGATCTCACCGAAGTGTCTTCTTTGATTGCGGTGCTCGTAACTGCCGACCAAATGGGAAGCCCCTTAGGTGCAGTGCTCCGAGTCCAGTCTGATCTGATCCGAACTCAGCGCTTTACTAACGCTGAGAAAAAAGGAGCCGCGGCTTCCCAGAAACTCTTATTCCCGCTCATTTTCTTTATCATGCCCGCGGTATTCATCATGATTTTCGGTCCAGTGATCTTGGGATTTTTTGGAGTGAAGTAATGCAAATGGCTGCCCTAACAAAGAAAGACTTGGTGCTCATCCCACGGCTCGCCGTTGCCACTGCGTTCTGGGTTCGGTTCATGGGCTTAATGGGTAAGAAAGCCATCGGCACCGATGAGGGGATTTTCTTTCCTCATTGCAATTCCGTTCATACGTTTTTCATGCGATTTCCCATCGACGTGATTTATTTATCTCAGAGCGGTGAAGTGCTCAGGGTATATGAATCGGTATCCCCGTGGCGACTGCTTCTTCCCGCCAAGCGAGTGAAGCATGTTTTAGAAATTCAGGCGAATCGAGCGAAGGCCCTTGGGATTCAATTAGGGGATTGTTTAGCGTGGGGAGGTAATCTTTCATGAAAATTGAAATCCTCCAAGCGGGAAAGGTCATCCACACTCAGAACTGCCCAGATGGTAATTATAAAATCGGGCGATCGGATGAGTGTGAGATCGTCCTAAACTCAACTCACGTTTCAAAGACACACGCCATGCTTGTCATCCGGGGTCAGAAAGCTGCGATTGTCGATACCGGGTCTTCCAACGGCATCTTCGTGAATGGGATTTTAGTCAAGAAGCAGAGGGTCACCGTTGACGATGAGATTGTGATCGCAGATTGCCAGTTACGGATTGGTCACGATAGCCCAAAATCTACCAACGACACTCGGCGTGCTCCGACAAATCAAATCCAGGGCAATCTTGCTCTGCAGATGGACCCTGAGGGGATTGAGGGAACAATCCAAGAGCCTTGGGCTCAACGACAAGCACAGCTCAGGGCGGTCATTGATCATAAAATCATGATCCCATTTTACGAACTTCTTAAATCGGTTGATTGGCGTTTGGTTCTTGGCGCGATTCTTGTGATTAGTTTAGTCGGATCGGTGTTGCTCAGTGTCTTTCCCTTTGTCCGATGGGGGGAGCGTCTGTTTTTAACTGAAGCCACCAAGCGAGCTCATACCGTTCTGAGTCAATCGGTACGGGAGAACTATCGAATTTACAATTCCACCAAGGACCCAGCCAGATTCAATATTGAGGTTGCTGAGAAGGAAGCTGGCATGCTCAGCGTGCTCGTGATTGACCCCAAAACAAATGCGATCATGGCGCCCGCAAAACTTTTCAATAAAACACTCACTGATATTCACTTCCTTGTGGCTCTCAAGAAAATTCTAACGGACGGGGAAGAGCAGGCGACTGTTGAAAAGGAATCGCGCCTCTTTATTGTGGCACAGCCGATCAAAGTCTTTTCTCAAAGTGCGAATGGAAACGAAATTGTTGGCGTTGTGATGGCAATGTTTGAGATCAATGATGACCTGACTTCCACGTATATCCCTCTCACAGAAGCCGTGCTCTTTGCGTTACTGCTTTGCGCGGGGGCCTTCTTCTTTATTTTCAAAATGTTCACAAGACCCCTTTCTGAGATCCAAGAACAACTCGACGCTGCTCTTAAGGGGGATGCGGTTGTCATCCATTGTTCCTCAAAATTTCCAGAGATCGAAGAGCTAGCCAATGGCATTAACTTCTCCATGAGTCGACTGCGTCAGGCGGAGGGAGGCGCTAGCTTAAATGTCGAAGGCGCTGAGCCGGATGTGAGTACAGATTTTGTGAAAACAATTGAAGAGTTTGATCAGGGGACATCCGATGCGCTTTTGCTTATTGATATTGATAAAAAAGTCAGATTCGTTGGAAATATTTTAGCCGAAGTCATCGGGATGAGAAACCAATATGCTGAAGGTCAGAATATTTCGGAAGCCTGCCGGGATCAGTCCTTTGCCGGTACCGTCATTGATCTAGCAGAGAATGTGATGTCGAGTCTTGGACAAACTCAAGCCGCCACTTTGGATATCAACGGGATCTCAAGGACAATGGTGGCAATCCCTCATCGGGGTACGTCCGGTGAGATTCAGTATATTTTAATTGTTGTTAAGATGGGTGAAACGAAGTGAGCAACGCAATTAAAAATATCATGCTTCCAGGGTCGTTAGTCCTCGAGCAGATCTCTGGCAAACACAAGGGCAGAGTGTTCGAGCTCTCCGCCAGTCGAACGTCCATTGGACGAGGCGATGAAAACGAAATCTGCCTGCGCAACGAATCGGTCTCTCGCCTGCATGCGATCATTGAACCCAACGAGCGTGGGCAATTTACCGTGCAGGATCAGGGAAGTCGAAATGGGATTCAGGTGAATGGTGAAACGGTTCATCAACAGGCTTTGAGTGACGGTGACATGCTGCAGATTGGCAGCATTCTTTTTAAAGTCCGTGATCCGTCTCATGATGCCGAGCTTTTGGCCCGTGAAGAATCAGGAACTCCGATGTTATCCGAACATGAGTTTGGTGATATTGAGCCTGTGAAATATCGTGCGAAGCCGAATCGTCGCGTTCTGATCTATGCCCTAGTGGGGGTTGGCTTATGGCTCGTATGGTACGGCTCCAATGAAAAGGCCACGGTAAAAACTGGCGAGAAGGATTTAGGGTTGTCTCGAGTCGCGGCTTTAGAACTTACGAAAGTACCCGAGATCCCTGTTAGCGGTAAGCCAAACATCAATGGGTTAGAGGATCCTCTGCTTTCTCGAGCGGAGCATGAGAATTCCAAGATCCCCTGGTCTGAACAGAGCGTGCAACAGGCTGAGCAGCTTTTCCGCCGTGGCCAACGCGAGTACTTTAATCATAATTACCATCGAGCGATGGAGTCCTTTAACGGGGCGATGAGTATCAATGCGCTCCATCCCCTTGCTGCTTCCTATCTTGCCAGGGCAAAGCAGGAGGCCGAGATCGAGGCGCAGAAGAATTGGGAAATTGCCTTGAAGTATTTTGATTCGCTTAATTACGAACGCGCGATCTATCATTTTGATCAGGTCATTGCCAACTTACAGCATCGCACTTCCGAGAAGATGGTCGAGCAGAGCCGAGAGTATATTCGAGTGGGGCGTCAGAGAATGCTGGCGGGGGAGGCATTCCCATGAGAATGACCCTCAAAGTCTATGAAGGTCAGAAGGAAATAACGTCACGGGTATTTCCCGAGGGCGTGGTCCGTGTTGGACGTTCTGAATTCAGCGATCTCGTCTTGGATAACGAGGCGGTTTCAAGAAGTCATATTGAAATCAGGATTACGGAAAATAGCATTTACGTCACCAACATGAGTTTCTCAGGCAGTTTGAAACTCAATGGAGAATTGGTCGAAACCGCTGAAATCAAAGACGGTGACGCGATCACAGTAGGCCCGTTTCGTGTCGTTGTCTTTTTCGGGGATCGGGATCAAGCTGAGCCGGTTGAGAGCCCGCAACCCGCATCGCCCAACGTAGACTCAAGTCCTTCCCCAGATGAGTCATCTGAGGTTATCCCTTTTCAGGAGCAATCCGAAGTGAGAGAGCTTCACGAGCCTTCCATGCCGGGAGAACGAGCTCAGCCCGAGTTTGGTTTTGAAGGCAGTGCTGCCTTAAATCGCGCTGAGACCGTGATTGAGCAGAAGCCTCTAGTTGCTAAACTGATGTTCATGTCCGGACCTCGGCAGTCTGAGGAAATGATGCTCGAGGCTTATGAAGTGTCCTTCGGGAGGAGTAAGAAGGTTGATATTTTCCTGGATGACCCCAAGCTATCGCGTCAGCACGCCAAGATTGCTCGGGTTGGGATGGGGTATCGACTTTTTGATCTCGGCAGTCGTAACGGTACCTTCGTCAATGGCATGCGCATTCTTGAGCACCCTTTAACCAGCTTTGATGAGATTGAATTAGGCGATACTAAGATCCGCTTTCTGATTCATGACATCATCATGAACGATCACAATCGCAGCGGCAACTTGGTGGCGATTGAACCCACGAAATCGGTGCAGTTTGATAGTAAGAAGGACGAGGAAGTTGCCTTAAGGGGCACCGAGAGCATTCAGCCTCCAAGAAGACGCCCCCCTGCTGAAATGTCAAAACCACGTAACACCCGGGTGTTATTGCTCGGTGTACTGATCTTAGGGGGATTGTACTTATTGATTCCACCAACGCCCGTGCCGAAGCCCGAAGAGGCCATCGTTGGAGTGCAGCCGAATACTCCAGTGGCACCAGCGCGTAGTGATGGCCCGTCGAGCATGCTACCCCCGAATATGCCTCAGGAATATGGGTCGCTCAAACCGGAAGATCAGAGAAAGATCGAAGGGTTTTATAATCTTGCGATCAAAGCTGAGAAACAAGAAAGGTTTGAGGAGGCAGTCGAGTACTATCGTAAAATTCATGAGGTGCTTCCTTTTTATAAGGATTCTCGTGATCGGCTTTCCTCTAATCAACGTAAACTTCGAGAGGTCGAATTAAAATTAGCTCAGGATCGCGCGCGCCAAGAAGAGAAACAAGATTTAAATGGCTATATTGACGAGGGAGTGGAGTTCTTAAAACAACGAGAATTTGCTCGAGCGGGCGAGTCCTTCCAGTATGCGCTTAATATTGATCCAAATAACGCCGTCGCAGCAAAGGGCATGAAAGCGGCAGAACTAAAAATATCAGACCTCAGAAAAGTGCCTCCCGACCGCGACCCGGAACAGGATAGGATTATGATGGTGCGCGGTCTTTTTGAAAAAGCGATCGCTGCGTTTCGTGATAAGCGGTACCAAGAATCTATCGACGCAGCCGATAGTATTCGAAAAGTAAAATTAAAGAGTGATACTGAGTACCTCAACGAGGCTAAGAAAATTATCGACCGGGCTCGTCTTCTTCAAAAGGAATTATTCGAGCCATTCTTAATCCAGGCAAAGGAAAAGTACGCCGAAGGGGATTATAATACCGCCAGAAACCTATGCGAAGAAATGCTCAATAAGGATCCCGCCTACCTTGAAGCCAGCGATCTGATGGCCAAGGCCAAGAAGCAGCTTAACCGTCTCGCTAAGGAAGCCTACACCCACGGCTATATCCTAGAGAGTATGAACCGCATTGAAGAAGCCAAACAGTATTGGACGCGTGCCAAAAACTACGTCCGCCCCGGCGACGACTACTACGATAAAGTGATCAAGAAACTCGAATACTACCAGTAGACATGCCTCAACACGAGATCTGTTGTAAAGTTGAGACTGTCTCATCTCACGACCGTGAGACTGAGACGGTTTATTCTACCCGGTTGTGCCTGAGTGACTCCTCTTCACGTTGGCACAGAACGTGTATTAACTTCATCCATACGAAATGATGGAATTCATGACGTAGAAAAACGAGGCGTGAAGTGGCAAAGAGTAAAGAGACGCTAACTACCGAGATCGCGCGTAAGGCGGCGGAAACAGTGGTCGATAACTTAATCAAAGATGCTTTTAGGGCAATCGTCACCATTAATGGAGTGCCAGCTGCCTACGCCGGCCCCTTTGAGAAGCTGTACTCGGAGTACGCGAAAACCATGCTTAAGCTTCTTGAGACTGAGGTTGACTACGGGAAACACCTCGAAAGCACTGAGCGCCTCAGTACGGTGACGGAGTCGCTCGAGAAGAACAATGCATTTCTAAAAGAACAGCTAACTAAGATAAAAGCGCGACAACCTGGGCCGGCAGGACTGCTTCTGTCTTTGTCGGATCCTCGAATCGCAGCTCAAGCTAAGCAAGATAACGTGAATTTCAAAAATTCTCTAACCAAACTCATCGATATGATTGATGGGGTCGTTGGGGGCAATCGAAACGTTCTGGACAAGGTTGTAGAGAAGCTCTACAGCATCGATGATTTTCTTGGGGTTTCTCCGAAACGGAATGTCTTTGATATTGTGCTGGGGTCTAAAACCTTGGGCGTGAAGCGAAATGACCTCTGCTGGCAGGGGATGAGTCTTTTGGAATCAATGAACAAACTTATTGTGGCCCGAAATGAACTAGTTAACTTTACTGTGCGACCCAAAATGCCCACACTTCGAGTGTGGCAGATCGCTGAGGGTTGTCTAAACGAGCTTTCAACAAAACGGAGAAAAGGCGATGCGAAATAGAATGGCAGTATACATTTTGGTGGTTGGTGTAGGGAGGTTACTTTGCGCGGGAGACCGGGCGGAAATCATGGAAGGCCTAGAAGCAAGCTTGTTTTCCAATAAAGGAGCACTGGAAGCGATCTCCAAGGAGCCCAAAATGAACTGCTACGGCGAGAAGGTACTGTTACCCTTGCTACTCAAGAGCATGGAAAGTATTGGGTTTCCTTGTCATCGAGAAGTAGTGACGGGGGATGCAAAAGAATTTGGTCGGCGTCTGGTATGCGGTAAAACAGCGTTTGTGAATCTGCCATGTTTTGAGGAGAAAACTGAGTTTCCCTATCCCTCCGAGACACCAAAGGGAAGTCGGTATATATCGAGGGTGAGTGTAACTTGGTACCCTTCGACTCCGATTCGGGATGAGGCGAAGCTGAGCCGTCTGGCGGACGCCATGGAAAAGCGACTCGTAGATGATATTCAAAAGATGTACGATTTGAGTTGTCACTCCAATCCGAATAGGAAAGAAGGAGAGCTCGCTGCATTACTTACTGAATTGCTCTGCGAGAGCAAGGATCCAAAGGCTCCAACAAAGAAGTGGGGGTTTTGGGTGAGTAGCGAGCTGCAAGAAGAGAATCATAACCTTCCGATGATGATGGTCAATATAATCCCCAATCGATCTTTTTTTGCTGACTATCCACGGCCAAAAAAAGCGAAACGCGATACTAAATAGACGCTCTTCGGGGAATTCTGGGGAAGAAAAGCCACTTTTTAAAGGGAGTATCCAAATCTCCCAAAGCAATTTTAGGCTAGTCGACCGCAAGAGCAGGGGCGCACCTCCATCTAGATTGCCATCAACTAACGTTTTCACATTTGTCGCTGAAGACCATCTCAATCTTTGTCTAGTCTTTTAGCAGCGACAACCCTGATCCTTCTTTCCTCGGTTAGTGCAGAAATTATTAGAAATAGATTGACAAGATTATTCAATGTTTTTGCGTACCGTCGATAGATTCTGAGAGTCATTCGTAATCAGCTGCCCTATGGCCGACAGGGCCCCTTGGATTGCTTGCGAATATCATTCGAAGCTCGGCAACACCCCCTGCTTGAATTTTCGCGACCATGACGATCACAGAGCGTCCAAAATCACCGTGTTATGGTCGCTTTCTGGAGGATCTAATATGAACTACACTCAACTCGCCCGACAGATGAATGCCCAAAACTTAATCGCCTCATTGAAGAAGTCTCGCTCTGACGAGAGAGACATTCACTGCTACTTGCTCGCCATGATCGCCGAAG